>Ga0073936_10002915_pt1 | contig 25028 bp, 19 predicted proteins | sample AliMusrvi5mmetaG_FD_87041 | JGI IMG/M metagenome (GOLD analysis project Ga0073936, IMG submission 87041) | Freshwater lake bacterial and archeal communities from Alinen Mustajarvi, Finland, to study Microbial Dark Matter (Phase II) - Alinen... | ecosystem: Environmental > Aquatic > Freshwater >... | reverse complement strand
CGGCGGCCACCCCGGCGGCCACCACGCCGCCCACCGCGGGCGCGGCCACCAAGCCGGCCGACAAGCCCGCGGCCAAGCCGGATGCGAAACCTGCGGCGAAGCCGGACGCGAAGCCCGCGGCGAAACCAGCTGCGAAGCCCGCGCCCAAACCTGAACCGAAGCCGGCTGCGCCACCCCCGGCCCCCAAGCCGGCACCTGCGCCGTTGCCGAAACCCGCGCCGGCCGCGGCGGGAGCGGCTGCGGCTGCCGCGGCCCCGAAAGGGCCGGAGTTCCCACCGCCGGCGTTGCCGGAAGTGAAAGGCTTGACGACCGCGGTGAAGGATCCGTTCACCGGCGGTCCGCCGCCGCCGCCGAAGCCAATCCCGCCGCCGAAGCCGCCGCCGCCGCCGTCGCTGATTCGCGTGGCGACCATTCCGTTCACGTTGCCGGCGCAGACACGTATTGTTCGCGGTCCCGGTCCCGGTGGCCGACCGATTATCTTTCCGCGTGAGCCGCCGATTGGCCGCCATGCGGGATGGATCTTCAATAACGACAACGGGCAGATCGTCGCGCTGTTCGAAGATCGCGACGGCATCGCGCACACCGTGCACGTCGGCGATCAGGTCAGCGGTTTCAAAGTACTGGCGATTACCCCGGAGTATTTGTTGATGCAGGATATCAACAAGGGACGGGACATCAAGCTCAAATTGCAGGGACTGGATACCTATCAAGGCAACAAAGGCACCAAGGGGGTACAAGCAACCCCTGCCGGTGGTCCGACGCCCGCAGTCCAGCTGTGGCCGACACAACGATAAATAAGATATGGCGTGCAAGTGCCGTCAACGGAAGTACTAAACAAGTATGTTAGAGCGAGATATGGCCTGAAATCGAAGTTATGGTCGGCTTGTTTGCCGTGTATAAGCTGACGATTGCCAATCTCCGAGAGATGTGGTAAGATTTTAGCGTGGTATGAGGGGTCGATTCCCCGGGAAGGAGATCGTGATGCGACATATCGTTGCGGTGTTCTGTGTGGGCATGCTGTTACTCGGCGGAGCGTGGTCACGCGTATCCGCCCAGCAGATTGCCATCGCCGGCGATACCTTGCTGGATATCAGTCTGCGTGACGCGGATCTGGGTGAAACACTGGCGGCCTTGTTCAATACCACCAACGGCAAATACTCGATGGTATTGGGCCCTGGCGTGGTCGGTCGCATTGGCCGTCTGCAACTGTCACAAGCCACCTTTACCAAAGCGCTCGATGCGATTCTCGGCAACGATTTTACCTTCCAGTTAGATAAGGACGGCGGGAACGTCTATCACATCTACGGCCCGCAAAACGGGCCGGGCACGCTGGCCCCCGCGACGACCACGCCGGGCGCGCCGACGCAGGCGCCGCCGAGTGGGCGCGTGCAGATCGCCGCCGCGTCAGCACCCGATCCGTTTTCCAACTATGCTCCCACCCCCGCCGGCGGGGGTGGCTCCGCGTATATCCCACCGAAGACGGGAGCGATCGGCGGCACGGGTGGCACCACTTCCGGTGGTTCTTCCGCCAGCGAATCCTCGGTCATTCGTCTGATCAAAATCTATAACTGTGACGTCGGGTTATTGAGCCAGTATCTGGGCGGCCAGAGCATCGACCTGACCGGATTGTTGAATAATACCAGTAAAACCGGCAGTTCCGGCGGCGGTTCGACCACGCGGACATTAACCCCGGCGGCAACAACCACGCCGGCGGCGACGCCGGTCGCGACGACGACACCGACCACGACGGCAACCACGTCGACGACGGTCAAAAAGTAACGCGGAAAAATCCATGCATCGCATGACAATAAAGCATTCACTGAACTTGCAGGAACATACGGCGTTGGGAGCGAAAGATATCCGTAGAACCTTGCAGTTGATCATCGCACTTCCATCGGGAGGACGCTAGTATGCGCAATACCCACCTCGTTGCGAGTTGTGGGAAAAGGCTGTTCCTGTTACTGCTGCTTACCCTGTTTTTGCCCGTTTGGGCGCAAGATAATTCAGCCGGTGTGCAGGTTAACCTGGAGCGAATGCCGTTCAAGGAACTGGTTCAAAACCTCGCTAAAGAGAATAATATGAAACTGGTTCTGCTGACCGATGTGAACCCTATGGTCGAGCAGGTACGCATTCCGAGTCCCACTCCGGTCGAGAAGATCATCGCTGGTCTGACGAAATCCGTTGGCTTGGATTTCTGGCAGGAAGGCGATACCTACTATATCGGGAAACGGCAGGATATCCACGCGGATCCTCCCGCAGCCACGATCGATCGCGGTCCCAACACGCCTTTGCGTGCGGTATCCGCCGATCCGTCTCCAACGTCGTCCAAATCCGGGCTAATTCCGGCGGGAAGCAAGATCGATCCGGTCGACGACACGAAAAAGACGACGGTCGTTCGCCGGATCAATTTGAATTTTGCTTCAGCGCGCGATATGGTCTGGGCACTGGGGGTATCGGGGATCGATCCGCCGGAGAAGTCACAGCGGCGAGCGATCGAATCACATATCCGCACCGTACTCGATCCGCAGCGACCGAACATGGTGGTCCAGGATAGTTCACAGGCGCCCACCACCGGTGGGCACAGTTCACCCTGGCTGTCGAATTATCTGGGCGGCTATAATCGCGAGGATAGCGTCACCGATGGGCATCAAGGGATTACCCCTCCGCGCCCGCAACCGCCGGGGGGGCGCTTTGGCCCTGGTGGCAATGCGGCCGGTGGCGGCGCGGCGGCAGCGCCGGCGAAAAAGCTGGGCAGCGGTCCACTCGCCTCGTTTATTCCCGATGGCATTACCGATGTTATCGGTTTGATCGGTCTGAATGCATTGTTAGTCCGGGCTGATTCGGATGACGCCATCGACCAGTTGGAAAGCTTGATTAAATTGCTCGATCAGCCGGTGAAATACGTGCTGGTCGAAGCGATGTTCGTGAAGATGTCCGTCAAAGACGCGTTCGAAATCGGCGCCAGTTGGGAATTTGCCGGCATGCCGATCTCCATCGTCTCCAGTAATGGCGGTGGCCCGGACGGGAACTTTTCCCTGCAATATCTCAAGGGGAGTTTGAAGGCCGCGCTCTCGACGCTGATGACCAATACTCAAGCCCGCGTGGTCGAAGCGCCACGGGTGGTGGTGGCGAATGGCGGAACCGCATCGGTACAGACCACGGATTCCATTCCCTTCATCACCGTGCAGCAATCGGAAGATGTCTTTGGGCGTACGCTGACCGTCCCGACGATCCAAATGCAGGATTTCCCGCAAGGATTGACCGTCAACAACGTATTGATCCATCCCGATGACACGGTCACGATGGATATGACCCCGACCTTGACCGACCCCGGGGTAACCGTCGGAATCCCCGGTGGAGCAGGCGGCGTCGCCGGCGCATCGCAATTCACCGTCCAAACTTCATTACGCGTGAAAAGCGGCGAGACGATGATGATGGGCGGGTTCATCAGTAAGAACGAAACGATGGGCGGCACGCAAGACCCCTTGCTCTCCACGCTGCCCATTCTCGGGCCGTTGCTGTTCCGCAACAAAACCCGCAGCACCAACAATACCGAAACCATGATCTTCGTGACGCCGACGATTTTGAAGAACGACACCACGGATTTTGGTCCGATGCAAACTTTGCCGCCGCTGTTCTAATCAGTAGGCGGAACAATAGAGAACGTCAAAAGAGCCTGTCCCACATTGGACAGGCTCTTTTGTCATCTGTTGCCTATGACGATATGCTTACCTACACTTGCACCTGCACTTACACTTATATACTCATGGATCAGTGTAAGTGTAAGTGCAAGTGTAAGTGCAGGTGCAAGTGCAAGTGTATCGCATGACGCATTTCGCACACGTGGTGTATACTGAATCGGCGGCGAATGATATTGCCGTCGATCTGCCATGGATACACGAACTCTCCGATTATTGGAATACGATAAAATTCGCGCGCTCTTGGGGCAGCACGCAGCGACCGCGTTGGGTAAAGAACTGGTCAGCCATATGCGGCCCTCGCGCGATGCGCTGGTGGTGCGCACTCGGCTGGCTGAAACCGGAGAAGCCTGCCGGATGCTCGCGGCCGGCACGCCGCCCTTCGGCGGCTTTCGCGACGTGCGCGACGCCATTCGCCGCGCGGAAAAGCAAGGCGTGTTGACGGCGGTGGAATTACAGGAAGTGGCGGATGCCGCCGCGGGTAGCCGGCGATTACGCCGTTATCTGCTTTCCCCAACCGCTACCTTCCCGTTGCTGCATGCGCAGGGAGTGCTGTTAGGGGAATTCACTACTCTCGAACAAGCGGTCGACCGGGCGATTTCGGCGAATGGCGAGATTCTCGATCATGCCAGCCCGGAATTGCTGGCCGCGCGGCGGCGCGTCCGCGCCTTGCATGATGACGTGCAACGGGAACTGCAGCGGATGCTGACCGCCCCTCATTTGCAAGAGCTATTGCAGGAGCCGATCGTCACCCAGCGCAACGGACGTTTCTGCCTGCCGGTACGCGCGGAAGCGCGGAATGCCTTCAAAGGTATCGTGCACGATTTGTCCGCCAGCGGGCAGACGGCCTTCATGGAACCGCTTTCGGTGATGGAGATCGGCAACGATTTGCGCGAAGCGCAACGGCGGGAGGAAGAGGAAGTCTATCGCGTGTTGAGCGCGCTCTCCGGCAAAGTCGGGCAGGTCGCCGTGCAACTCCTCGCCAGTTTGGAGGCGGCCGCGCGACTCGACCTGATCTTTGCCCGCGCCGCGTATGCGCGCGCGCTCGATGCCAGCGAACCGGAGTTGAATACCGCAGGCATCATTGACCTGCGCCAGGCGCGTCATCCGCTGTTGGAGGCGCCGGTGCCTATCGATATGGCGCTGGGGGACGAAGGCAATAGCGCGCTGATCATCACCGGGCCGAACACCGGCGGGAAGACGGTGACACTGAAAACCGTCGGTTTGCTGACGATGATGGCGCAGAGCGGCATGCATGTTCCCGCGCTCCCCGGCAGTAAATTGGCGCTGTTCGAGCAGATATTCGCCGATATCGGCGACGAGCAATCCATCGAGCAAAGCCTCTCCACCTTCTCCAGCCATATGACCACCATTGTGCGGGTCGCCACGGAAGCCCAGACGCGCGCGCTGATCTTGCTGGATGAGATTGGCGCCGGCACCGATCCGGCGGAAGGCGCGGCGCTGGCCAAGGCGATCCTGCTGGAACTGCACGCGCGCGGTTGCCGGGTAATCGCCACCACGCACTACGGCGAATTAAAGATTTTCGCGCAGACCACGGAAGGTTTCCTCAACGCCAGCGTCGAGTTCGATCTGGAAACGCTGCGCCCCACCTACCGCGTCATCGCCGGACTGCCGGGCAGCAGCAACGCGCTGGCTATTTCGCAGCGCTTGGGTTTGCCGCGTCCGTTGATTGCCCGTGCGCGCGAGTTGATGGGAGAAACGCCGCAAGCGCTCGAACAGACGCTGAAGCAGGCGGAAGGTGTGCGGCGCGCGCTGGACCGCGAGCGTACCGCGACCGGGAAAGCGCGCAAGGAGGCCGAGGAGACGGCACAACGCCTGCAAGCGGAATGGCGCGAACTGGACGCCAAACGCGATAGCCTGCTGGCCCGCGCGCGCGAGCAGGCCCAGGAAGTGACGCAAAAAACCCGCACGGAAGCCAATGCGCTGCTCGAAGAACTACGCGTCGCCCTTCGTGACGCGCGCACGACGCCGCACCACGCCGGCTCACCGGCGGCCACCGCTCCCGTACCGGATCTCGGCACGCTGCGCCGGCACACGCGCGAAATATTGGCCGATGTCACGCAGGCCGTGGAGTCGCTCCCCGCGCCGAAAGCGCCGGAGGTGCCGCATCTGCAACCGGCGTTGACGGAAGTGAGCGCCGGACAAACCGTGCGCGTGCGCAGCCTGGGACACCGCGGCACCGTGCTGGAACCCGGGCACGGCACGCAGGAAGTGGAAGTGCAGGTGGGTATCATGCGCATCCGCGTGCCGGTGAGCGACCTGGAAGCGCTGGTGCTGCCGGTCGCCGCGTATGGCGCCGCGCAACTCACCGCTCCCCCGCCGCGCCAGATCGACGCGGAGATTCACCTGCTCGGTCTGCGCGCCGAAGAAGCCGCCAACCGCCTGGAAGAATATCTTTATGACGCGCTGGAATGGGGCTTGACCAGCGTGCGCATCGTCCACGGCTTCGGCACCGGCGCGCTGCGTAACGTGGTGCAGGATCTCCTCCGCCACCATCCCGCCGTCCGCACCGTCCGCCCCGGCGTCCCGGCGGAAGGCGGGGGTGGGGTGACGATTGCGGAGTTGGGACATCTGGACGGTTAAAGCGTAAACCCGCTCGTCGTGAACTGTTGGTAGTGAACCCCGTAGCGCAGCGGAGAGGTGGAAGCCCCATAATCAAAAGCAGACCCCTGACACTTCACCGCTTCACTTCACTACAATCAAGCGAATCCTTCCATCCTTCACCTCATGGTTCAGACAACAAACTCTGCCACCCCTCCGCTGCGCTGCGGGGTTCACTACGAACAGGTCAATACCAACGGCTCTCCTGCTTAGTCAGACCGACCCGGCACAATCTTCCCCAGAATCACCGGATGTGTGGCGCCAGTGGCGGAGGGTATATTGGCGGATACGCCGCAGAGGGTGGCGTGGCCGAGGAGGGCAAAGGCGATGGCTTCTTTCGCGTCGCTGGAGATGCCGTAGGCTTCGTGGGTTACCAGGCGGATGTTCGGCAGGCGCGCGGCCAGCATGTCGCGCAGGGTGGGGTTATAGCTGCCGCCGCCGCCGAGGATGATCTCATCGATGGTCCCGTGCGGCAGCAGGAATTGCTCGCAGGCCCGCGCAATGCTTTCCACCGTCAGCGCGGTGACGGTAGCCACGAGGTCGTCGTTCGACAGCGCGGGGGTATTTTTGCATGCCAGCCACACGCTTTCCGCATAGCGCAGGCCGAACTGTTCGCGACCGGTCGATTTGGGCGGCGATTGCGCAAAATAGGGATGTTCGAGCAGCGTATTCAGCAGAGATGCACACGGCTTCCCGCGCGCCGCGCGCTGCCCATCTTTATCGAACGTGTCCTGACCCCGGGTTTGTAAAGTCACCAGCGCGTCGATGACCATATTGCCCGGCCCGGTATCGAAGGCGATCACCTGCGCGGGGCGGCAATTTTTCGGCAGATAGGTGACATTGGCAATGCCGCCGATGTTGAGCACGACGACGGACTTCTTGGGCCGGCGGAAGAGCAGATAATCCGCGAACGGCACCAACGGTGCGCCTTGCCCGCCGGCGGCCATGTCGCGCGGGCGGAAATCGGCGACGGTGAGCACGCCGGTGCGTTCGGCGATCATGCACGGTTCGCCGATCTGCAGCGTGGCGCCGGGTTCGCGTGTCGTGGGCGGAATATGCCAGAGGGTCTGCCCATGCGAGGCGACGGCATCCACCTCGTCCGGGCGCAAGCCGGCCCGCGCGATCACCGCCAGCGCCGCATCGGCAAACACCTCACCCAGCCACATATTAGCGGCGGTGAGCGCGGGCAGGGACACGCGCGGCTGCAGCAGTTCGGCAATCCGGTCGCGCTCCGCATCGGTATACGGACGGGTATAAAACGCCAGTTGCCGCCAACTATCCGGCGGAATTCCCCCGCTGACCTCGATCAACACCGCGTCGATGCCGTCCAGCGAGGTGCCGGACATCAAACCGACGATGCGGCGAGGGTGGGAAGACCAGTCAGTAGCGGATGGAATCATCTGGCTCATTTATTGCTCAAATACGGGATAGAGCTTTCGGCGGAATAAGATTAGGCCAATAGAATGCAACGAGTAATCCGAAACGTAGAGATCTTGTTGAGGCGCTGATTGAAAAAGCGCCGTGACAGAAGCGGCGTTCTCCTGTAATAGGAGGAGTTCGAGAAAGATATTGGTATCCAATAATAGTTTCATCGTTCTCCCGATCTGATATCAGCAATCGCATGCTGTAACTCTACTGAGGTGAATTGGTCGTGTAGTTCTCGCAATGCTCCAGCCCAACTTAAGTCTAATGGTTCCGAAATATGATGGCGATGGCGTTGCCCGATGAAGTCAACGAAGTCTGCCACCTCCTGCTGTAGTTCCGGAGTCAGCGACTCGATTTTTTGTAGTAGCTCAGCCGCGGTCATCGTATTTCTCCTCTACAGATATAGTATACCTCAGACTGAGCGAATACACATAAAAACGGGCTTACTCTGCGCCATCCGTGAGCACACCCAGCATCTCGCGCCAGTCGAGGAGGAGTTTGAGCAGTCCGGCGGGATAGAGGGTGTCGCGTCCTTCGATAAAATCCGCGAAGGGTTTCCAGCAGGCGCGGATCGGGGTGCCGTCGGGATGCTGGCCGAAGACGACATCCAGTTCGTTGAACAGCGGGTCGGTGAACTGCGCGGTAAAAACCTGCACGATTTCGTGGCCGGGCTCGTTCCCATGTGGATCGATATTTTCGAGCATTTCGATGCGATAACGCTGAGTGATCTCCGCGCCGATCTCCTCGCGAATGATGCGGGCAATCGCGTCGCGACCTGCCTCGCCAAACCTGATCTCGCCGCCGATAAGCCGGAAATACCCCTGCTGCTTCGCCGGGTTCACATCGGCCAGCACGAACAAATGGTCGTCGCGAAAAAAGGCGCAGACCGCGGTGATACGGATGGTTGGTGGCATGTTTACTCCAGCGCCCCCGCCAATTCCCCCAGCTTGTCCGCGCGTTCGGCGGCGAGCATGCTGTCGAATATTTCCTGGATATCCCCGTTCATATTGGCCTGGATGTTGTGCCAGCTCACGTTGATGCGGTGATCGGTGATCCGATTCTGCGGGAAGTTGTAGGTGCGGATCTTTTCACTGCGGTCGCCGCTGCCCACCTGCGAACGGCGATTGGCTTCGATCTCCGACCGCTGTTTCTCGATTTCCATTTCCAGCAGACGGGTGCGCATGACGCGCATGGCCTTTTCGCGGTTTTGCTTCTGACTGCGCTCGTCCTGGCACTGCACCACCATGCCGGTCGGCAAGTGGATGAGGCGCACGGCGGTTTCGTTTTTCTGTACGTTCTGCCCACCGGCGCCTTGCGAGAGACAGGTTTCCATGCGGATGTCGCGATCATCGATCTGCACGTCCACTTCTTCCGCTTCCGGCATCACCGCGACCGTCGCCGTCGAGGTGTGGATGCGCCCGCTGGATTCCGTGACCGGCACTCGTTGCACGCGATGCACGCCGGATTCGAATTTGAAGACGCCATACACGCTTTCGCCCGTGATCGCGAAGATGATTTCCTTGAAGCCGCCGATCCCTTGCTCGCTGGCGCTCATCACTTCCACCCGCCAGCCGCGCGCATCGGCGTAGCGCGAATACATGCGGAAGAGATCGCCGGCGAATAGCGAGGCCTCGTCACCGCCTGCCCCCGCCCGAATTTCCACGATGATATTCTTATCTTCGTAGGGATCCTTCGGCAGCAGTAATATCGCCATCTCGCGCTCAAGTTTTGCTTTCCGCGCGCTCAATTCCTCGATTTCCATCTCGGCCATCTCGCACAATTCGCGATCCGACTCCTCACGCACCATCTTGCGCGCGTCTTCGAGCTGGGTTTCGATCTCGCGCACTTCGCGAAATGCGACGACGACCTTCTCCAGGTCCGCATACTGCTTCGATAATTGGCGCATGCGAGCGAGATCGCTGGCGATTTCCGGTTTGGCCAGTTCCGCCGCTAAATTTTCAAAAGTCTGTTCCAGATCGACAAGATGCTCGCGCATAAGAAAATTTTATTCCCTTCCGTTTTCAGCGATGATGGCCGTGCCGCGACCTCAGCCAAGGTATTACCATCACCACTACATTGTACAGATTTTTGCGGTGCACGTCTGCCCACAGACAATGGGTCACCAGGGTCGTGATCAACCTACGCCCTGTCGATAGCTTAACAAAAAGGTAACAAGAAATGTTTATGAGAGTTAAAACATGGCAAAGTAGTTAATAGTACTAGAGATGACCCGACAAGCAGAACAGCCGGGAGAAAGAAGGAAGAAGATGAAAACGTTGATGGCGACTTTGTTCGCATTGGCTTTTGCATTCAGTGTCCTGACGCCGGCCGCGTCTCGCGCCTGCAGTGCACCGACTTCCGCCAACTCCGCGGTCACCACCATGGCGATGGCCACCCTGCCGGCCATGGGAACCGCACCGTATGTCACCAACGCCGTGATCCCCTGTGGCGCGATGCCGTTTCAGGCGGATACCGCCTATATGTCGCTGGCCGGATATCAGCGCTATTTGACTTTCCTGACGAATGACACCTGGATCAGCCGCCATAAAGCCGAGGTGCTGGTCGAACAGCAAGCACAATATTGCGCGCTCGAGGAGCAACCCGAGTATTGAGGCAGTGTGCGCGGAGCGTCGCGACGCGGGATTTCCGCGTCGCGACGTTTTTGTGTGGGGAAGAACAAAGGCGCGACCCCCGGCAGCGTTCGCCGGCAGGCAAACTGCCGCGGGGGGCCATGCACTGAAACCCATCGCGACCAGCGCGAGGGGCCAACCGGAACACCGACGTCATCTTCTCATCTCTAGATGAATAAACGATGAGAGCGATGTTACCGGATGATGAAATTTTTCAATCGAGCGCTGCTTTGGGCAGCAAAGCAACACGCGTTGCGATTCCGTGTCATTCATGCTACACTGACGGCAGTTTTCTTCGGAACGGATCTACCGGAATGCCGCTGTTGGGTCAAGAGAATTTACCGCTGACGGTGCTGATGTGCGTGCTGGTGAGTTATGGCATCGGCTCCATGCCGTTCGGACTCTGGATTGGCCTACTCTGGAAAGGGATCGATATCCGGACGCTGGGCAGCAAGAATATCGGGGCGACGAATGTCTTGCGCGTGCTGGGCCCCGGCCCCGGTATCACGGTGTTTCTCCTGGACACGCTGAAAGGGGCGGTCGGCGTGCTGCTGGCCTACCAACTCGGGGTGACCACGCAGTTGGCGATGCCGTTTCTGGTTTTCATCGGGTTGTGCGCCGTGCTCGGACACACTTTCTCGCCGTTCCTGCGTTTCAGCGGCGGCAAAGGCATCGCGACCTCGCTGGGGGTGTTGCTCGCGCTGGGATGGCAGGTGGGTCTTATCGGGTTGGGCGTGTGGATTATCGTTGTCAGTCTCACCCGCTTCGTCAGCCTGGCCTCACTGATTGCCGCGTTGAGCCTGGTCTTTGCCGCGTATTTCACCCTGCACGGCGCGCAACAATCCTGGATGATGGGGCTGTGCGTGCTGTTGTTCATTCTGGTGACGGTCAAACATCGTCCCAATATTCAGCGCCTGCTGGCCGGCACGGAAGCCAAATTAGGCCAGCGCGCGCCGGCGCCGGCGGCGGAATCACCCGTGCCTGCGGGAGACACCGCGCCGGATCATCCCGTCGAGACTGCTAAGGAGCCGTGAGATGCCGACCCCGACTATCGCCGTCATCGGCGCGGGCGCCTGGGGAACCACCCTCGCCGCGCTCCTCGCCAAGAAGGGCCTGCCCGTCACCCTCTGGGTGCGCGAGCCGGACCTGGTCGAGATTATCCGCGCGACGCGGGAAAATACCCGCTTTCTCCCCGGCGTCGCATTGCCCGCCGAATTGACGGTCACGGCGGAGATGGCGCAGGCGGTGGAACACGCGTCGTTGCTGACGCTGGCCGTGCCCAGTCGCTGGATGCGCGCCGTCTGCCGCGAGTTGGCGACGTATTTGCCCACACCCGCGCCGCCGATCGTCTCGGTGACAAAAGGGTTAGAGATCGAAACCGGCCAGCGCATGAGCGAGGTGATTCGGGCGGAAATGCGCACGATCCCGGCGGTGGCGGCGCTGTCCGGTCCCAACCTGGCGCCGGAGATTGCCCGCGGCTTGCTGGCGGCCACCACCATTGCCAGCGAGGATCACGCGCTCACCACCTACGCGCAGGAGGCGTTCCAGACCAGCTATTTCCGTCCGTATACCGGCACGGATATCATCGGGGTGGAAATCTGCGGCGCGGTCAAAAATGTAATCGCGATCGCGGCGGGGATGTGCGAAGGGCTGGGCTATGGCGATAACGCGAACGCCGCGCTGCTCACCCGCGCCATGGCAGAGATTGGCCGATTGGTGCAGCGATTGGGCGGACGGCCGGAAACGGTGGCCGGCCTTTCCGGTATCGGCGACTTGATCGCGACCTGCATCTCGCCCATCAGTCGTAATCACCGCGTCGGCCTGGTTGTCGGGCGCGGCGCGCAATACGGTTCGGCGCTGGGCGATTCCGGACAGGTCGCGGAAGGCGTGCCGACCACGGAAGCCGTGGTGCGGTTGGCCAGGCGCTTGCCGGTCGAATTGCCCATCTGCGAGCAGGTTGCGGCGATCCTCTTTGATGGACGTCCCGCGGAAGAAGCCGTGCGCCTGCTGATGGCGCGCGAACGGCGAAGCGAGGAGTTTATCAAGGCGTAGGGGCGTGATGCGCCACCGGTGTTCCTCAACAAACTGCTAGCGTTATCGATAGCCAGATCAGGCTGGCCGGACGCAGGCAGGCGGGGATGACTACCGCGCGCTACGTTGCAGTTTATTCCCGGCTATTATTGGGCAGAACAGGGAGAAGCGTGCAGAGAAGCGATACGGCATCGATTTAGCGACCTTCCCCTTTTTATCAGATTTCACGTCGGCATAGTAGAGGTTGACGCTCAGTGCGGTCGCGGCTATAATATGCCGAGCCGAAGCGAAATGCTTCGGGTTCTTTTTGCGTGTGGCGAGGCCATGCGTGCGCGCTGGGGCGGTAACGCCCCGTTTTATACGTCTCACGCTGCCCATTTCAGGCAGGTGACCAGGAGTTGTGACGGATGCGTAGTTCATTATCGCTGTGGTTGTTCGGCATTATCGTGCTGACCATTCTCGGCTTCTTGACCGTCTTCAGGCCCATTTCGTTCACCCCGCGAAAAGACCCGAGCGACGCCTCGCGCTATCTTCAGCCGGTGGGAACCGGGAAAGATTTCGATGCGGAACGCCCGCCGACCAGCGGCACTTTTGCCGCGCTGGGGCAGAGCATCTACGTCTATCCCCCGCAACACGACCTGCGTTTGGGGTTGGACCTGCGCGGCGGCATGCGCGTCGTGCTGGAAATCCCCGACCGGGCGGTTTTCGATTATCAGCTCAGCAAAGATAAAACCCCCGCCAATTCCGTCGATGAAAATACCATGCAGAATGCCTTGACGGTTCTCCTCGCCGATCCCAAAGCGCTGGGGCCGGACGCACAGGACAGCAGTAAAGTGCAGGTGCGGGTCAACGGCGGCACTGTGGAAGTGGTTACCCAGCCGAAGAATACCGAAGAAGCGAAGTTCCAGTTGACGAAGATCAGCGCGGCGATGACCAAGCTGGTCGGCCAGAACAACTACACTGCCCCAGCCGCGGACAGCGTCATGAACACCAACACGCTCGCCAATCAGCGCGCCGATATTCAAAAAAGCGTATTGAGTATCATGGAGCAACGCCTGAATAGCACCGGGACCACCGAAGTTTCCGCCTATGCGGAAGGCACCAATCGCGTGGTGTTGGAAATTCCGGGGGTGAAAGACCCCGAGCGCGCGTTAGGGATGATTAAATCGCTGGCGCAGATGCAGTTCCGCATTCTTCCGGACGATATCAGTAGTTCGACCGATCCGGTCACCGGCAAAGAGACGTTCTCACGCTTCGGCAAAGCCATGACCGACGCGGAAGTGATTCGCGATTCGAAGTTGGTGCTTACCGGCGATTCCTTGAATCCGACCAGCGGAGCGACCTACGACGAAGCGCATCACCCGGCGGTGCAGTTCTCGATTAAACCGGACAAACAATCTTATTTCGGCGCGATGACCCAGGCCAATAAAAACAAACGCATGGCCATCGTGCTCGACAACAAAGTGCTGATGGCGCCGGTCATCCAGAGTTCCATCAGCTCGTCCGGGATTATCAATTCGCCCTCGGGCAACTTCACCATGCAGCAGGTGACCGACTGGGCCACATTGCTGAACGCCGGCGCGTTGCCGGTGCCCGTGCATATCGTCGAGACCCGCATGGTCAGCGCCACCCTCGGCGCCGACTCGATCTCGAAAAGCCTGTTGGCCGGTATTATCGGGTTTGCGCTGGTGCTGATCTTTATGGCCGCCTACTATCGGTTGCCGGGGTTGATGGCCAACCTCGCCTTGGTGGTGTATGTCATTCTCTCGCTGGCGGTATTGAAGTTGTTCGACGCCACGCTCACGTTGCCGGGTATCGCGGGGATCGTCATCTCCATCGGTATGGCAGTGGATGCCAACGTCATCATCTTCGAGCGCTTAAAAGAAGAACTGCTGACGCAGAAGCCGTTGGGCACGGCCATCGACGTGGCGTTCCAGCGTGCCTGGACGGCGATTTTGGACTCCAACGTGGCCTCGCTGATCACCGGTTCCGTGCTGTATGCGCTGGGTACCGGCGCCATCCGCGGCTTCGCGGTCACGCTGATCATCGGCGTTGCCGTTTCGCTGTTCACCGCCGTGACCGTCACGCGGCTGTTCATGAAACTGATGATTCGCACGAAGGCCGCGCACAAGTTGGCCTGGTACGGGTTATAGTATATTCGACGTAATTTTAATCTATCTGGCAGGGCGCGGAGCGCGCCCTGCACTTGATGTGGAGGCACAGATTCGTGGTTGACCTCTTTCGATATCAAAAGTGGGACCTGGTCAGTAAACGCGGAATTTACTATGTCATTTCCGGGTTGATGCTGTTGGTCGGCTTGTTTTTCCTGTTCACCAATGGCCTGAACCTGGGCATTGACTTCAAGGGTGGCGGGCTGGTCACCTATGTGATGGCGAATAACCAGCACATCGCGCCGGATAAGATTAACAACGCCATGGCCGATATCCGCAAAGCACTGGACGATAAAAAGATCCAGAACGAAGTGCAGATATCTCCCGGTCTCGATAATAAAGGCGATCAGATTATCGTGCGCACGCTGCTCGGTGAAGGCAACGACACCCAGCGCACCGAGCAACTCAACGCCGAGATCGGCCAAATCATCACGCCGACGGTGAACAAGGCGGTGCAAGAGTATGCGCCCGGCAGCACCGTGCCTAAGTTGGACAGCCAGGATGTGGTGTCCGGCACCATCAAGGACGAGTTGGTCAATAAGGGCGTCTTTGCCATGGTGCTGGGATCGATCCTCATCGTGCTGTGGATCTGGGTGCGCTACAATATCGGTGGGCTGGGCTTAAGCTATTCCGCCGCCGGCATCATCGCGCTCTTCCATGACCTGGGCACGCTGGTGGGAATGTTTGCCTTGCTGCATGCGATTGTGCGTGATCCGAATATGTTCCAGGTCAACAGTCCGTTTATCGCCGCGCTGTTGACGGTGTTGGGGTATTCCATTCACGATACCATCGTCATCTTTGACCGCATCCGCGAAAACATTCGCCTGCGCAAAGGCCGCACCTTCGCCGAGACGGTCAATATCTCGCTGCTCGAAACGATGGCCCGCTCGGTCAATACCGTGTTGACGGTGTTGTTCACCTTGCTGGCATTGCTCTTCTTCGGCGGTCCGACGCTGCGCGACTTTGTCGCGGCCATGCTCATCGGTGTCACCGTGGGAGGCTATAGTTCCATCTTTATCGCCAGCCAGTTGCTGGTGACCTGGGCGAAAGGCAAGGATCGCGAGATTCTTCCGCTCGGTGAATTGGCCCCGGCCAATGCCGCAGCCGTCGCTGCTCCACGTCCGGTGGTGGTCACCGCGACCGGCGGCGGTTCGCTCATCGATAATCCAGTCGTCGTTTCGCCGACAACCCCGGCTTCTCGCGACGCCATCCAGCGCGCCAAACAAGCCGGCAAGACCTCGAAACGCAAACGGTAAACGGGTAAGCAATCTGAAACACTAACGACACGGCCCCGGAGCATGCTCCGGGGCCGTGTCATTAGGTTCCCCCCGTACCGCAGCGGGGTCAGTTCACTGTCGGTTCAGTTAACCATGAACGCCAATAATAATCCGCATCAGGTTGGACGCTTGGCACTGTTTGGAAGCCGACGCCCGTCGCGCTCCGTGATCAGTTCACGCGGGAAGGTTGCCGTTGCCGCACCGTTCCTCGGACAGGATGCCAGATTTCGCCGATGATGCTATCTGCGGTCACGGGGCGCGACTGGCGTCGGCTTCCAAACAGTGCCAAGCTTACTTCGTGATCCGATAGCGGCAGTAGCTGAATTCCTGCTCTAAACGACTGTCCCCATCGCGGCAGGTAGCCGATTCTACTACCGAGCCAAGCTTATTATAATGGCCTTGGGCAGGATGCCGATGGCCAATAACAATGTTTTCAATAGTGGATTTCTTCGCGCATCTTCCCCCCAAAGGTCCGATAGACCCAGATGGTATAGCTGGCGACGACGGCCATGCCGACGACGGCTACGATGAGCATGACCGTCAGTGTCAGTTGCGACGAGGAGGAATTGGCGATGGTCAGGTTCCAGTCCGGATGCTGCAGCGCGGGCACCAGGGTGGGGAACAGGCCGCTCACCGCGGAAACGAGCAACAAGGCGATGCCGGTCGATGAGGCGGCGAATGCCGGTCCGCACTTTCGCTGCCGATTCCAACTGAGCGCCGCGATAATGGCGGCCAGCGCGAGCGCCGGCGCGATCCACAACACGGGCAGCGCCAGGTAGTTCGCCAACAGGTGCGGTTGGGTGAAGATCGCCACGACGACGGTGACGGCGGCCAGTGGCAGGTAAAGCTGCCCGGCCAGGCGCGCCCAGCCGGTGGCGCGGTCCTGCAACTCGCCCTCCGTTCGCAACGCGACATACAGTGCGCCATGCATGGCGATCATCGCGACGTTCAGCACGCCAATGAGCAGCGCGAACGGATTCAACAGCGTGAAGAAGTTGCCGGTGAAGTTGCCTTCGGCATCGAGCGGCAATCCGCGCATGAGATTGCCGAATGCCACCCCGAACAACAGCACGGCCAGCGCGCTCCCCACGCCGAAAGCTAAATCCCACCGGGCACGCAGTGCCGGCACCCATTCCCGCGCGCGGAATTCAATGGAAACCGCGCGTAAGATCAGCGCCAACAACACCAGGATCAGCGCGAGGTAAAACCCGCTGAAGACGCTGGCATACACCGGTGGGAAGGCGGCAAAGGTGGCGCCGCCGGCGGTAAGCAGCCACACCTCGTTGCCGTCCCAGAAAGGCGCGATCGCGCCCATTAACGTGCGGCGCGTCGCTTCTTCGCGCACCGTTAGATACCAGATGCCGACTCCCAGATCGAAACCATCGAGAATGGTATAGCCCACCAATAAGATGGCGATCAGCGCAAACCAGATTATTTGCAGCGCGCTCATGCGGTCACCTCCGTCACGGTCGAAGTCGTTGCCGGCGCTTCCAACCCTTGCTGCAGCTCATGCCGGAGCAAGCGCAGCCAGGTGTATAACAGCACGGCATATAGCAGGGAAAACAGGCAAATCGAGGCCAAAATCTGCCACGCTGGCACGGTCACGGATACCGCGTCGGCGGTGCGCATCAGCCGATAGACAATCCACGGCTGGCGACCGATTTCGGCGGCCATCCACCCCAGGTTGGCGGCCAGAAACGGCAGCGGAATACTCCACACCGCCAGCAGGAGATAGGTGCGATTGGCGTAGAGGCGCTTTGTCCACAGTAACAGGATGCCCAGCGCGGTGAAGGCGATGAAATACATGCCCAGCGCCACCATCAAATGGAAGGAAAAGAAGGACATCGGAACCGGCGGCCATTCGTTGGCGGGGACCTTATCCAATCCCTGGACTTCCGCGTTCGGGTCCAGATGGGCCAACAGGCTCAATCCGGCGGGAAGCGGCACCGCGTAATGCACCGTCTTTTGTTCGGCATCGGGGATGCCGAACAGCATCATCGGCGCCTGGCGTTGCGTAGTGAATAAACCTTCGAACGCCGCCAGCTTGGCCGGTTGCGTCGCCGCCACCTGCACGGCGTGCCAGTGACCGAGCAACAGCGCGCCGACCGACGCGAAAAAGCCCAGCAACAAGGCGGCGTTGAGTGTGCGGCGCATTTCATCGCGGTAACGATCCTGCAGCAGATACCAGGCGCTGATACCGAGCATGAAGAACGAGCCGGTGATCAAGGCGGCATCGATAGTGTGAAAATAGCGCGGCAGCGTCGATGGGTTGAAGACGGCGGCAAAGAAATCCGTCAACTCCGCGCGACCATGGCGCAAGATGAACGCCGTCGGCGTCTGCATCCACGAATCAGCCACGATGATCCAGAAGGCGGACAGCGTCGATCCCAGCGCCACCATCAGCGCGGCAAACCAGTGCTGCCGGGGCGAAAGCAGCTTCCACCCGAAGAGCAGCACGCCGAGGAAGACGGATTCCAGGAAAAAGGCCACCACGCCTTCGATCGCCAGCGGCGCGCCGAAGATATCCCCGACGAAACGGGAATAGCGCGCCCAGTTGGTGCCGAACTGGAACTCCAAGACGATGCCGGTGGCCACCCCGACCGCAAAACTGAGGGCGAAGAGTTTGATCCAGAACCGTGCCAGCCGGCGGTCCGTTTCCGCGCCGCTCTTCCGATAACGCCCCATCAGCCAGACGATCAACCAGGCCAGCCCGATGGTCAGCGGTGGAAAGAGAAAGTGGAATCCCGCGGTGAGGGCGAACTGCACGCGCGCCAGAATAACCGGGTCCATAAGCTCCTCCAGAGAATAAGCGCCTGCGTCACGAATTTGCGCTTACCTTAATATGATACAGCGATAGTATCATATAATATTCCGGTTGGCAAGACCCGATTGTAAATAATTTGTGTAACTGTGCGGGGGGGGAAACAGGTATCCGTTCAAGCCTTGCTGGCGCGCGAGCGTCCTCGCGAACACTCCGGTGGTTTCGATACGGCCATCCGTGGCCTACTCAACCACCGAAGTGCTCGCGAGGACGCTCGCGCGCCAGCAAGGCCGGAACGGGGATACCAACATGCTCCCCATACTCTCCCGCTGGTTGCCTGCTACCATTAAAATAAGCTTGGTTTGCCAGGTCGTTTCGCGTGTTGCGCGGTGGTTGAGTAGGTCACGGATGGCCGTATCGAAACCACCGCGCAACACGCGAAACGACCTGGCAAACCCAACGGATGAACGGTGGTTCGCTCCTGCTGTGGGCTTGACCAGCCATCTCCTCGCGCGGTGGTTTCGATACGGCCATCCATGGCCTACTCAACCACCGCGCAAGGAGATGGCCGGTCAAGCCCACAGCAACATTTGCACATCGTTATTAATCACCGAACCAAGCTTATTTTAACGGCATTCCGCTGGTTGCCTGCTACCAACGGGGGATTCCTTACTTCACCGTCAACATCCGGGTATACGCGTCATTATTCCAGGCCGGTGGATTGGTATACGGGGTGATCTCCACGGTGTGTTTGCCTTCGGGGATGCCGACGGTCATCAGTCCATCATACCAGCCACCCTGATAGGGGATGCCGTCGACTTTCACGGTGACGGCCCATGGCCAGTTGATCCAGCCGCCGACCGACCAGTTGAGTTTGAAGTCGTCCGGCAGGCTGGCTTTCGGCGGCAGCAGGTTGGCGGGCACGATATCTTCCGGGATGGGCATCTGCAGGATGCGGCGGCGGCCCTCGGTGACGATGGTCACTTTGCCGGGCTCGTGCGTCACCACATACGGTGCTTCGCCGATGACATAGAAGGAGTCGTCGTCCAGTTTGCCACGGCCATATTGGGCGACGTAATATGTTTTGCCCGGTTGCGATTTCTCCGGTATGGCGCCACCGACCACATTGCCATCACGAGAAAGCTTGATACTCGTCTTTGGCAGCATGATGGGCGTTCTCCATAGCCTGCGTCCGGCATCCACGATTTGCGCCTTGGTCGGATTCACCGCGCACTGTTGCTCGAATGGCCCGATACCCGTCGCCGTCACGCCTTTATAGCCGACCGACCCTTGCAGGCCGGAAGCGTTTACCAGTACGACGTGATCCGGGAAGATCCGCACCGCGCCGGCGAACGCGTTAATATCGACCAGTGCATCCCGGAAGACCACCGGCTTCTCGACCGCGCAAAAGACATAGTCGGTGGAAAGCGGGGTGACGATGCGCAGCAGGCCGTCGGCCAGCCGCTCGATATTTTGCGGGGTGGGTTCGCCGGCTTTATAGGGATAAAAGACCGTCAGGTAACCCTTCTCCGGTCCCTGCGTCACGCTGATCTGCGCGTAATCTTCGCTGAAGCCGCCGACTTTCGTGCCCTTGATCGTCACCTGCGGATTGGCCGGCTCGACGAAGGTAACGTCCAGCTTCACGCCGTCCGCCGCCTCCACGTGCACGCCGCCGGGCTTCGCCGTCACTTTGTCCTGCGCGGCGGTCAGCCATTGATACCACCAACTCGACAGTGGGCAACTCCCTTGCGTGCTGTCGCGCACCACCACGTAGGAGGGATCGGTCACTTTCTCCGAACGCAGCATCAGCACCTGGCGGCTCCACTGGAAGTCGTTGGTCAACGTTTTCGTCGGGTCCCAACGGGCTTTGAAGGTTTGCCGGCCCAGCAGGTAGCCGACCGCGGGCGTGAAACCGTAGTCCTCGACATTAGTATCCACGCGGCCATGCTCGTGATCGGCTAGCGGAGTGCCGAAGCAGATGCGCGAGTCATGGCAGATGCCCGCGGTGCCGGAATAGCCCCAGCCGGTCGGCGGGGCCAGGCAGGCGCCGCGCGCGTAGAGGACGAAGCAACCCTGGTCGGGGTTCCAGTGGCTCTGGGTGTAGCCCTGCCGCAGCGCGACGTAGGTCTCCTCGGGGGAGTCGGCGTGATCGCGCAGAATGCCGCCGAAGCCGGCCAGCAGGGAATCGGTGCGCTTCACCGGCGCGGGGGCGATGGCCGGGTCCCAGAAGAGCCAGTAATACGGCTGCATCAAGTCACTCGACCCCTGATATTGACCGGCTTCCATCCAGTCGGTCATCATCCGTGACGCAAAGGCCGGGTCGCTCTTCGCCGTCAGGTTTGCGAGCAGCATATAAGTCATCCCGCCGGGCACGTCCGGGCCATTGCCGAAGCCGGGCAGCACGCGCACCTTGCGCCCATGGAGCCAATCGACGATCAGCTGGCGATATTGCCCGCGCGCCGGGGTGGGCGGGGTATCGATGGCTTCGAAATAGCGACCGATGTCTTTCAACGGCTCGAAGCGGTCGATGGGATAGCCGGCGTTGCGCAGCACGATGGCGGCGATGCCCATGAAATTGGTCGGGCCATAGGTGGCATAGCCGGGATTCTCGCGGAAGGTGCCGCCGGCGGAGGTGACGTTGTAGGAAACCTTCCACTTCGTATAATCATACGCCTCATCCAGCCACTTTTTTGCGTGCGGGTGATCCGGAATGAGCGCCACAAAGCACGGCAGGCTCATGTAGCGGTTGATCGGCATATTCGGATTGCCCAGGTGTACGCCGGCGCCGCGTGGGTTAAAGTCGGCATTCGACAAGAGGTAGCAGTTGGCGGCGACCTTCGCCAGCAGCGACTGTCGCAACTCCGCCGGCAGCTCTTTGCATGCCAGCGCGGAATCGGCTAAAAAGAGCGGATCATAATCCGTCTGCGTCTGTCGGTAATGCGACCAGAAATATTGCAGCGAGAAATCGAAATGATTGGCCAGCGTCCAGTCGGCTTCCTGACCGTTCCGCGTAGCCGTTTTCACGTTACCGGTCACCAGCGCGTAGTCTTTGATCTGGTCTTTGCCCGGACATTTATCCAGGTTCGCTTTCAACCGCGCCAACTGTTCCGGCGAACCGAACACGCGTGGGCCGGGGTGATATTGCGCGTCCCAGGTGAGCGTCCAGTCTTTGTAGTCGTTCAGATTGACGAAGCCGTAGTAGTTGCGGTAGAAATCCAGCCGGGTGTAATCGAGCGTTTTGCCGTTCTTCAACATCCCCGGACGCGGCCCCAGCACCAGCGCCCACATCCGCCGTCCCAACGTCTGCGGCAGGCAGGTATCGATTTCCGCTGTGGAAAAGGGGTTCTGCGGTGCGCCGTTCAGGTTGATCGAGGTGCGAAATTTCACCAGCACCTGCCCGTCTTTCGTCCACAGGATCGGCGACAGCGACTGATCAGGCAACCGCCAGGCGCCGGAGTGCAGTGTCATAATCCCGGCGAAGGGCGAGTTCGCGTCCGTCTCGTTAAAGATGCCGTACCACTGGCTTTTCCCACCCCAATCCAGGCAGGGGTACAGTTGCGAATGGCGGCGGTCGGCGGTGAAATCCAGCGCTTCGCGCCACACGCAGGTGTCGTTCTCCGTGCGCCGGTCGCGCACCAGCGCCTGCTTGCCCGCCGGCAACCGGTCAGCCGACCACAGCGCGGTGTCGGGCTTCCAGCCGTCATTGAGCGACAGCACAAAGCAATCCTTCCCCGCCGTCGCCGCGTGCATGTCATATTCTTCCGCCACATACACCAGCGGCTCCTCCGCCTCCACCCGCACGCGCACCCGGTAATACCCCGCCGGCGCATATGTCACCTCGTAAGCGTATTCTTTATATAATGGCCCATCGGCAACCACCTGCTGCGACCACCCGGTCACCAGCCGGTCGCTCTCCAGCCATCCCTTCCCCGCCCATTGCCCGTTGGCGAGACGATAGGCGAGGATCGGCGAAGGCACCTGGCTCGCGGCTACCGGTTTCGCGGTGAACTTTTCCCCTCCCGTCGCCGGAATGCGTACCCCGGCGGTTTCCGAAGTGATCTCGATGCCCTTGCCTTTCTCACTGGCGGCCAATCCGGTGGCATAACGCACCGGATGCTCCGCCCGTCGCACGGTGTAGGCGAACTGGCCGCCTTTCGGCAATTCGGCGTAAAAGCTCATCCGGCAGGACTTGATCGATCCGTCCCGGTGCTTCGCCGTCACCTCCACCTGGCTGACGACGGTCTTCCCCACCTCATCGACCACCTCGACCACGCCCGGCGTAAATTCCCCCGGTGCACAAGTCAAATCATAATGCAGCAACATGCGCGGCCACGCATGATGGAGCCACTCCGTCGCCTGCAACTTCCGCTCCGCGGATAACGCGGGGAGAAGGAGGACGCAGAGGAGGAGGGAGGTGAGCAGGGCTATTCTTGGCATTGGGTGCTCCTTTTGGGGAAGGGATTTATTGATTTGGTATTATAGCGGAAAAATTGGTGGATCGGATATTCATATCCAAGCGGACATGTATGGCTGTCCTTTATACACATCTCAATATAATGCCCCGAAGCCTTCCCCGGCCATTCATGGCCGGGCTACTCAGCAACGCCCCATACATGGGGCTGATGACGCACTCAACGGGAATCTGCTGCGCTGCATCCGTGGCTAGATCACGCCGTCTGAAACGTGTTCGCGCGGTTTCGTCGCTTGGAACGCCGGGTTCCCCCGGATCAATCCGGGGGCTGGAACTGGTCGGCTGAAGCCGGCTACGTGCTGGCGGGACCTGCCTTCGCAAATGCTATGGCGGGCAAGCGCCGGCGCTCCGACCATGGCTTAATGATTCCTTTGCGCTAGCAGCCTGTTGAAGAACCCCGGCGGCCACCTCGCTGGATCTTCTTCCGCCGGCGTTTGCCCAGATTGCTCACCGTATAACACTCGATACGTCTCGCAATCTGGACAAACGCCGACGAAAGAATCTCTCAGCGATCTGACCACCGGAGTTTTTCAACAGGCAGCTAGAGAATCGAAGCCGTCGGAAGTGCGTGGTTATTTCTCATCCACACATTGTGGCAATGCTCAACCACGCGCCACGGCGGGCGCGGGCTACCCAGTTTTCGTTCACCTTGCGCGAACACGCTTCAGCCTTCGCGAGCTTGCAGGCAGCAAATGGGAGAGTTCCTGTGCGACACCCACAAAAACCTGGGGCAGGATGCGCCAAGCAAAGCTTGGCGCATCCTGCCCCAGGTTTGACCGAATTTGCCTTGTTATTTGTCGCTAACCAGCCTGTTCGATGCCAAGCACCTCACGTAAGGCATGTTGCAATACTTGTGCCATTTTTACATTGTTCGCGACTGATAGATCACGCAACCAGCGTGGTAGGGTGACGGTGACATTGACAGCTTTTTCATCAAGCCCGATACGCGCAAGCGCCAGGTTGGTGCGAACCGGCACGACCGTCTCATGGGCTGCAAACGGAATGTTCTCGATCGGAGTGGACGGCGGAATCGGAATTCCACTCTTCTCGCGATCATATAGGACGATAGCCAGTATATCTTCGGCGTTCAACAGCGCCTCTTCATCGCTATGCCCGCAGGTGAGTGCTTCCGGGAGATCGACGAAGCGGACATTGATCCCATCTTCAGCATATTGAAATATCGCGGGGAAGGTATAAAATTCATACCGCATAACTCGACTCCTATAGCTTGACGCCGGCACTTTTCAAAATGGCAATCACAGTGCCTTGCGGGATGTCACCGGTACTCCGTGTGACCTATACGCTGCCCGGACGGTTGGCATGTCGCAATATAGTGTGCCGACCACCTTCACGCTCGATATACCAACCGTTTTCGGTCAATAGGCGCATCAACTCATGTCGTTTCATATCGTTCCCGCTATTCCTATGTGTAACACATGTGATTACATGTGTCAAGTATAAAGTTCCTTTGTGATCTAAGAGGCCGTCTAAAAAGTCTCGGTACCGGCCTGCTGGACGCTTTTAGGTCTCCGACCGCCTGCGTCTGACCGCCCTCAACAGGCAATAGATCACACCATCCGTAAGTATTTCTACTCCGTTATGTTTTCAACGCAGAGACGCTGAGACGCAGAGAATAATATTGCACTGGACATGAAGGCACTGAGTTGCCGGCAGAGGACTGCCGGGCTCCCAGGGAACTTACCTCGATATTCCTTCTTCTCATTCTCTGCGTCTCTGCGTCGAAAAATATATTTAACGGAGTAGAAAGTATCCTGCATCCTATATCCTGCTTCTTACTTCAACACCTCTACCATACACACCCCCGCCCACCTTCTTGGGGTGACGTGCGCGAGGTAGAGCCAGCTATTGATGCCGCCCAGTTCGGTCCCGTCGCCGTGGACATGGCGGTCGGTGCCGGAGAGGTCGGGGGCTAATTCCAGCG
>Ga0073936_10002911_pt1 | contig 25050 bp, 16 predicted proteins | sample AliMusrvi5mmetaG_FD_87041 | JGI IMG/M metagenome (GOLD analysis project Ga0073936, IMG submission 87041) | Freshwater lake bacterial and archeal communities from Alinen Mustajarvi, Finland, to study Microbial Dark Matter (Phase II) - Alinen... | ecosystem: Environmental > Aquatic > Freshwater >... | reverse complement strand
GTCACCCTTCGGGTTCATTCAGATTTTAAAGGAAAAATCAGACCTGAACTCTTGCTTAAAATTTTCACTCCGTTTGTTCCCGGTGGCATAAATTTTTTCTTAAACCCAGGCGAGCCAGAAGCCTAAAAAAGTCTGTAGGGCAGCAGCAAAACAAATGACAAAGATCACCGCACCATTACAGAAGCCGACCAACGGCGGAGCATCCAAGGAAGAAAACGCAGTTCTTGCAGCTGCAAAGACGGTTCTCAACCCAGTCGAAAACAAAACTGAAGAACAGAAGCCGCACTTGAAGGCAGAACCTGAAAAACCAGTTGTTCCTGCTCCTGAACCGGTCAAAGAAATGACCCTTTTGGAGAAGATCCTCAAGGTTGAAAACCTCCAGCTGGTCATCGAAAAAAGAGCCAAGTTGGTCCAGACCCGCAGCGAACTGGAAAGGTTCCAGACGGCATCCAATGATTTCAACTGCTCCATGCGGCTGAATGACTCAGACGGTAATGTCTTCACCACCAGTTTCACCCCTGGCATCAAGAAAGTCATTGATTTTCTCAAGTCATCATTCGATGCCAGCATCTCTGATGTTGAAGGCAAAATCAAGTTCTGACCTTCGGTCAAATCTGAGATTTCGGCGTTCAGGCTAAAGCCTGAACGCTTTTTTTTATGGTCGTAATGTGCTCAAAAAACTTTTACTAACTTCGTCAAATGATCCACCGCTTATATAATCCATGGCAAATCACCAATGATGGTGAACGTGAGGCTGACAGACATTTTGTAGCTTATGGTTTCATGGAGGATGAACCAATTTATATTATTCATAGTTTACGCATTTCATCCCGCTATCACCGGATCCAAATGTCCGGTGAATGTGATTTCATCATAATAACAAGGTTTGGAATAATGATCGTGGAAGTCAAAGGCGGAATCATCGGCTATGGTGCAATGGAAGAAGGTGATCATGGATTTTATCGTCTTCAAGGCGATGATCATCGAGAACCGGTGAAGAGTCCCTTTAATCAGGCGGATGAAAACGCCCATGCGATTCAGAATTTCCTGTGGGATACTGGATTGAATAACATATTTGTAGGCTCATTTGTTTGTTTTCCTGAATGTGTTTTCTCTTACGATGGGGTGGAATTTGAAGACCTCTGGCATCGAGGACTTGACGAAAAACTGCTTCCAATGATCATTAATTCATTGCAGGGACAGATTGCCAGTTTCAATCAAAAACAAGATGAACGGAACTTTGCATTTCACATCATCTGGGAAACCCTGGATGAGGTACGGATGGTAAAACTAACTGAGTTGCTTAAACCTGAATTCGATCCTAAACGTTATCTTTCACAATCGAGGCTTAATTTGGGGGAATCTGAGCGAAGGCTTGAGGAGGGGTTGCATATTCTGCATGGACTAAGCGAGAACCAGCGTATCATGGTCCAGGGCCCTCCAGGAAGTGGAAAATCGACGTATGCCTTCGATCTAATCGTAAAGTTGTGTAAGTCGAACGAAAAAAGAGGACTTTATCTGTGCTGGAACGAGTTTCTGGCGGCCAGGATGCAGAACAAATTGCGGAATGCATTATTAGAAAATTCGCCTGATCAGATTCGTGTACTACCCTACTTTCATTTTGTGGAAGAACTTGCGACACTAACAGGTGATTCGTCACTTATGCCTACATATGACAATGTTTCCAAAGGGGAAATCATTCTAATAGTCCGTGAATGTCTTGGGAGACTTCATAAAGCAAAGAAACTGCCCAGATATGATTTTATCGTTGCTGATGAGGCCCAAGACTTGTTCGACAAGGGTATTGACCAGGTTATCAAATCACTCCTTAAAGTAAACAACCCTCTTCAAAAAGGAAATTATTACATATTATACGACGACAACCAAGCATTTCCCAAGTTTGCTACATTGGAGATTTATATTCGTACTAGGGACACGCTCAAGGAAGCTTCTGCCTATTATATTCAGTTCACTAGTCTCCGCATGAATACTGGTCATGGCATCACAGATTTTATACAGGATGCTGGCCGTGGGCAGGCGGACGCTCAAAATGTTTATGGGAACGATGTGAAGTTTATTTCCTGGAAAACAACAACGGAAATTCCCTCCATGCTCAAGCAATATATTAATCAGGAAAAGACTCTTAGCCATATTTCGTCTGAAAACATGGTGATACTCTTCACCGCAGATCTTCTAAAGGATGGGGCACCACTCAAAGAAATCCTCAAAGCGGAATCCGTATTTGAAGTACTTTCGAATGACAACTTGGACAAACCTTCAGAAAAAATTCGTTATACTACTGCACTACGTGCAAAAGGGTTGGAATGGGATGCAGTATTCCTGGTTTGTTCATCTTTGACCGACCCAAAGAACCTGTTCCAATTATTCATCGGGGCTTCAAGGGCAAAAGGAAAGGTATATGTCATTTACTCATATTTGTAATAAACCAACAATTTGCCTGCAATTTCTTTTATCCTAACACCTTCCTAGGTTAACCAGCGATCCCGCAATGATAAACCATATCATTGTCTCAACTTTTCTACCTGGCCAAATTCGTTCCAGCATCTCTTGATACAAATTCATTTGTCCACTGTAAATGCGGGCCCTCCATTCACATATTTCCCGGTTTTTCCCAGAATCAGGATGACCTGGGAAGGTTTTATAGTCGACAAGCAGTATTTCATTAGGAGTTTCGATCACCAAGTCAGCAATGCCAGATAACATTTGGTTGCCTCTCTCCACCATAATTGGATATTCTTTGTGATTCTGAGGAGTCATATATTTACTCATCACCCATTTATTGAATATACTAATAGAATCAAGGAGGTTAGCAGGAGAGATAATGCCTGTGAAGCCATAATTTTCGAGCAAACGTTCAACTAATTTTAATTGTTCATAATCCTTCATCTTCGAATCATGGGCACACAAAATAGCGTGGATACAAGTTCCAAAGGCCGCATCATCCACCTGAAGGCTCCTTTCAACTTGCATGTGTGGGTACAATGTTATATACTCATAAATCGTTGCACCCGAGATCTCTTCTTCCGATGATGGTGTGACAAAATAGTCCTGTATCGGTTTTGTACTCTTCTGTGGCGTATAGATCACTGGGGCGGCCGCATCAATAATTATTCCGGGCATTGTTTCCGACGACATGAACCTACGAAACCGGAATTTTGAACGGTAATTCTTGTGTCGTGTATTGAGGACGATATCGTTCTGCTCAGGCTCGTCACCACAAATATCTGGAAGCCCACCAGGTATGGCTTTTTCAAGCCATGGCATCTTATGGTAATCTTTATATGGCACGATCAGGTAATCCCTGGCCCGGGTCATGCCGACATAAAGTAAGCGGAGAGCCTCTTCATAACTTTGGCTTTCTGCTTCTGCTTTTTCCGGTAGGCTGTTGTAAAGATTAGTAAATGTCGCGAAACCTGATGGCACTCCGTACTGGGTGATCAAATAAGGCCATGGCCAGTATCTGACAGAACGCCTTGCTAGTGGAGCATCCAGATCCATGGTCGCCTCTCCGATAACATGAATACCGAATACATCAGCCTCTTTGTCCTTGTTCAGTTGGTGCAACACGACTGCAGGCCACTCTAATCCCTTGGCACGGTGATAGGTTAGGACATTCACAGAATGTTCGTTCACAACCAGTGCTTTTTGATCCTCCCCGCTTTCTGCAAGGCTGTTAAACCACGCAATGAACGAGGGAATGGAACCGGATGTCCCTAGTGTATTCGCGGATTCCGAGAAAAGTTCCGTGCAATTCAGGATTTCTTGTAGATTACTCCATCGCTGTTGCTGGTCTCCCCAAACTGAAACAAGTGAGAGCAAATCCAGTTCGGCATACAATATACGCACCACCAGAGTCAGTGGGAGCCCTGTTGTTTTATCCCTAATTTTCGTTAGGCACTTTATGTGAATATTTTTCTCTAACCAGTCCCCTGGTATATCTCCCGTGGAATCATTTTTCTTTTTCTTTAGGTATTCAAGACGTTCATCAATCAGGGCACCTATGTCATGACTCTGATCTGTCAAATATGCAATTTCAGCCTTAGCAAGTGAATCGAAGGAATTGTGGATATATTTCAGACAGGAAAGCACCAGCCTTGCTTCTGCTGTTTTTTGAAGTCCTGAGTCTGCTACGGTTGCATCAATGCCATGCTTGCGAAGGCCATTAGCTATATCAAGACATGCTTGATTTGAAAAACACAAAATGGCAACGTCTCCTGGCATTACATTTCTGATCTCCCCCGATTGAGGATCCTCAATCAAGATATCCTCCCGGAGCCAGGCAGCCACGCCTCCAGCAAGCAGATCATTATATACTGGATTTGTAAATTTTCTCGAATTTTCTTCACCAGAGAATCCCCAAACCTGAAGGGCTGAATCAAGACCGGCATCTTCAAGTGCTTTCCTCACAGGCTTCAGTACGATCTGCTCCTTCCTGGGATATTCAGGTTTGTTTTTGAAGGCCTCATAAAAAATGTCGTTCACAAAATTGACCAGGTCTGGCCTTGATCGCCTTGATTCGGTGAGGAAATCCCTTTCATTTGGTGTTCCAAGTCGCCTTACGACTGCATTGATCAGGGTGCTATCGGTTCCTCTGAAACCATAGATTGCTTGCTTAGGATCTCCGACCCATACCACATGCTGCACTAAACCTGATATCTTCAGAAAAAGCGCGAGTTGGATTGGGCTAGTATCCTGAAATTCATCTACCAGCAACACCTTGTATTTCCTGCGGAAACGCTGCTTCACATCTTCCTGGTCAAGCAACCGCAGAACCTCAGCCTCCTGATCTGCAAAGTCAATTACACCCCGCCGTCGCTTATAATCCTGGAAAAGATCAAGGGCAGCAATAGCCTTGTCAAAAACAAAAGAGATATAACGTCTAAGATCATCATGAAATTCGTGAAAAGAGAGATGTTCTTGTGCTGCATTAATAAATGGTTCAAAAAACGAATACGATTTCACCCCGGGCGCAAGCTTACAAATTTTAGCCCATTCGTACCATGATACAGAGCTGGGATAATGTTCAATGTTATAGATAAAATTCTTCAGTTCTTCCAGTGCGCCAGCAGTTTTGCCGGTTGAATCTTTACCCTCCGCTACCGCCCGTTCAAGAGTGACAAACTCTCTAGTATTGAATATTGTAGCATCTGCCATGTAATTTCCTTGTTTCGGTAATTTTTCCAGCATTGTTGCAATGGAATGCTGTTTGGCGGTTGCAAGTTTGTTTCCGTCCATATCGTTGGACCTCGCCTTGTCAACTAAGTTTGCGATCTCTGATCGGATATGATCTCCTTCGGTAGAAAACCTGGCAGAAAGATGATCCAATTCGCCGGCTGCCTCGCCCGATATTACCTCTGTCAACGAAAGGTTGAACAGCGCCTGCTTCTCCTGGTCCTCAATAACTTTCAGTACTGGAGACAATCCACCCTCAAAGGAGAATTGTGAAAGTAACTGGCCCCCAACGCTGTTTATTGTACCAATCAAGGCCTGGTCGAGCAGGTCAACGATCTCGTGATGCCCTGTTTCAAGAATCTTCCGGCGTACCCGGTCACGGAGTTCTCCAGCCGCCATGCGTGTAAAAGTTGTCGCGATGATTTCAGATGGAGTGTATTTAAATTTCCCCTCCGGATCTAGGTAATCGAAAAGCTCATTGGTCAAGCGGTAGGTTTTCCCGCTGCCGGCCCCTGCGCTTACAAGACGTATATTCTTCATGGCTATTCGATTTTTGTAAAAGTGGAATAATCATTAAACCTTGAAGGAGTCTTAACTGCATCCCCTGATGGAAGTAGATACTGTTCGGGATCCAATGAAAATATTCCTAACTCATCCACTGGAATTCCCTCTCCCATTTCAATTTTACCCTCCTTAAGTTCTCCCATGCGATATTCCACGGTTCGATACAATTTTACAAGCTGATCTGAATAAGCGGAGACCCATTCATCTGAACCTACCCGGATGCCGTGTTTAAAGGCCTGTTGGTCACGGGTGTATAATCTCCCGGTACTGATTATAAAATAGGCAGTTGGGGAAAATCCTCCTGAATCGTTAAAAAGAGATGAATAGAAGGCTAGTTGGAGGTCTTTATTATCGTTCATCAGCCCGGAATAGTATTTTCCGCTTTTCCATTTTAAGTCGATAATAGCATATTCCTTTAATCCTTTTTTCTTTCTGGAGAGCAGAATGTCGGCATACCCTAGCAGTTTCATGCTTGGCCGGGAGGACTTCTTCTCGGCTTCACAACCTTCCACAATCCACTTGTTCTCAGCAAGGTGTTGTACCAGTACCATGAATTTCTCCCTTATGGTATGATAAATCGATTCAACCCGGTCCTCCTTTCCCTTCTCCAGAAGCAACATTCCTTCTGTTTTGAGTATGTGGGCCACCGCTTCAGAATATAATTTTTCCAGAGCGGGTCTGTCCAGTTGAGTGATATCAATATTGGGCCGGGTGATAGCATACTGAAAAACCCGATGTGATACATTTCCCATGAACCGGGAATCATCGGCCAACTGCAAAATGGCCTCATCTTTGATGAATGCTCTGTACCTGAGTACCCATATGAATGGGGATTCAACCAGGGTAGATAGCCCAGAGTAAGAGAAAGTAATATCGCCGGTTGCTAATTGCTCCTTGTTTGAGATGTGCCAATAGGCTGCAGGAGAAGGAAATTGTGAGGAAGCCAAATAGGTCGTCGTAGCCTCCAGGTTCTCAGCCAGTTTGATTGGTTCTGGCCCAGAAACACGGGTAATCAACTTATACACTGATTTGAAATGGGCATCGATAAAAGACCGGAAAGGATGCGGTTGGGCAGTCTCCCCACTAAAGTTTTCTGGTACAATACAAATCAGTTGCTTTCTAACAAAGCGGATGAATTGCTTTCTGAGCCAACTGTTTCTTTGTGAAATCAGATTTAATGGTTCAGGGATGACTCCTTTCATTGCAAGCCAGTCACGTTCTTCGGGGAAGAAGGGATCGGAAATAGCACCCATAGTACCACCCGATGCAAAATCATACCAGATCACAGTGTCTGCAAATCCGGCAAGGTTACCCGGTGAGCCAATCACTGGCAAACTATCCCCAGCCCTTTTTGCTATGCAACAAACGTCGCTTGTGACAGACTTTTCTATGATTCGTTGCAATTCAAGTTCACTAATGACATCATTTTCCTCAAATAATGAAAGAATTTCGATCACGTTTCTACATGAGTTCAGGATGAGTGTAAGCAATCTCTTCTCTTCTTCATTGCTCACCATCGAAAATCTGCCCTGTAATATCCCGGAAGCGAATTCAAACAGTTCCCTTATGGCTGGAACAGGAGCTCCCGTATTGGTGTCGTATTTTTCGTACCCCAATAGAAAATCAAGGCGTCCTTTGATCCGATTATATCTCTCCTCATCTGGTGTTGATTCCTTATACTCCGACAACGCCTTTTCCCATTGTTCAGAACCAATACCTGGTTTGACAGACATGGCCTGTGCAAGGAGTCGCGAAAGATGTGGAGGCAACAGAGGGGTTGGACATTGAAAGAATTCAAATAGTCTCCTCGGCTGCCAGGGCTTCCAAAGAAAGACCGGAAGTAATTGCAGCAGGCAGACTCCTTCCGGTACAGGATCGTTCACGACGATGGCGGATGTTGAAAATCCATCATTCCGAAGCACCAGGAAAGGCTGAACCTCATTGTTTTCGCTGATAATCACAATATCACCGCAATCATTATTCCGGATTAGACCGGCCATCAAATCTCCCGCCTGCAAACGATCCGGCATCAAGATCAGTTGCAATGAACCATCTCCTTTTGCCTCAGATTTAACAGTACCCACCTTATTTTCTAGAAATATAAATGAACGCAATGAATCGAGGTCCGAATTTGCATACTCTAATTCGGGAGGCAGGTAACGGCTGCAAACAACGCCTTGCTGTTCAAGCAAGCTGATCAACTCAGAGAGATGTGGCGGAAGCAATTCCAAAGGTTCAAAATAGATAAATTCTTCCAGAGGTAACTTCGCTCTTGTCTTCAATGCAGCAAGTACCAACCTAAACCTATCTGAAAATGTATCAGCAACCCCTGCAAGCATTTCCGCTTTGGCAATCGTTTCCAGCCGTGTTGGCATCTTCTTCTCCATGTTAAAATCCCACCCAGCCAACATTAGCTTATCTCGCCATGAAAGAAGTTCTTCCGCAACATCAAGTTCATTGGCCGAAAAGGACTTTTCAAAAAATGCACCCAAGACAATTTTCTTAAGCGCCTTCCGGTAGTGGAACACACGCAGCACATTGTTACCTGTTGGTCTGGATAATCCCAAATGCAACTCAAGATACGAGAGCAGCCCGAATGGCCCCATATGACGACAACCTGCAGCAACCCCATCATTCATAAAGAGGTTGAGTGGGTATGTTGATTCATCGAAGAGGGAGGAGAATAGGATTTTCATGATCTTAATTTAATTCATAACCCATATTATAAAAACCTTATCGGGCTTAGATTGATAATCAAGTCATCTAATTTTTTAATTACATCATCACTAAAACCATACTCATGCATCGCATCAACCAGTTCTTCTTGTCGTGGTTGTCCAAATGTCAATCTGTAAAAAGTGAGAATCTTAATTAGATTATTAAACTTCAATATGTCTCGACTAAATGGATACAGAGGAACAAATCGTTCAATCTTTATATCACTCAGCGTTTCAGTATGCCAGAAGGGCACCAAATCGCAGGAAAACTTAGCCTGCTCCTTTTCTTTCGCTGCATACTTGAACAAATCATTCCATGTATTATTAGATGTATCGTTGTATCTAATTTCATCCCTGTATTTACTTGCCAGATTAAGCCGGATTACAAGCCCTTGGTAACGATGTATTCGACCTTCCCGTTGTTCAAAATCAATAGGGTTGGATGGCAGATTCCAGTGAAATATTTTTTTACAATACAAGTGAAAATCTAATCCCTCCTGGCCAATTGAAGTGCTGGCCAATACAAAGGGCCTAAACGGTGAATTAAACGCCTGGCGGATATTTATTTGTCTTCCTGCACCCTTTGCGGTATTGATTTTTTGAGTCCCAAAATCAACAGCATAATGCGAACGAATTGATTTCCTTTTTCCTTTTTCCTTTTTAAGATTGTCAATAAATGCAGGGTAATCTTCAATGTCCGAGGTAGCAGTTCTCACTGATAAAATGTCTGAAATAAAATCACTCAACTCCATTGGAGATTGAATGTTCTCTCCATTAATTAAAAGATAAACAAATTCATCCAGCATTGCCTGAATATTGCCATCTATCATGTAAGATAATACCCTTTCCCAATAATCACCTTCATTGGTGTGTAACCTCACAACTGCAATACTTTCCGGTTTATTAAACATAGTTAGAAAAGCTGAGGATACGTTAAAGGCAGCATCTACTAAATCTTTTGACAAGACCTTGTGCCTCTTTTGGCTTCTCAAATAGCAAATGGCTGGTGAACCAATCGCAAGTTCAGCTAAATGCTCGCAAATAATTTCAAGTTGGCTCTGATTCAATTTTCCTGCTGCTACAGGTTTTGAATTTTTAAAAGCGGCCCTGGCATGTTCAAAGTGGGTTTTTCTGCCAATACTTTCTTCCTTATCAGGGTTGAAATTTTCGGCATCTATTGACAATTCTGAAGGAGGAATGCCTTTTGCTATCCATTCAGATATAATTTGATTCCCTGGATTTGCTTTGTCAAATATAAGTGGGGCTAACCAATACCATTTTTGCCAATCGCCATCACCTGTCACATATTGATTAAGATTGAGATCATTGAAGATGATAATAAGCTGACTCTTAATTTGAACTTTAATTTGTTGAAGAGATTTTTTCTCAATTACATTTTGAGCTGGATCGTACAAGTCAGCCAGGAACAAACAAGGATAGGATAGGGCGAAGTTGTTCATTTGTTGAGGTTCCTGATCCTCTTTTAAAACTTTAAATGTGAATTGGGGTCTTGGTGACCTTCGCTTCCGGAAATAGTATGGTTTAAAATTTTCCTTTTCTCTTTTCTCTCTTTCTGAAATTGATTTAGGATTTCCAATAGATAATCTTTCTGATTCATAGGAAACTAAAGAGGCCACCATCCGGGGAACTAATTTCCATGAAGAAAAAATCAAAGTTTTGGAATAACCCCAACTGTCTTTGTAAGCTCCATCCGATTCGTAGTATGGAATGGAAGGTGGTATCCACAAATATTTCCAGCCGTTATTATGTACTGTTTCATCTAGAAGTAAACGAAGTTTTGCATTAGGCAGCGACTTGGCTCTTGGAGGAATTAATGGTTTGTACTCATTTATATCATTAAGGCTTACCCAGCCATGTTTTGTCTTTTTAACTAATTGAAAAAGTTTGGCATCATCCAAAATCAAATTCCTTATTTTCTCTTTGTGCTGGTAGTTGTCTAAAAATGATAATGCAAAGGGACAGGATTTGACATACTCCAAGGGAACAGGCAGTGAAGCTTTATGGTCTTTATTCAACAATTGAGTGATTTGGTCTAAGACCACAAAGTCTTGAATATCCTGCGGCTGGATTGAAATGGGTTTGTTCATATGCTTTATTAACGCATCCCTGTCATTAGAAACCAATAATTTTTCAGTTCTAACTATACTGGTTCGGTAAAGTGCTTCCAATTTATTTTTAAGCCCTAATGCCTCAGGTAATTTTGTTTCTAATAAATCAGGATGTCTAAGGAACCCGAATAATGCTTTGCGGTCATGTTCGTATTGTTCCCAAAATTCATCTGTTTTTTCAGCCATCAAAAACTGTAACACTGTGATAAATTCATTGTAATGCACCTCTCCATTCAACTCATCAAAATCATTTGTGTATGGCTTAAATGGTGTAGCAGAAAGCATTAAGATTTTTGAATCCTCAAATGAAAATATGTCCCTTGCCAATTGTATTGCCGGACTTATCTCTTCTTTGTCGTCTTCATCATTTATCCCTGTATTTTCAATTAGTTTCTTGTACCGTTGAAATTCATCCAGGATAAATATATCTGCTTGCAAAAACTCAATACAGACTCTTGACAAAAGAAATCGTACTGAGCTAATCAACTCCTTACTAAAATTGTAATTGTAATAGGTGTTTTTACGGATGCCTAACTGACAAAGAATTTTTAAAAGAGTCCAAAATTTAACTGGGTAATTTAAACCAGCTGCATTGAATGATTTTGGCAATTCCGATGGAGTTACTATTTGGTTCAATGCCTTTTTAAATTCACTGTAAACCTTTGGTCGAATTTTCTTTAGCCAGTAAATGTCTTTCCCATTATCAAAATCCTCTGCATACTGAATACGTGCTTCCCAATTCTCATCCTTTATTCTTTTGTTACCTTTAAGAATCCACTTTAAACTATTTCTATAAGGTTTGAAATCGTTATATAAATACAATAAACGGTATATCAAAATTCGTTCATCCGCTTTGCCTGCGTGCGTTTTATCATCGAAGGAAGTAGCCGGAGTAAATGCTTTTATTCTGAAAGGAAATTGCTGTTCTTCCTTTGCTGAAATATACGCTAAACCTGTTAATCGGTCATCGTCTTCCGAATAGTCAATGGCAAGGTTATCGCCAGAAAAGTTAAGTTTTTTTAGGTTTTGTCTTGCCAATGCCTGATTTGAACAGATATAAATGACATTAAAAACTTTTTTTGCTGAAGTAGATGTAAACTGATCAAACGCTTTTGCAATGATTCCTTTTGCTACGATGGTTTTACCTAAACCCACTTCATCTGCAATCAACATTTTGCTTCTACCTTTCACATATAACTGCTCAAAAACATAGTCCACTGTTTTTGCCTGAAAGTCTTTAAGCCCTGCTAATGTTTCTTGGATTTTCGCCTTCATTGCTGATTCTTGTCTTTAATGAAGGTTTGAAATATATTCCAGAAGCCCTCAAATTCTAAGGTTATGATTGGTTCTTCCATATTGCTTGATTCTGCTTTTAGACGTTGAATTAAAGTATCAATGGATTTTAACTTTTCAGGAAACCTGCTGGATGCGATAAGTAATTTCTCATACACGGGTGTTCCTGTGAATGCCCAAGTACTATTCCCATTGACGGATGCATTGTTCTTTAGGTCTTTTGCATTACCTATTAGGTCGGTTTCATCTCCTGTTAAAAGAAATGTAAGGTATTTTAGAAACTTCTCTCTGCTGTTGATGATAGAAGAAAAAATTTTGTTCAGCCTGCTATTAGGCAATTCAATTTCCATTGGTAATAGGAACTGGCTGTAAATAATGCCCTCTTTTGCTATTTCAAATACCAGGAATATGCTCAATGCGGTTTCGGCATAGCCGCTGAAATTATTAATTTTATTCACAATCCCGGCTTTAATAGGGACAGTTGCTCTTTGTTGTTCAGGTAATGGTTTAACTTTAACCTCAAATCCATTCGGTAATGTTAATCTGTTAGCATCGATATCTATAGAAAGTTTGTAAGCCATACCTCCATCAATCAATGTTGCAGATCCGTTAATAGGTAATTGGGTTAAGTCATATTTGATTTTTCTTATAGCTAAATCAATATTTTTTTGCTCTTCGACAGAAACTCTTGCCCCAAATTCATAAGGAGTGAATAATGAAATGCCTTCTGACTTATCAGGATCAGTAAGTGTCTTAAATATATCTTTGGTTTTTAGCCCTGCCCAATTACCCCCCTTTAGTTCCACCATGAATTCAACATTACGACCCTGTGCCGGGTTGCTGCAATTGGCAGAACCTAAATACCAATAGGGTACTTTATTGAGCATGGCCACAAATAACTTAGCATGTAGGTTTTGAGCAACTGGCACGGAACCATCATCTTCTAATTCCTGATAAAACTCCGCCTTTTGAAAAAAAGTGGAGAATTGCCAGCAATCAAACAAACTCAAAGTCTTTTCATCGATTGAATCTAATTCTTCTTTACGGCTTAACAGAAATGGCTTTTTATTTGTGGACTTATAAATACTATCTAACGTAGTTTTATCCACGAATGGAGATACAATCAACATTTCGTCCCAAACTGCCTTCGCAGCTGTAATACTGTTTACATATGGCTTTGTTGTTTCCGGATTGTTTATGCCGATGGGTGCAAATCTAAAAGCATCAAACTTATCGGGCAGATCAAACTTTACTCGTTGTAAGTCTGAAATGAAAGATGCCGGTATTTTTTTCTTTCCGGTTGAGTTTAGGTATTGTAGAAAATGAGCTAATGGTTTATTCTTTGGTTGCTCTTTGTCTGTTACTGAACCATCGGTTGAGAATGCCAAATCCCAATCACGAGCAAAAGTTAAGTTGCGGCTTGTGACCAGAACCCGGTATATTGAGGGTTCTTCTTTGCAATCGTATTTGATTACCCAAACCTTTGGGTGAAACGAACTGACATGGTTGGGCATGTTTACAGGCTGAATACCATTTTCCCAATATGCCATAAGGTGATGGTATTTCTCCGGAACTTTCAACTGTCCGTTCTGATAGAACACTGTAATTTTATCAGCTGCCTTTGTTATTGCATCCAGCATGTCGTACCTTAATTCATCGGAGTTGCCATCCAATTTCTGTGCATAGAACAATGCCACAGGTAATATCATCAATGCTTCCAAATCTAAGGAGTAGGTTGTACCAATTGCATATGCCAGCTCATAACCATCCGGTGGGATGAGTTGTTCTCCATAATCTATTCTATTCTGTTTTGGGTGGAGCATATTAATTTGTTATTCCTGTTATAATGTCCTTTAAAATGGTTCGAGCCTGATAAAAACGGTAATCGAAATGCCGTAATCCAAGCCAGCTATTTTCCTTTACATCATCTGTTTTGTCCCATCTCAATCTGGCTTTACCGCCCTTCACTATTGCTTCCTGCTGTTCAATGAGGGCATCTCGCTTTTTTATATCAGGGAAATTGTTTTGAGTCTGGTTCCACCAATCTTTTACAAATTGTGCAGTTGTCCCTCTTGTTGTGGTTGCATAACCAAACAATACATCAGGAATGAAATTTTCATAATCAAGCATATTGTCCTGTATATTATTGAGCCAGGCTGACCAATCTTCATCGAAATAATCGCTACTAAATACCTTTTGGTGGAGCTGACAATTATAGGCTAAATGTGCCCCATACATCAATTCCGAAAAATCGTGAGCTAAAACCAACATAGTTTTCAGCGTATCTGTAATGGGCAATGAAATAGCAGCTTTGACAAACTGCATAAAGTTATCGGCCTGTTTTAAAATTTTCCATAACTGTTCATTTACCAAAAGTTCTGCAACTAATTTGTTTTTGGCAATGGAAATAATCCGGTCCTGAAAAAACTCAGCTTCTTCTTTTTGCAAATCAAGGGTCAGGTTTTCATTCCAATTTGGTTTGGGTGACAATTTAATATTAAACACATTTTCGTACTCTGCATCAGGATCATCACCTGCGGTATCATCACCTTGCTGCACTGTGGAAAGAAGTGTTTCCAATGTTTGAGTGACTGATTGTCTTAAAAAACTCTCTGCGCCCAATCCTTTTGTGTCAATAAACTGGTAGGTGTATAAACCATTCCAGTAAATGGCTGATGGTCGTCTTACAATAAAATCCTTGCCCCTTCTTTCTTTTGTTATTCCGATTACTCCAAAGCTCTCTCTCGTTTTCATGTCTTTAGCCAATGCTCTGTAATAGTCACCCAAATCCCACATAACTTCATATTCTCTTTGTTCTAAGTATTTTGAAGGTGTTCTGTTTTTTCTTTGGGCCGGCTTTAACCTTTGATAATCATATAAGATATAAGGAATAATGAAAAAATATTTTGCCCGGGTTTGGATTGTACTGATACCCGGAAACAATTGATTGGCTAATGCATCACGGATGGTCCCCATACCTAATTCATCCACCATGCCTTCCGGACGAAGCAGGTCCAATACCGAACCTACCCGGTTTCTGTCATCACTCGAAAAATCAATCCAGCCTATTTTTGCCATGTTACCATATGTTTATCCGTAAATTATATTCATTCAATATACCCACATTTTTTTTGTAAGGTTTTCCCTTATGTTTCTAAAATTGCATGTCTCCACTCTTATTGAGATATCCATAAAGTAAAGCCTTTATCCAAGTTAAACTTCATGTGCTTACCTTTCAACTTTTGGATAATGCTGGTACTTTGTTCCAATACCCTTGCCAAATCCCTGGCAACAGCCGATCCTCCAATACCATTCGCAACAACCCCATTGGAAAACTCCAAGTTGAAGGAATAGGATTGTCGGTTCCCGACTTTTTTAAAATCATCCCGAGATAACTGGATACTGATTCTTCTTGAGGTAGATTCATCAATGGCCTTTTCAATCAGAGGCATCGCATTTTTAAAAATGTCTTCATATTTGTGCACTGTTTGTCCTGAGTTCATAAGTTTGGGTTTGAAGGTTGAAATTTGGTTATTGATTTGGTTTAGAGTGGTATCTTTTGTTACGATTGTTTGATTTGCCTCATCAGCACATGCTTTGCGGGATGCTTTGATAATATTGGAAAATGGATTATCCGGGTTTTTCGAGTCAATATTTAACAATGGCTTCGCTTCTCTAATTAATTCGGTTTCCAGCTTATCTATTTCCTCTGGAGATTTATCAAACTCATAAAATGAAAGCCCCAAGTTATCTTTCATCCATCTTGTAAGTTTCTCTTCAGATGGATCATCAAACTTAAAAAATGATTTCCTCCCTGCATCAAAGTCCTTGTCGTTCCTGGGAATTGGGTTCAATGACAATGCAACCTTAAGTAAAGAACCAAGCGATCTTCGAATAGTGGAGCTTCCGGTTTTTCCTGAGGCGAAATGAGTCTTTTCATCCCTACTTGCCTGGCTGCTTTCAGTTTTGCCAATGTAAATAATCTCGTCTTTTTGAGGATTAAAACCCTCAATCGGAAAATCCTTTCCGGTAAAAAAGAAGGCATAGATTCCAGGTTCATCGGCGAATTTCCGGATTTGTTTATAAGGACAGGAATCATTAATAAGCTTTTCAATGATCGGATTCATATTTCTTATGTTTTTTGTACAAAGTAATTGGGAGTATCCGTAATCTATTTATGGTTTATTTATATTTAGTGATCATTTTTTCTAAAAGTTCTTTCATTCCCTTTCTCAGCCAAACCGGTGAAATCACCTTTACTTTGTCCCTATATCCCAGCAACAATGAAATAAACTCATACGTAGGATGCACCGCAAATGTGAAAACTACCTTTTCTTTTGTCTCTTTCAGCACTTTCTGGCTGGGGTGAATAGGCTGGGTGATAAGATATTGCGCCTGCTGTTTCGTAAATTCAAGCCTTAGAGTTGGAGGTTTCGACTGCGGTGCAATGATTCCAATGGTGTATTGAAAATATTCCTTGGATTTGAAATCTGATTTGTGAAAAGGGTTATTTATAGGGTTTACTGATTTAATTCGGTCGAGACCAAAGGTGCGAATATCCTTTTCGCCTTCATCCCATCCAATCACATACCAACGGTTATGATATTCTTTAACCAGATAAGGGTGAATATTCCTGAATGCAGCCTTTGGAGTCGGGTTCAAGTTGCTGTTCGCAACGGAGGATTGTTTCTTAAATGCTGAAAACGGCAGATATTCAATTTGGAGAACTTTTTTTTCTTTAATTGACCTTATGATAGGCTCGATATACCCTGTTCCCTCAACATAGGGTGGGTTTTCGAATTGTACATACTCCTCAAACTCCTCCATACTAAGTATCCGCCTGACGTCTACGACGTCAAGAATTCGGTCAATGGCCTCAGCATATCGTTTGACCATATGAAAGCCACGGTATTGCCTTAAAATCCTTGCTGCAAATTCAATGGCATCAATGTCCTCTTCTTGTACCTGGAGATTTGAGATCGAATACTCAGGATCTTCATAATAATATCCACATTTCTGCCGGTCGTAACGGATGGGGGCATAATATCCTGGTTCAGGCTCATCTTTCATGGCCTTCAAATCCTTCTCAATTGTCGACCTTGAAATTTGTTGGTCAAGCCGTTTGCTGCATCGTTCAATAAGGTAGGCAATATCAGGATATGAACGTTGCCTATTGCGGATGCACGCATCGATGACCTGATAGCGCGCAAAGGAGTGTTTATTAATAGGCATTGGCAGGGGTACTTATTTATGGATAATAGTTGTATGTTATTGACCATTTTAGAATACATTCAAATTTATTACATTTTGTTAACGTAATAACATTACGTAGTGATTATTTTACTTTGTTGGCAGAAGAAAGAAAATATTATGGAATTAACTATACACCGCGGAACAAATGAGATAGGAGGGTCTTGCGTTGAGATCACTTCCAACACCACTCGTATTCTAATTGATATGGGCTTGCCGCTTGATCCGGTTGGATCCTTTGCTGGTAAGACAATGCCGGTTCAAGCTGGCGGAAAGGGGTTACCGCCAAGCTTGAACTTCCGGCATACAAAAATTGATGCAGTTCTAATCTCTCATCCGCATCAGGATCATTTTGGCTTGCTGCCCATGCTGCCGGCAGATGTGCCCATATACATGAGCAAGGGATGCGAAACGCTGATTGGAATCGCAACATTTTTCAATCAGGTTGGACCTGTTCAAAACCGCATAGTGCCATTGAAGTCTTGGGAAAAGATTGATATAGGTAATATCTCCATTACACCTTATCTGGCAGATCATTCGGCCATCGACGCTTTTTCTTTCCTGATCGAATCGGCACAAAAACGTATTTTTTATACCGGTGACCTGCGCGCACATGGCCGGAAAAAGATTCTATTCGATACAATGCTGTTGCATCCTCCTGAAAACATTGATTACCTGATCCTCGAAGGAACTATGCTTGGCCGTCCTGGGGAGCGTTGTATGGAAGAGGCGGAACTCGAAGAGGAGTTGGTCCGGTTGTTCAAAGGAGGGCAGGAGCTTTTCCTTGTGAATTGTTCCTCACAAAATATTGACAGGCTAGTATCTCTATTCCGGGCTTGCGTGCGCAGCGGGAGGAAAATGGTGATTGATCCCTATACTGCATATATCTTGGCGGAAATCCACAAAGTTCACGCCACAGTTCCCAACTGGGATTGGAATAATGTGAGGGTTTTCTTCACCCCCAATAGTCATACACACTTGCTTGCCAAAGACAAAACACTATATAAGTTCATTCCGGCTAAAATTACTATTGAAGAAATACAAAAAGAACGGCAAGGGTTGGTCTTTAAGATGAATCGCATGAACAGGGATATCCTGAAAAATAAAATGATGCTTCCAGGAGCTCAGCTGATATGGTCAGTTTGGAATGAATATTATAACGCAGAAGCGGCATTCTGGAAAGCGCAAAACATTACCCCCATTCTTCTGCATACATCCGGGCATGCTCATTCCGAAGACCTGCAACGGCTTGTGAAGGCTCTGAAACCGGGGGCCATTATCCCGATTCACACTTTTCATAAAATGCTTTACCAGTCAATGTTTCCGGAAAACAACATTTGTATGCTTGAGGACGGTGTTGGAATCACAATTTAAAAATCTAAATAATCATGAACGCGTCGAATCCCATAACAAAAAGGCCATCATCTCCCAACCTCCACACCATCGCCGGCAGTGAAGCTTTCCGTATGAAATACGACTCAAGTTTTAGCAGTCTCGACCCCGCTACTTTCTTCATCTTTCATAATAGTCAGATCCCTTCGCACCGTGTCATCCGTCATTTGATACCCGGTGATGAAATCGTAGATGAGATCATCAGTAAGTTCAGGATTCCTAAGACCAATAAGGTGATACAATGGTACTATGACCGCAGAGCAGGTAAATATATTATGACCCAGGGAGTTCTCATGATTCGTAAAAATCTATTGGTTTATTTCGAGAACCTTAAGAATGATCCAACGGTTTCAATACTGTTTTCAGGAAGTACCAATAAAGTGCTGCTAAATAGAGTCAGCGACTTTCTGCAATCAAAAGTCATCGTTTCAGCGTCCAGGAGCATCGGTGTGTTGGTGGCTGATCCCATGTCTGGTTTATATATCAAAGAATTTGAGGTTATATCTCCGGATATTGATATCTCTCTTGCTTATAATGATGATTTCCGGTCGGTTCATGATACCATTGTAGAAAAACTTAACAAGAACAGAGGCAGAGGGATTATTCTTCTTCATGGTTGCCCTGGTACTGGAAAGACCACCTATATCCGATATCTTGCCTCTGTGATCAGTAAAAAGATGATTTTTATTCCGCCGGAAATGGCGCCGCAAATTGCTTCGCCTGATTTCCTGGCGTTGATGATTGACTATCCAAATTCGATTTTGATCATCGAAGATGCGGAGAATGTGGTCCGAGACCGAATGAACGAGGAAAATCTCAGTGTCTCCAACCTGCTCAACATTTCGGATGGTCTGTTAAGTGACTGTCTCAATTTGCAAATTATTTGCACTTTCAATACTGATATCTCTCGGATCGACAAAGCCTTGCTGCGTAAAGGCAGGATCATCGCCAAATATGAATTCAAGCCACTGGCAATCCTTAAGGCAGAAAATATTGCAAAGATCCTTGGGCGTCCGGTCACTTTCGATCATGATATGACACTTGCAGATGTATATCATCATTTCGATGAGGATTTCTCCTTTCCAATGACAAAAAGTATTGGATTCAAAGTAGCATGATCATTGCTAGTCTCTGTTTTAAGTCTTTTCTATAAGAAATCATTTATTTAACGTACAGTTTAATGTACTTTTGTGTCATTTCCAAAGGGTTAAACTTCAGGCCAAAAGTAATGTTTGCCATTCTTGGATTCGCAATGATTACTTTAATTGATTAGATTGGAATCTACTCTTGATTCTGAGTGATAATGTTAACGGTAGGACTTGGGGATAAAAATTGTATTTCAAAAAAATACAAAAACCAACTTCTGAATGCGGTTCTGTTGATGTATCGAAGGGAATGTATGGTTCGTTTGAATTAATGGCGGTACCTATTGTTTTATCGGGTATTGTTTGTTTTGTGGTTTACCTTATTGGTCAAGAGGGAATAAAGGTATTTCTGAAGGATATTTTCATTCAAGTTAAATACACCTTTCTTATAATTATAGGTTTAATTGTTTTTGTTCTGATAGTGGCTGGATTGATTAAATTAACTGCCAACTATTAACAACTAATTTGTAATCTCGACTAACAGAGAAATATTTATAAACACAGTAAAACTATGGCAGATATCATTAAATTAAGTCCAGAAGAAATCGGTTTATTAAAGCTTGAATTTCTAAAATTTGAAGAACTCATCAAAACAAACGATTCTGCGTTTTTGCAGTTCAAAAGTGAACCGGTCACTTACTTCCGAATGTATGGGAGAGAGATTATAAAATACATTAATAATGATATCGATCCTTTTACTACAAGGAAATTTAGTATGACCATTAGGAATATGCTACGATATAGGGACGTTCTAGACCCTTGTGCGGGTTGTGCAGTTTCAGTATTAGCAATTATTTATGCTACTTGTTGGTCGGCTAGAATAGCAGTAGATGGATTTTGGGGAGTTATTGCAGGCATAATTGAAGTAATAAAGGCATTTTTCAACCTCGCTAATGAACTTGTCAGAAATTTGCTTGACTATTTGAAAGAGCTCGAAGGAATGCTTAATCCTTATCAACTCGCTCTTCGTATTTGTCGATATCTAAATATTTGCAACTAAAAGTCAACTTAGCAGTCGAATAGCGTGTTCATTTGAACTAAAAATAATGCAAATTTTGTGCAAATGAAAAAGGGTCCCAGAAACTGATCTTCTGAAACCCTTGATTTTGCTGTCGGGGTAGCAGGATTCGAACCTGCGACCTCCTGCTCCCAAAGCAGGCGCGATGAACCGGGCTACGCTATACCCCGAAGTAGGTGTGAGTTTGGGTGTGGGTGTGTCAATTCTTATTTTGAATAGCTTCTGTACATTGCCAGAAGCATTTTTGATATTGATTCGTAAGCAGGATAAAGAACTTTATAATCTTCCTGGCTGATTATTTTCATTGACTGCAAAAGGTCCAGGATGGCAACCGATTCGTAAGTACTTCCTCTTGCAATCGTTAAAAAGTGCTGTTTGTCGCTTTCCGACATCCTTCCGGTTCCTTCTGCAAGATTCAGCAGTATGCTCAGATTGGATCTTTTCCACTGATCCATAATGTAAGGATCAATTGCTTTATTTGATTTGAGGATCTCGAGAACTTTAAGATTCTGTTCCTTTACGATCTGATAAACATCTAATTTCTCAAAATCAAACATAGAGATTCATTTTTCACACCCGCACAACCTCTCACCAGAACTCACCATCTTCGCGGAGAAGGGGGGATTCGAACCCCCGGTACAGTTTCCCGTACGACAGTTTAGCAAACTGTTGGTTTCAGCCACTCACCCACCTCTCCAGTATTTTTCTGTTGAACGGCAGTTTAGTTCCGATGTCTGTCCGGATATTCCCGGTCACTTTCCCTTTTTTCGTCAATCACCTCCGTGATATTCTCTTAATGGGGGTGCAAAGGTAAAAATTTTGTTTAGTCCTGCAAACTTTTATTTTTCATTTTGCCCGCTTCACAATTTGCAACTGCATTTTTCGATTTCAATCCTGCATATCATACGGGTATCATTAAAACATGACTGGAATACAATATCAATATAATAAGATCAGCTGACAGCTTTTGCCAGGAGAAATGCTGCCGCGGCTGCAATGATGCCGGTAACTGCCACCTTGATGGTTCCTGTTAACAATGGCCGCCCGGTCATCTTGCTTTTGAAGAATCCAAAAAGGATGAGTGAAAATATTGTGACAATGCACGATAAATACAATCCGGTTTTACTGTTGGAAGTTACAATATAGGGGAACAGCGGAATAAATCCTCCCACTAGGTAAGCGGCAGCAATAGTCCCGGCACTGATGGCTGCCCTGTTTTTCGCCGGCTTCTCCATCATCAGTTCAAGTTTCATCATCAGGTCCACCCAGTTGTTCTTGTCTTTGCTCACCTGCAGTGCAACCTCCTCGCTGAGTTTTTTTTCTACACCCATTTTCATGAAGATGTCTTCAACCTCCTTTAATTCCTGCATCGGTACACTTTCGATTTCGCTGTATTCCCGCTTTAATTCTGAATCGTAATGCTCCACCTCCGACTGTCCGGCAAGGAAGCCTCCCAGGCCCATCGAGATGCATCCTGCTGTTATTTCAGCCAGGCCCGATACAATTATCAGGTGATTTGTGCTGAGAACACCGCTTAATCCTGCTGTCAGAGCGAAGGGAACAGTAAGACCATCGGACATCCCGATGATGATGTCTTTTACGAGGGTCGTGTTTTTGTTGTGATGTTCAGCCATATTGGGGTATCTGATACAAAATGGATTCATTGAGCATATAAAGGTGATAGTTATCAGGACCGGAAGTGTTACATAACTATTCTGAAAAGTTATATGATTCACACATTCGGGAAGCTTATTGATCTGTCGGAAGGGTTGTTAATTCCCAAAACCGGTTGACCTGCCCCTTTGAAAATGTGTGAAAGATGTAACTTATATCATAAGTTATGTAATAGTTTTTCCGTCTGCCGATATCACCTTTGTATTATTGAAAAACAATCACACTTAAAAATAAGAAATCATGAAAAAAATCATTGGATTACTGTCTGCCTGCCTGTTGATCGGGTTGATGGGTTACGCCCAGCCGACTACACCTGAAAATGTTCCTGCCCCGGTAAAAGAGGCCTTTGCAAAAAAATTCCCGGCTGTTACGGATGTCAGGTATAAAATGGTAAAGACGGATTACGAAATCTCCTTTAAGGAAAAGGGAGTTGGAATGTCTGCCGATTTTAACTCAAAGGGCGAGTGGCTGGAAACGGAAACAATCATGATCGGAAGCGATCTTCCAAAGGAAGTTCTGACTTCTGTTGCTGCAAATTTTGTTGGTTTCCTGACTACAAATATCACCAAGGTGGAAGGACCGGACAATGTGGTAAGCTATAAAATGAATTTAAAAAAAGGCACCGAAGGGTTTCTCGTAAAATTCTCACCGAAGGGTGAAATCCTGAACAAGACCCCGTTAATGAAAAAAGGACATTAATTTGTTGGATTGGACCAGGCTGCCCCGCACGTTGCGGGGTTGCTTGTGTTCTTAATGTTGAAGGGCGACCGCCCCTGAAAAAACAAAGATCATGAAAAAGCTTATAGATAAAACAGTGTTCATTACCGGGGGATTATCGGGTATTGGAAAGGCATGCGCAATTGCTGCCGCAAAAGAGGGCGCTGATGTGGTGATCGGGGATATCCGGTCGGCTGCAACTGATGCTGTAATGGATGAATTGAAAAAAGATAATCCCAACGCGCTTTTTGTTGAATGTGACGTGTCGGTCTTTAACCAGGTGCAGGAAGCCGTCCAGCGGGTTGTAAATACCTTCGGAAAACTCGATGTCGCTCTCAATAATGCGGGTATTGGCGGAGAGGCAAATCATGTGGGTGATATGACCGAGCAGGCCTGGCTCAAAGTCATAGGGATCAATTTAAACGGAGTATTTTATTGTATGAAGCACGAATTGACGCAGATGTCAAAACAAAAGTATGGCGTAATCGTGAATATGTCATCTATACTCGGCAGAGTTGGCTTTGCCGGTTCATCGCATTATGTGGCAGCAAAGCATGGGATCATTGGGTTGACTCAGACTGCAGCTCTTGAGTATGCTGCCGAAGGGATCCGGATCAATGCCATTTGCCCGGGCTTTATTGTAACACCCTTGCTGTCAAATGCCGGAATTACTGAAAATACCGATGTTCATATATACATTGTTGGCCTGCATCCCATGAAGCGCCTGGGTATATCTGAAGAGGTTGCGGCCGGATTCATTTTCCTGGCTTCCGGCGACAGTTCATTTATAACCGGAACAGCTCTTGAAATTGACGGCGGTTACCTGGCACAATAGCAAGTGATCAGGGAAACATATGTCTTTTACATACAACACAGGCATTGACCTGTGCCAGTACTGATCTTTATAAACAGAAACGCCCGATCCGATGGATGGGGCGTTTCATCTTTTTTACCACCTTGGTGGTGTGGCGGGACTCAGGGTACCGCTTGTTTTCTCCTGCTCTCAGCAGGATTGCAGTCAGTAATTTAATATCTGATACAACAAGTTAAAGATAGTCACTAAAAGTGGAATATGTACTCATTTTAACAAATTTTATGAACAGGTGGTGGTAAAAAGAAAGCCCCGAACCTAAAACCAGGGACGGGACTTTCTCAACAGGGTATTATCCCCGAATTATTATAATTCATTCATCATGTCAGTTGTTAAACGGCGCTGTTTTAAAAAGGTTCGGGAATTTGACAATTATTTTCAAAACATCATCCTCAGTCTTCAGTCAGCAGTCCTCAGTCCTCAGTCTGCAGTCTTCAGTCCTCAGTCCTCAGTCTGCAGTCTGCAGTATGTCCTCCATCCTCATTACCTAAGCAGTGCGGAGTGATGGATATACTGATCGTCGTTTTGGTAAATAAACAAACAACTGCCTTCCTTAATAGTTTCGACAACGGCCCTGATCTGGTCGGGCGGGAGTGAAGGGCAGCCAAAACTTCTTCCAAGCCGTCCTGTTCTCTTTATGAAATCTTCGGTAGCGTATGCGGCGCCGTGCATGATGATCTCACGCTTTACGGCATTGTCATTGATCCCTTTCTCCAGTCCGTCGAGGACCAGTGACAAGCCTGTGCTTGCTCCCCGGATCTCCTCTTTCGTTACATAAAATCCAAGGCTGCTCTTCAGAGATCCCGTAGCATTGGAGAAATGCGTAGCGTACTCCTCGCCGGTGTTCCTTCCATGAGCAACATAGGTGTTGAACAACAGGGCTTTGTGAAGCAGATCGATGACGTAGAAGCGTTTTTTCGTGCTGGACTGGGAAAAGTCAATGATGGTAAGGATAGCTGAATTCCTTAGTTTGCCCTCCTGAACCAGTTTCTGATAACCTCTCATGGCCAGCTGGTATACTTCGCCGGAGAGTCCTTTTTCCGGGAGTTTCAGCACGGAAAGGAGTTCGGTGGGGACAGGGGGTGGG
>Ga0073936_10002910_pt1 | contig 25051 bp, 18 predicted proteins | sample AliMusrvi5mmetaG_FD_87041 | JGI IMG/M metagenome (GOLD analysis project Ga0073936, IMG submission 87041) | Freshwater lake bacterial and archeal communities from Alinen Mustajarvi, Finland, to study Microbial Dark Matter (Phase II) - Alinen... | ecosystem: Environmental > Aquatic > Freshwater >... | reverse complement strand
TCCCCCAAGGAATACAACCGATGGATGCCAACACAGCCCGAATTTTAGTGGTCGAAGACGATCCTGATGGCCTGCGCTCCGTCTCTGAAGCCATAGCAGAGGCCGGTCACGAAGTCCTCACAGCGACTTCCGTCGAGAAAGCCTGGGCGCTATTTCGCCGGGAAAAACCGGATGTGGTCCTCACCGACCTGGTGCTACCGGGGGCGGATGGCTTGGAGTTGCTGGGCCGGATCCGTTCCGCTCAGGATCCCGTTCCGGTCCTGCTCATGACGGCGCACAGCTCGGTGGAGACCGCGGTACAGGCGCTGAAAAACGGCGCCTATGATTACCTGGTCAAGCCCCTCGATCTCGACGATCTACAGGCGCGGTTGGCTCGAGCGATTGAGACCGGACGGTTACGAAATGAAAATACGGCCCTGCACCGGGCTCTGTCCGAGCGCTATGCCGCACGAACTCTGGTGGCGGCATCTTTCCGCATGCAAGAGGTATTGCGTAAAATCGAGGCTGTGGCGTCCACTGCAGTGACGGTGCTGATTACCGGGGAAAGCGGGGTCGGAAAAGAGTTGGTGGCCCGGGCCTTGCACGCGGACGGGGTGCGTGCCAATGGTCCCTTTGTGGCCCTGAATTGCGGTGCCTTCGCCGAAACCCTTTTAGAGTCGGAATTATTCGGACATGAGAAAGGCGCCTTTACGGGGGCCCTGGCCCGTCATCCCGGCGCTTTTGAGCGGGCCGATGGCGGCACTTTGTTTCTTGACGAAATAGGGCTGGCACCCCGCCCTGTGCAAATCCGGTTATTGCGAGCGCTGGAGGAGCATGAGGTGCTGCGGGTGGGAGGGCTGGCGCCGGTGCCCGTAGACGTGCGGGTCATCGCCGCGTCCAATCGCGATTTGCGCGAATTGGTCCGGTCCGGCGTTTTTTTGCCGGATCTGCTCTATCGTCTGCAGGTGGTGACCATTGCTGTACCGCCGCTACGAGAACGTCCGGAGGACATCCGGCCGCTGGCGGAGCGGTTTGCGGCTCAAGCCGCCCGGGATCACGGACGCGTGGTGGAACGCTTGTCGCCGGATTATTTCGAAGCCCTGGTGGCCCATGCCTGGCCCGGCAATGTGCGCGAATTACGCAATGTGGTGGAGGCGTCGGTAATCCTGGCCCGGGGTCCCAATCTGACCCGGGCGGATCTCGCGCTGGAACCAGCCTCCGGTCCATCCTCTGCGGGAGGTGACTGGTCGCCGCCTCCTGGAATGACCCTGGCTCAAATTGAAAAGGAGGCTTTGCGCCAGAGCCTCGCCCGCGCCGGCGCAAATCGCACCCAGGCTGCGCGGGAACTCGATGTGTCATTGCGGACGGTGCAACGCAAAATTCGGGAGTATGGACTGTGCGAAGAAGAGAAGGTGTAACATGAAATACAAAATTAAATCCGGAATGCAATTCAGCATCGTTTTTGCCCCTTTGCTGGCGCTTCTGGTTGGCGTCGCCTTGTTCCTGAGGCCCGATCGCCTGGATCAAACCGACACCCGTCTGCGTCTAGTCCGGCTGGGAATCGATGAATTGATTGAGATGGATGCCGCCGGGCGCCGGGCGCTGAATTCGCCGGATCCGATTTTGATCGAGGCTTGGAAACGACAATACCAGGCCGTTGGTCGGGTTCTGGAAACCCAGGCCACTGACCGGGATGTGGAAAAATCGATCATTGATGTGCTGATCGCCCGCCATGCCTCCCTCTGGACCACTTTTGAACAATTACGGGATTGGTCTCGACGTCCCGTCGCCGAGCGGGACCCAGCGCAGGGGATTCATCTCGATGAGGAACTTTTACGGCAATATCGGGAACTATTTGCCGGCTTGCTTAACCTGGTCGAAATTAACCAGCACCATCTGGCCGTGGCGCAACAAAGTTTGGATGCAATGGTCATCCTGTTTACGGCCTTGATGGCCCTCATTTTGGCGGGATTGGCCTATGTCGGGGTTCGATCCGAATTGACCCGGCGCGGCCAGATGGCCCGGGAATTGGAGCAAAACAATATTCTGCTCTCGGACGCATTCGTGCGCCTGCGCCGCGCGGAACAAGGGTTCCACCAGGAACGCCTGCAACTCCTACGAAAAATGATGCAGGGAGTTATTCAAGAAGTCCGGGCCCACCTTCAGCCCGTGATTCGGTCCAGTGAAACTCTTATGGAATATGCCGGTCATCTAATGGAGAATGACCGGGTCCGTCAGGCGTTGGAAAGTCTCACCACCTCTGCCCGTGCGGCGAAAGCCACGCTGGACCGGTTTGTGCAGGTGACCGAGGCGCCCTCCAGCGTAAACATCCATCAGATGGTCGATCTTAACCGGGCGATGGAGGAAGCGTTACGCGCCCACCAGGTTTTGATCGATGCCGCTCTTCGTCGCGGTGCATCCATCCGGGTTGATAAAATATTTGCGCCCCTGCCGCAAATCGACGGCACCGAAAGTGAATGGAGGGAATCCATCGCCCATTTGATCCAGAATTCCCTGGAGGCGATGCATCAAGGCGGCGTTCTAACCCTGGAGACGTTCGTTGAAGGGGACCAGAGGGTTGGATTCCGGGTTGGCGATACCGGGCAGGGGATGTCGGAAGCCGTCCGCCGCCACTGTTGTGAGCCGTTTTTTTCCACGAAGGAGCAAGAGGCTGCAGGCTTGGGCTTAACCCTGTTTGCGGGGACGGTTCGGCGGAATCACGGATCGACCGAGATCCAAAGCCAGCCCGGGAAAGGCACGCGGATCACGGTGCACCTACCCCGTGTCCAGGAGGTGGCCGCGTCCTCTTCGGTCCTGGCGGAATCGGCGAAATCGGGAGTTCCCCCCTGCCGGATTTTGGTGGTGGATGACGAGCCTTGGGTCCGGGAAGCCCTGCGCGAATTATTGCTGGCTGATGGACATACGGTAACGGTGGCGGGGCAGGGGAATGAGGCACTGGCTGTCTTCAAAAACGAGACGTTCGACCTGGTTATCACTGATCGCGCCATGCCGGGAATGGATGGCGAACGCCTGGCGGAGGAGATCAAGCGTATCCGGCCGCGAACGGCGGTAATCCTGCTGACCGGGTTGGGCGATATTATCCGCAACGCGGGAATCACATCGCGCAATGTTGAGGTTATTGTCAGCAAGCCGGTGACTCCCGATCAACTGCGCAAGGCCTTGGTCGATGCGCTGCATGGAGGGTCCGACCCCGCCCGCTCCACCGGGTCAGCATGAATCTGACTTGACGAAGTGTGAAAAAAACGACAGCGCTAATTCGGTCGGGCTTGATTTGTTTCCCGGTTAATTCCATAATGAATGGTTTTGAGGAGGAAAGGACACGCCGATGACGAGCCGACGAATAGTGTTTTGGGTCGTTTGGGCCGGATTGGCCGGGATGTTCAGTTCGGTTCGGGCCGAGCCCGTCCAAAACGGGAATGAGCTGGCGTTGGAATGGGTCAGTGCCACCCCCCAGGCTCGTCCAGCCCTGATTCAGGAACATCTCCGGTACCTGCACACCTTCCGCTATTTGCGCGTGAACAAAATCGAGCCGATCACGGATGCGCAGAAAGGTCTGCGCTTGGAAACCCAGGAACCCAGCTCGGATCTGACCGTAATCCTGAATGTCAGGCCTTTCCAGAAGGTGGCCTATAAGATCGCCCAGTCCCTGCAAACCAACGATTGCGTGCGGGGGAATGGGAGGATCGTCAAGCTTCAGATGACGCCCGAGCCCCTGATGGTGGTGGATCCGACGGCGTTATACTCCAAGGATCGATCGGCGCCGAAAGGCGAAAAGGAAATGTTGAGCGAGGTGGATCCGACCGCCGTTGTGGACCCGGCAGCCCCTCGTGCGGCGAAATGAAGTTAAGGAGGAGTTCAATGCGACTCCGATTACAATGGGTTTTGGGAATGTTGACGGCCGCCGCTTGGCTGGCGGGTTCAGGGCTTGAACCCGTCTGCGCCCAGATGTTGTTCGATGGGGATGGATCGGGGGAGGAAGGTTTTGTGCCTCCTCCGCAGAAGCCCGCTCCTCCTCCGAAGCCGCCGGGACAAGCGTCCTCCGGCGAATCTTTTTCGCCTTTTCCCTGTCCGCCGGTAACGCCGCAAAGCCGTTCGGAAAAGAAAAATCCGCCGAATCCTCCCGTGATGTTCACCAAGTTGACGTCGTCGCATGGGCCCATGGATTGGGCCTCCCGTCCGAATGATCTCAATAATCTGATGAAAAGTCTGAAGGAGATGATTGACGTTAATTTCACTTGTGACGTCAAATCGTTCAACGAGGTCGATCCGGATCCGGAGAAGAATCCGATTCTCTACCGGTCCAGTCATTTCAATCTGACGATGACGCCATCGGAACGGCAAAAACTGCGGGAGTATCTCCTGAATGGGGGGATGATCATTTTGAATCCCGGGATGGGGTCCAAGCCATTTTACAACTCGGCGCGGAAGGAGTTGCAATTGACTTTTCCGGAGGTGCAGGTTCAGCGGTTGAGTCCGGACCATCCCATCTTTCATTCCTATTATACGCTGGACCGGGTGGGCTATCGGAAAGCAGTGCGGGAAGCCGGATATCGGAGCGATGAGCCTTGGTTCGATGCGGTAACGATTAATTGCCGGGTTGTGGCGGTGATATCCCGCTGGGGGATGGATATCGGATGGGATCCGGTGGAGGATGAATCGCTCCTCGGGTACAGCGTGGATTCGGCGAAGCAATTGGGGGTGAACCTTCTGGCATATGCGACCGCCCAGCGGGCGTGGGCCAAGAATGCGGCCAAGGCGATGCAATTCATCGACGAAACCCCGGTTTCCGCGGGCAAGATGGCTGTCGCCCAGGTGATCTATGATGGGGAATGGAAGACTCGTCACGCCGCACTTTCGGTCCTGTTGAAGGAATTCAACCAGAAGACCGAAGTTCCGGTGAAATTTGATCGGACGGAATTAAAATTGTCGGATCCGCGCATTTTTGATTCGCCGCTGCTCTACATCACCGGTCATGAAGATTTTCGATTGCAACCGGGCGAGATCAATAATCTAAGGGATTACCTCAACAAAGGGGGGCTCCTGTTTGCCGAGGCTTGTTGCGGTCGGTCTGCATTCGATCGAGCTTTTCGGACTGAACTCAATAAAGTTCTGCCCGGCCAGGGTTTGAAGCCGATTCCGACTGGTTCATTTTTGTTTTCACAGCCGAACAAAATCGGCCGTTTGGGGGTGACTCCGGCGTTGGGTCAGCATCTGGGGACTTCGGCGATTGAGCCGAACTTGTTGGGTATCGAAAAAGACGGACATTTCCAGGTGATCTACAGTCCCTATGGAATGGCGGGCGGGTGGGAATTGTCGCAAAATCCTTATGCGAACGGTTATGAGGATTCCGGCGCGATTGCCCTGGGTGAAAACATTCTTTATTACTCGATCACGCAATGATCGGCAACCGGAGCCGGAGCAATCCCATGGTCATGGCGAATAGGTTCATCGGGCGTTTGATCCTGCTATTGGGGATGGTGGCCGGTTTCTGGTTGAGTTCCTCGCACGCGGATGAAAAGGCGCTCTGGTTGCTTTGGAAAAAACACACGGAAAACCCGGGCAACCATACCGAACTCACCGATCTATGCGACCGATATGAGCGGAGTTTTCCGGGCGATCCTTTTCTGCCAGTCGTGCGCGGAATCGAATCCTGGCATCTGCTGGCTTCAGGTCGGACGGGTACGGCCTATACCAATCTGCTGACCCTCTTGAGTGAGTCCCGAGAGCCATTGCCCCAGGCCGGTGACCGCATGGCGAAAGCCTGGCTGACCCGGCTGGATCGCGAACAAGTCCGTCATGCCTTGACCGGAATATATGCCCAGCGGGTGGCATTTCCTGATTCCCTGACTGAGTTGAAGGATTTGCCCCTTGATCAGCGCCCGCCATTGGCCGACCGGTGGGAACGTCCTTGGATTTACAAACTCACCGATTTCAAGCATCTGCCGGGCATCACGAAAAGTCGTTATCGGTTGGAAAGCTCCGCCTTGCTGGGCCGCACCGATCTCAAGGTGGCCTTGGAAATTCCCTATGCCAGCCGGATTTCTTTGAAACCACAAAAACTGGTGACTTCGGCGGGCACGGTGAAAGCCGTGATGTTTGAAGTCCCGGGAACCAAAGTGGATAAGCAAGTGTTGACCGAAGGCAGTGATTACCAGGGTCAGGCTTTTGTTCATCTCGGGAGTACCTTGATCCTCCTGAGCGACGGGGATCACTGGAAAGTGCTCCCCTGGCCGCCGGCGGCGGGAGACAAGGGCTTATGAGCGAGGGGATTGCCTCATTTTTAAACCCGCAGGAACTTCAGCGGCTGGGCCGCTTGGTGTTGCAGTCGCGCTATGTCGTGGAAGGCAATCTCGCCGGACGGCACCGCAGTCCCCATAAAGGCGCGAGTTCCGAATTCGCCGACCACCGGGCCTATATGCCCGGCGATGATTTGAAACGGCTCGATTGGAAAGTGCTGGGCCGGACCGACCGCTATTATGTCCGGCGTTATGAAGATGAAACCAATCTACGGGTCTATCTCGTGATCGACCGGAGCGGTTCGATGGGGTATGGATCCGGCTCCCAGACCAAGTATGATTATGCCTGTCGTCTCGCCGCCGCGGTCGGGTATGTGGTTCTCAAAAGCCGCGATTCGGTTGGGTTATACGTCTATTCCGACAAGATCGATATGATGATGGGGGCGCGCAACTCGTTCAGCCATCTCAATAGCCTGCTCAAATATCTCCAGGGTATGCGCCCGGCCAAGACGACCCTGACCGCCCCCGCCTTGCACCAGATCGCCGACGATGTCAATCGCCGCGCCCTGATCATCCTATTTTCCGATCTTTTCGACAATCCGCCGGATATCGTCAAGGCCCTGGCTCATTTTCGAAAATTGCACCATGACGTGATTTTATTTCATGTGCTGGATCCGATGGAACTCGATTTGAAGTTCAAGAAGGGCGGCGAATTTGAAGACATGGAGACGGGCGAGATCGTAATCGCCGATCCCCGGTCGATCATCGACGAGTATCGCAAGGTGTTTGCGGAGTTTCTGGAGCAGTATCGCAAGCCTTGTGCCGAGATGCGGATCGACTACCGCATGGTCAACACCAGCCTGGCGCTGGAGGATTTCGTGCGGGCTTATCTCGAGGAACGCAAGCGGTTTTCCCGATAGCGGAGTTTAAGGCTGATTTATGTGGAGTTTCTTAAATCCCCTGTTTCTGTATGCGGCGATCGCGGCCGTTATTCCCCTGGTTTTGCACCTGATGCAGAGACGGCGGACCGTCCGGATCCGTTTCAGTACGGTGCGTTTTCTGCGGCTGGCACAGAAACGGTCTTCCAGCCGGATCCGCATGGAGAATTTCCTGCTCTGGCTGTTGCGTACCCTCCTGATGCTGGCCCTGGCGCTGGCCTTTGCCATCCCGGTGATCCGCACCCAGGGATTTGGACGCTTAATGGGCAGTGCCCGGCGCGATGTAGCCGTGATCATCGATGTGTCCTACAGCATGGGCTATGAATCCGGTCGACGTAAGGTTTGGGATACCGCCCGCGATGCCGCGGTCGCGCTCATCGAGGGGTTGAATGACGGAGACCGGGTCTGTGTGTTCCTGGCCGACGAGCGGAACACGCCCTTGATCGAACAACCCACCGGCGATCGGGCGATGGTGATCAACCTGGTGAAAAATCTTCCTCTAAGTCATGGCACTTCACACCTGAACGAGACATTGATGGCGGCGCTCAAAAGCCTGGCTGAATCCAAGCATCGGGAACGCGAAGTGCACCTGATCACCGATGGCCAGGCGTTGCCCTGGCACGGGTTCGAGGCACAGGGGGACGCGGGAGCCACCAATACTCCTATTGCCTCTACCAATAAGCCCGCCACCGGAGATTCGAAATCCGGACCTTCCGCAGGGATTTGGGATCCTCGCAAGGTCGATAAAGACATCGTCTTTTTTGCCCTTCTGGCCGGCCCCCCGCAACCGGAAAACACCTATCCGGTAGACGTTCAATTAACGCCGCCCCTGCTGCTGGCGGATTCCCCCGGCCAACTCAATGTCCGGCTAAATCACAGTGGGCCGGCCCAAAGTCTGGCCGCCACGCTTGAGGTGGATGGAAAAGAGGTCAGTCGGCGGACCGCCGTAATTGATGCCGATGGCGCGCTTAATCTGACGTTTGCCCTGTCGCCCCTGCCGGCGGGCATATTCGCTGCCCGCGTTTATACCCCCTCGGACAGTCTACCCCTCGATGACGAGTTCCATTTCCTGCTTCGCGTGCGGCACGAGTTGCCCACGTTGGTCGTCGGCAGCCAGGAGGATTGCCTCTTCCTGGCAACGGCTTTGAATCCCGGGGATGATAGCTCGACGCTGAACGTCAAGCGCATCGAACCGGACACCCTTCCGGGCGTCAATCTCCGCGATTATTCAAGCCTCTTTTTAGTCAATGTTCTGCCTTTGCCCGGTCAGACCATGTTGGCTTTGGAGAATTATGTCAAGGGCGGTGGCGTGCTGGTGATCTTCCCCGGAGATGGAGCGCGGGCGGGAGATTATGATGAATGGTCGTGCCTGCCGGGTAAGCCCAAGATCATTGCCGAATTGCCCGAAAATAATCGCGTCCGTTCCCTGTTCCTTAAGGCCCGGCAGGATCCGATCTTCGAGGGTTTCAGTTTGCCGCCCGGTTCGACACCCACCCTGGCGATCCAGCGGTATCTGAAATTTGATTCCTTCGAGGGCGATCAACCGATCGTCATCGGCGCGGGCAATGACATTCCATTTCTGACCAGCCGATATTTCGGGCGGGGGCGGGTATTGCTTTTTTCTGTTTCCGCCGACCGCCGCTGGAGTACTCTGCCCCTCTCGGCGTTTTTTCTGCCCCTGGTACACCAGATTGTCCTCTTCGGCGCCGGCATCGGCCGCGAGCCGCTGTATGTCTGGCCCTCCCGGAGCATGGTTCTGTCCGATCTCTTTCCCGATTTGACGGAAAAGGATACGGTTCTCATGCCCTCCGGAGAACCCCTGACGATTCGGCCCATTCGTAACGAGATGCAGGTTTTGCTCGAAGCCGAAAATGTGTATGATCCGGGAATTTATACGATCGCTCGTAGCGCGGACGTTCGGGAACCGTTTTTCGCCGTCAACTTGCAGCGCGCTGAGTCCAATTTGAAGACGATCAATCCTGACGACCTGCCGAAGATGACCGGGCTTCCTCTACGGACGGCTCGGGATGGAATTGAACTCCAACGGTTGATCGACGATCACCGGCGCGGCAAACCCCTGTCTGAGCTGATGCTCTGGTTGGCCTTGATCCTTTCGATTTGCGAATTGTTCCTGGCCAACTGGGTGGCTCGGAAAAAATCGGGATTGTCCGAGCATATGAACGTGGAATCCTCCGGCCGGGTGGTTGGGGGGATGAAAGAGTGAGGCGGCGGCATGTTCGAGTTTTTGGTATTTGAACATCATATTCCGACATCGCTGATCGTCACCGGCCTGGCTGTGGCGGTGATATCGGCGGTCTTCAGTTTTCTGCGCTTTTTGCCCGGAGACTGGCGGAATCTGTTTCTGTTTGTGATCCGGATGGCCTTTCTGGCTTTGCTCGGTTGGTGTTTATTGATGCCGCAACTGCGCCACTCGATGTCCGAAACCATTAAGCCTCGCTTTCTGGTGGCGATCGATACCTCGGCCAGTATGAAGGTCTTACCGTCGAAAAACCTGACAACGAATCGCTGGATGGTCGCCCAGGGCATCTTGCGCCAGCCCTGGGTTAAGCGGCTTACGGCGGAATGCATGGTAGACGTCTTTCCATTCGACCGCGAATTAGGGGCCCCGATGTCGCCGACACAGGTTTTGGATCTGACTCCGCAAGGGCAGTCCTCTCTCTTGCGTGATAGTCTGCGGAAGATGTTGGAGCGATACCGGGGCCAAAATATCGTGGGGGTCTTGTTGCTGTCCGACGGATTGGACACTCGCGAGATTCATGACGACTGGGCGCGTGAGAGCTGGCCCTGCCCGATTTACACGGTCCGGCTGGAGCCGCAGGTGGAGTGGGAAGGGGAGCCGGATGTGCATGTCGATTCGGTCGATACTCCGCGGCGGGTGGTGGTCAGTTGGGATACCAAGTTGACGACGGTGGTGTCCGGCCAAGGCGTCAAAGGGGAGCCGTTCAATGTACAGTTGTTTAAAAATGGTGAGTTAATTCAGGAGGCGCCCACCCAGTTACCCGCCGAAGGAGGCAGCCGCGAGGTGTCGTTTCGGTTAGAGCACCCCGTGGTCGGAAATTTTGTTTACACCGTTAAGGTTCCCCCTCTCCCTCGAGAGACCCAGACCAACGACAACACGTTTGCGGTTAACGTCCAGGTGGTTGATTCGAAAAACCGCGTGTTATATTTGGAAGGAGTGCCGCGGTGGGAGTCGAAATACCTGGTCCGGGCACTCAAGGCCAACAAGACGATTACCCCTTTGGCGTTCATTCAAGGCCCCAATAAGAAGTTCATCACTTTTGGGGAGCGGGGTTCGATGACCTTGGAGGTTACCGAACAACAGTTGGGACTTTACAAGATTGTGGTGCTCGGGGATCTGAAGGGTGAGGTTTTGGGCGAGGAACGGGCGGCCTCGCTCCTGAAATTCGTTGAAAACGGCGGAAGTCTCATGTTGTTAGGCGGCGCCAACGCCTGGGGTCCGGAAGGATTTCAGACGACAGTGCTCCGGCGGCTATTGCCCTTCACCCGCCCTTGGGGAGATGCGATCCAAGAGGGGCAATTCGAGGTCAAGTTGACTGACGAAGGCCGGAGCCATGCGGTATTTGCGCGCGGCACGAATAATTTACAGGTTCTCCCCCCGGTGCTCTCACTCATCGGCGGAGCCCGGCTATCGGCCGGTGCGGTCTCTCTGGTCGATGCGCACACCCCCGCGGGAGATCAACCGTTGTTGGTGGCCCAAAAATTCGGGCAGGGCAAGGTGGCGGCCGTGCTCACCGATTCCCTCTGGAAGTGGCAGTTGAATGCGGGGGGGGAATCACCGCCTTATAACCGGTTCTGGAACCAGATTCTCGAATGGATGTCGCCGGCCGAGACGGAGGTGGATAAATTTGAGATCGATCTTTTCGCCGATGTCGACCAACTTTACCTGGATGAAGCGATCCAGCTCAAGGCGCGGGTCAGCGCGGCTAATGATCAACTTCCTGCCAGCCTGAAGGTGATCTGCGAACTCCAGAAGCCCGATCAGCGGAAGTTGTCGCTGGACATGGCGGCGCAGACCGTGACGGCCGCTTCGGGCAAGACGTATCCCGGGTTTGGAGTCGAGTTCCGCGCCGAAGCGCCCGGTCTCTATAAGGCGGTGGCCCGGACCGAGATCAAGGATCAGCGGGTGGAGTCGGCACCTTATTCCTTTTTTATCAAGGCCTTCACGCCCGAAACCAGCCCGAAGCCCATCAATGCGGCTCTCTTGCAACTATTGGCGGAGCAAAGCGAGGGACGTTTTCTGGATCCATCGGAGGTGTCACGCGTTTTGTCCGATTTGAAGATCACCACCCGTGAAGAGGATCGGATCGAATACCAATCGCTGTGGCACTCCTGGTGGGTGATTGCTTGCCTAATGAGTCTGTTGTCCCTAGAATGGATCATCCGGAAAGTTCGAAATATGGCGTGATTTGGCATGGTTTATGTAATATCGGCCGGCCTGCACCGGAATATGATGGTGGTGGGGTGTGCCGATAGATTTGGAATAAGGAGTGGATGATGAAGCAAACTGTGATAAGCGCGATGATTCTGGCGATTTTGATCGGGTCCTCCAATGCGGCGACCATCGGAAGTAACCTGGTCACCAACGGCAGTTTTGACAATCCCGAAAATCCCCTGGCAGGTTGGCAATATAAATATGAACGGGAAGGGGAAAGTTGGTATTTCAAAAACCACAACAATGTCAAGGTAGTGAACGACGGATCGCGCAAGTCGGTATTGGCACTATGGGGTGACGTCTCTATTCTGCAAAACCCCGGGTACGGGACCAAGGTTGACAGCCAGCCGATCCCCTTCGAATCGGGGGTAACTTACGAGTTGAGTGCCTGGGGCCGTTCCTCCGGACCGACTTGCCGGATGTTGATCGAAGGCTACCGGTGGGATCCGGGGGTAAAGCCTCATCCGGACCCCGACATCTACGAACTTCGCAAATGTTATAAATTCAGCCAGCTTTACTTTGGGTCGAAAAAGGAGGGTTCCGTTGGCGAGGTTCCCAAGGTTTGGAGCCAGGGCAAAATCATTTTCCCGGACCCCGAGATGTCGAAAAGCCCGGATGCCAAGAAAAATCTGGCAAAGATTAAATTCTTCGTCATTCATATTGTGGCCATTGGGGGAGCCGAGGGCACGCTCTATGTTGACGATGTCAGTGTTAAAAAACAAGCCAAGTAGCCCCGCTTTGGTACGGGACCCGAGGACACCATGTCGCCCGGAATGATTCATCAACAACTGGAGGCCGCCAGCCGGCAGATCAGCCACTGGAAGGCCCAATTGATCGGCGCGATCTGGGGCGCCGCCATCGTGGCGGTGTTGACGATCTGCACGCTCGCCGATTGGGGGTTGAAATTCGAACGGACCGGCCGGGTGGTTTTGGGCTCCATTTGGATGTTAGTCCTTGTGGGCGCTCTGGTCCAACTGGCGGTGATCCTGCGCAAGCGGCGGACGGCGCAGGCGACTGCCGCGATGATCGAACGAGCCTTTCCGCAGTTGGATAATCATCTGATTAATTTTGTCCAATTTTCCGCAACTCCGTCGTCCGGCACTCTTCAGTCTGCCTATTTACGGCGCGGACTGCCCGAGTGGGAATCGCTGGATCTGCGGGCCATGCGCAATCTACGGGCCTATTTCAAAGCCACTGGCGCCCTGGTTTTCGCCTTGATCATTTTAGCCGTTCCTTGCTTCTGGGTCGGTGAGGCCTGGACTCGCGCCCTGCTCCGGGTGATCAACCCGTTTTCAAATCTGGCGCCTAAAACGATTGCAACCCTGATCGCGATACAGCCCGGAAATGCGACCGTGATCCAAGGCGAAGAACTGCTATTAAGTTGCAAGGTCACTGGACAGGCAGGGCAGCGGGTGGAACTTGATTTATGGCCGGTGGACGATAAGGGAACGAGCGCTTTGTTGGGGACAATAAGTGGGAAAGGGGAGGAAGAATTTGTCTTTCGGCTACCCAAGGTGACTGCGGGCTTGGATTACCGTTTCCGGGCCGGTGATGCGCCTCCGTCGGCCCGGTTCTCGATCACCACCCGTCCCCCCCTGGCGTTTACCCGTTTGATTTTTAAAGTCCAGCCGCCACCCTATACCGGCTTGCATGAAATGGAGCTGGACGGCTTGGGCGTCAACATGACATTGCCCCAGGGTTCACGGGTCAAAATCCGTATGGAGTGCAACCAACCGTTGAAATCCGCTGCCATTGCGCTGGATGAAGAAGCCCCCCGCCCAATGGTGCGCCAATCAATCGCGACCCAGGAAATTTGGGAAGTTGCGATGACGCTGGCTTCCGGGCATGTGTTTCGCGTTACGGCACAAGATCTCAGCGAACGACCCCTCGGCGCCGACATCAAGTTTCTGATGTTGACCGATAAGCCTCCGGCGATTCGGGTGGTCGCCCCCACTGCGCGGACCGTTCTCAATCCCGGGGCGGCGCCTCGGATTCAATTTGATGTTGCGGATGACTATGGATTGAGCCGGGTGATGGTCCAGCGGATTCCGCGGGGGGAGAAGGATCCGGAAGGCAAAATCCTGCAAGAGTGGTCCCTGACCACCAATACCCAGTTCGTTGGGGATTGGACCGGGGTGTTTGGTGACGCCGACATGGATGTTGGATTCCGGGTTGTGGCTTTTGATAATCGTCAGCCCGGCGAGCCGAACCGATCCGTTTCGTCCATCATTCTGTTCGATACCGTGACGACCGATGCCTTGGTTAAGGAAGATAAAAAGGCGGCGGCCGACGCGACCTCAACTCTCGGAACATTGGTCGCGATGCAGACGACCAACTTGGAGTTAACCCTGAAATATCGGGAAGCCCTGCTGACGGTGACCGCCGAGCAATGGCAGGAGACGCTTTTGCGTCAGAAGGAGATACGCCGGATCACCGGTGAATTGCTGGCCAACAATCGCGAACCCTTGGGGACAATGGCCGAGGAAGTTCGGGGATGTTATCAAGGGCCGATGAGCCAGGTGGTGGATGGGCTCGAAAGGTTATTGAAGGCCGAAGGCGAGGAAAAAGCCCGCCTGGCAGGGGAGGCAGCCGATCTTGAGACCGTCATCCTGAAAGTCTTGACCCAGGCGGAGATCGGTGCCGGACGGGTCCAGCAGAGTCAGGCGGTCACCGGTCTGCTCGCCCTGCTGGAAACAATTGTCAAGAGTCAGCAGGAAGTCACCGAAATCAACCAGGCGCTGATCAAAAAAGGCGCCGCACCGGATCCTGCCCTGTCCCAGCGCCAGGATAAAATCGCCGGCGATTTCGCCCAATTTGTGCGGGTCTGCCGAAGTTCGGCCGCTGATTTTGCCAACACCGATCAGGCGTTTTCAGACCTGGTTACCAACGTGGCGGCTGCCGCCGATGCGATGCGTATCCATCCCGACTTGTTGACGTCGGCCGAATACCTCGATACCGGAAAGGCATCCGAGGCGGTCCCCCTGCAACTGCGGGCATTGGACAACCTGAAGATCCTCATGGGCAAGCTCAATGCCTGGCGTACCCAGGCGGCCTTTGAGAAGGCCGCGGAGATGGTCGAGATGCTTCGGCAAGTGGGGGCTAACCTGGACCTGCTCAAGGAAATCCAGACCAAGGTGGTCGACTCCATCCGGCAGACCGAGCATCAGGGCAACAAGGACACAAAGGAATATGACGAACTGATGGATGAACTTTCGGAATTAAAAGCCGAGATGGCCGAGTCAGCGATGAAGATTGCCAACGATTTGCACGTGATGCCCGAATTGCCGGTGGGCAATGATCTGGTCGAGGATATCAACCAGGTTTTCGAGGAGATGAAGCAGGAGGCGGGTTCCGAGAAGGCCCCGGTGATTGAGCAGGCCTTGCAAAAAGAGGACGATATTTTGAAGTTGCTCAAGATGGCCGCGGGTCGCATCGACGATTGCGAGATGTGGCTGACCTCAAAGCCCGACACGATCAAGATGAACACGGAAAGTTTCGATAAACAAGAGCTGAAGAAAAACGGACCTATAACCCTGATGCCGCTGCCGACCAAAATGGAGGATATTATCGGCGATTTATTGAAACAGCAGGAGGATTTGAAGAAGAAAGCCGAGGATTCCGCCGCCAACCAGGGTGCCGCCGACATGTTTGCGGGATGGGATATCAAGGAAGGCCAATTGGCCAGCTATGCCGGTAAAGGCAAATCCGGTAACGAGACGCCGGATCACAAGGAACAGGATGGACGTTCCGGCATTGGGCGGGAAGGTCTTTCCGAAGGCGAAGCGGTAGGTGGATCCGGCAAAATCGGCGAAGGCGATAAAAACATCGAAAAACGCCGTACCAAGGATTCCGCCGCCAGCGGCAAGATCGAATTGGAAGGCGATTCCAAGGCCAAGGCAACCGGCGGAGGGAAGGAAGCGGGTACCGCCGACGAAAAAGGGATGGCGGGTGATGGACCCCGCCGTGATGCGCAATCCAACCAGGGAGCCCCGGGAGATTTCCAGGAAATGTTGCGCCGCGATACCGAGACCGTTTATGCGCAGGCTGCGGTGCAACACATCAAGACCGGGGAATTGGACCAGGCAATCCGCCACATGCGCCAGGCCGAGGATGCCCTGCAGAAGGGTTTGCCGATCAAGCAGGTTCAGGAATTTCAGAAGCGGGCGATTTGGGCTTTGAAGGCGACCCAGGTTGAACTTTCCGGGGGAGTGGTCAGTGAATCCGTGTCGATGACGCCTACCGGAGATGAACCGGCGGAGGATGACCAGGTGGCTTCAGTGGCGGATGAGGCTCCGGGCCGGTACAAGGAATTGGTATCCAAATACTATAAGGCCTTGGGCGAAGCCAAGTGAGTTTATTAAAGAGGTGGGTTATGCGTGGTTTCGGATGGACATGTGGGGCGGTGCTGGCCGGAGCGATGCTGATGACGATCTCGGCGTCGGCGGGGAACGACTGGCCGGTTGACAAGGCTGTCCTGCGCTGGGATCTGCAAGTGACCCAGGCGCCGTCTGAGCCTGGAGCGGGGGTGGTGGCGATTCTGCCGGATGGTGGCATCCTCCCGCGTCCGGCACCCGATCCCGTGGTCATGTCGGGAGGCCGGGAATTGAAGAGCGAGATCCTCTGGTTCGATCCTAACCAAGGCTTGGGGATTGTCTTTGAGCCACCTTCCGGAGATTCCGTCTCTGTATACCTGAAACCGTCTGGTGCGCTAAGGGCGCCCGGATCGAAAAGTGCCTTTACGCCCAGCCTGCTCCTTTTCACGAAAAACACCCCCTCGGCGTCATTGGAGGCTGCCCAACAAGCCTCTAAGGGAATTCCCGGGATCGAATTTCGCATGGGTTTGGTGCCCTTTATCGGACAGCGGATGAACCTGTATGGCACGGATGACAACTTTATTTCTTATTACACCGGTTGGATGCGACAGGAAAAATCGGCTAAGGTCTATTTCTGTACTATTTCTGACGAAGGGTCGGAAATGCAGATCGATGGCCGTACGGTTGCTTCGTGGCCGGGTTTGCATAAACGCGAGGGTGGCATTCGGGGCGAATATGGCAATTGGATCGAGATGACCCCGGGCCTGCATCAGATCGAATATTTCCATTTCGAAAAGACCGGGGATCAGGAGGCGCATGCCCTGTGGACCTCGACCCCGATCACCAAGGAGCACAAGCCCTCCACGATTCCCGCATCCGCCTTTGTGAAATCCGGAATGGCTCGCCCGACGGGCGTCGCTTCACGGGATGGCCGACCCGTGGCGGCCTTTTCCACCGATTGCAAAACCTACTTCTGGTTTAATGAAAAACCGGTCAATCTTTTCCGAATCGAGCCACTTTTTCCTGAGAGCTTGCCGCCTGACACCGCCTTTTCCTGGACGATTGCCGGTGAAGGACCGGTGACCAATCGTGACGTGTCATGGCTGGTGGAGGGATCCGATCCCATCGCGATTACCCTTTCGCTATCGTCCAAGGCCGGTGGATCGCGCGCCACGCGGATGGCGATGATCTGGAGTACGCAGCCGGGAGCCGGGGTCAAGGCCACGCCGGCCGGAGCATCGGTCGACAACGAGGTCCACCGCCGGATTTATCGCGACGCCCTGCTGGCCATGTGCCGCACGATTCCGGCGGACCGGGATCCGACCGCCAACTGGTCGTCCGATTTTTGGACCACCTTGATCAATGTCGTGGAACCCTACAAGGGCGGGGCCATCTTAATCGAGTTGTTCGAGCGGAGCCGCAAAAAAATCATGGCGCTCAAACCGGATGACCGGGAATACCTGGAAGATTTGTTTTTTGAAACGATCCGCTACGCTAAACCGATGGAAACGATCAAGTGGGTGGACCGGTTGGAGCAGGAGGCAAAGGAACGGGACCGCAAGTTTTATTGGAAACTGGCGAAGGTCGATTTTTACCTGAATACGGCCACCAACCTGGCGGATGCCCGGCGTGAGATCAATTTTCTTCGGGCTTCGGCCGTCAGTGCCGCGGAGAACCAAGTGGTGTTGATCCGGCAGGGCGATTTGGAACGGATGTCGGGAAATTTCAGTGAAGCGCTTAACTTTTACAGTATGGCCCAGGATCGATACCAGGCGATGGCCAAGGTTGGACCGGACAAGCCCGGCAACGAGGCGGCCGCCCTGGTGGGGATGGCCCGGAACAAGGCCCAACTGGTCGCGCGCCGGCAGTTGACCAGTCCCAATGCGGGGTCGTCTTCCCGGATCGTTGCGCCGCCTCCGACTCAGAAGTGGAAAACATTCGCCGTGCACGAGGCATCTTTCCTGGTGACGGCACGGGATTTGATCCGGGACGGATATTTATTCGAGGCGCGGGATGTTTTGAATTCCTGGGAGATCCAGTTCCCCTTGTCGAAAATGAATGGCGACTATTCCCTGGCCGAGGCTGAGTTTTATGTCGCCGCCGGGATTTATCCGCGGGCCATCCAAATTCTGAAACTGGCCCGGCAAGGGACGGATATCTCCAGTTTCCTTCCCGCCACGTATGCCTTGGAACTCGAATGCCTCCAAAAAATGGGGAACGACAAGGAGGCCAAGGAGTTGGCAAAAACAGTAGCCAGGGACTTTCCCAATCACGAGTGTGGCGTTCTGGCGCGCAGAATCCTGAGTGATTTATAACCTTGAGGGGGACCTTTTATGCTGCGGAATTTTAAAGTTGGCCTCGGAATCCTGGTAGCGGGGTGGGCGGGGATCGCTCTGGTGCTTGCGGCGGGCAAACCGGAGAAGGCAGCCCAAAGCCATACCGGTACGGAACAATCCAGTCAATTATATACCGATGCGGATCCCGCTTCTGGCGGGGGGATACAAGGTGAAATCATCACTCCCGACCAGACCATCGTGGCCATTTTTGCCACTCCCCAGGAAGCCTGGGAAAAGGTCTATCGAGGTAAGGTGGTGGGAGAAAAGGGACGCTCCTTTCGTTTTACTGGGTTGCCCCTGGGGAAGTACGATTTGCTCGTGGTTTTTGCAAACCGATTCTACGAGGGTTTGACGTTGAATCGGGACGGTGCTGAAAAGGCTCCGTTGACAACGAAGGATCAGGCTCAAATTGCGGAGACAATCAATAAATCAACGCCTTTTTTTGACACCAAGAAAATCCACCGCGCGGAGGGATACACCGGGCATGCGGGGCAGGCCCGCTGTGTTCTACAGGATTTGCGAACCCGTCCGACCACCTTGCAATCCGGCGCCGTCCGGGGCGATATCCAGATTCGCAGTCTCAAACTGGCGTTGCTGGAGGATGTCAATATCGGGTGGAGCCTGGAAAATACCCGGGAATTTCTGCGGCAGGAGGTGGCGGGGACCGAATTTCGGGGACTGCTCCCCCATCAATACAGTCAGCGTCTGAACAGCATTCGGGTCATTGATTCGGTCAAGGATTTGGGAAAAATAAGCCTTTAAACGGGCAGGTGAAAGGAATAGCGAGTCATGGCGAAATTAATATTCAAGAGCGGTCCGCTCCAAGGCAAATCGCTGGATTTGGATGACCAGACGCCGATGGTCCTGGGCCGTCACAACGATTGTGAAGTGATGATTTCCGATTCGATGGTGTCTGGCCATCATGCGCGAGTGGAATTTGGTGATGATGGGTGGGTGCTTACGGATTTGAACAGTTCGAATGGGACCACCGTGAATGGGGTGGCGATCGAAACGACCCCGCTGAAAGACGGGATGACTTTTAATTTTGGGGGTACGATCGAAATCCAGTTTTCCCTTGAGGACAAGCCTGCTTCTTCGGTGCTCCAGCCGGTCGCGGCGGCTTCTGCTCCGGCGCCGGCGAAGCCTCTGGCCCCCGCGCCTGCACCTGCGAAACCGGTTGTTCCCGCTGCTCCCGCACTCGCCCCCGCGAAACCGCCGGCGCCTGTGCCTGCGCCCATGCCCCGGACGGCTGCCGAGATGGGTGCCTCAGAAGAAGATTTGGCGCTGGTTCAGCAGATGAAGGAATTCACCGAGATCATCCGCCGCGAAGTCGCCAAAGTCATCATCGGCCAGGTTGAGGTGGTCGATCAGGTTTTGATGGTCATGATCGCCGGTGGACATGGATTGTTGATCGGTATGCCCGGCATGGCCAAAACCACCCTGGTCAGCACGATTGCCCGGGTTCTGGATATGGACTTCAAACGGGTTCAGTTCACACCCGACTTGATGCCCACTGACATCACCGGGACCGAGGTGCTCGAGACCAACAAGGAAACGATGGGAAAAGAGTTCCGTTTTATCCGGGGACCGATTTTCTGCAATATGCTGTTGGCCGATGAAATCAACCGGACGCCACCTAAAACCCAGGCCTCCCTGCTCGAAGCCATGCAGGAAAAACGAGTGACGGTCGGCAATCTCACCTACACTCTGGATAAACCGTTTTTCGTCCTGGCGACTCAGAATCCGATCGAACAGGAAGGGACATATCCCTTGCCGGAAGCCCAGCAGGACCGGTTCATGTTTAATATCTGGGTTGATTATCCTCTGGAGGATGAAGAGGAGGCCATTATCAAGGCCACCACGGTTACCCAGATCGCCGATCCTCAGAAAGTGATGACCAAGGAGCAAGTCCTGCAGTTACAGGCAGTCGTACGCAAAATCCCGGTCTCCGATCACGTGATCAAATACGCAATCCGATTGGTGCGGGCCACGCGTCCGGGCAATGAAAAATCGCCCGACTTCATCAAACAGTATGTCTCTTGCGGCGCGGGTCCTCGTGCCGGTCAATACTTGATCATGGCGGCAAAGGCTCGCGCGGTCCTCGAAGGCCGGATTCACGTCAGTTGCAACGATATCAAGCGGGCGGCCATTCCGGTGTTACGACACCGGTTGCTCACCAACTTTGCGGCGGATTCCGAAGGGTTGACCGTCCTGAAATTGGTTGAAAAACTGGTCGCCACGATTGAGGAACCTTCCGAGAAGGATTACGCCTGACGAATGTTGCGAATCAGAGCCGGGGAGCGGCGCGCATAGAGCGCTGCTTCAAAGCCGACGAAATCAGGGGATTGAGAGTTTCACGCAGAGTTGCTCAAGGTTCAGAATGAGTCTAAACAAGAGTAAAAACTGGGCCGTGCGACTGGCTGGAAACCAGCCATTCACCCGGCCCGTGCTCTGTGATGCCAAATTGACGAGCATTGGGCTGACTCTAAAACAAACGGCGGATGGGATATTTCGTCGCTTCGGCGAAATAGCACAGCCGTTCCCCCCTCTGCGAACAGGATTCTGAACCTTGTGCCACTCTGCGAGAAATTTCCCTCCTTGCTGACGAAATGCCAATAACCCCCGCTTATTCAGGATGAACCGAAAAAAAAGAGCCCCGCTCTATGAGCGGATCGGCGGAATGCCGCCATCCATCATGAACCTTCGTTGGACTAAAATATCCTGTCGTCGGCAATTCCTTTTCGCATTCTTCATCGGTATGAGCGGGGTAATTGTACTTGGTGGGTGTTGTCGATTTTTGCCCCATCCCCGCCCGATAGCGGTGGATTCGCCTCCGGCGATCACGCTGCATTATCGATTGCTTGATGGAGTACAAGCAATTCCAGGCACTAACGGATGGCGTGTGCTGCGGCCCGGGGGAGGGGAGGGGATCACAATTGGCCGCAGTGATGAGATCCGACTTTTACAAGCATTGGCGACCGGTTGGGTTCCAGAATCCTTCCTGGTTACCGACGGGGGCTCAAAGCGCACGACAGGCCTCGGTAACCCCGGAACCTGGCCGCCTAAAATCGCCGCCTTACGCGCCGAACACTGTTTGCAAATCCAAATGCGCCGGGGCTCGGAACTGTTGTGTGTCTTGAAACCGGCGCCGTCGGGTCCATCTCTCCCAGAACGTGATCGGCCTCGTTTGTCACGCTTCGCCTATTTGCACCGGGTTGGCGCCCGTTGGATTCTTGAATCACCGCTCAGTCCGGTTCGAGTGGAACCCTTGGCGCCGGAAATCGTAGCCCTGTTAATGCAAGGGGCCGAGACAGATGGAACTGGGCAGCATCCCCTCTGGGGACTGTTGGAAGCGGCTGGATTGGCGGTTTCCGGTGTTGACGCCGAAGGGACAGATGGGAAGGGACCCTTGGCTTACTGGGCGTTTCACGATCAACTTTTTCATGGGGCGGCTTTGTCGGGACGGAAGGGGATTCCGGCGACAGGGACCTACCGGTGGCGTGGCCTTCTGGATCCGCCCCCGGCATTGCGGCCTGCTTTTTCGAATTCATTTCCGAAAGTGGAATTGCCGGTGCCGACCCATGAGCTGCTGCAGGCCTTGCAACAACCGCTGGCAACCGTGCTGGATCACCGTCGATCGCGACGTGAGCCCAGTTCGAAAGGATCTTTGGATGTCAGGCAAATCGGCGCCTGGCTCTATGCCGCCGCCCGGGTAGAATGGATCCAACCGATCCCGGCCGACGACGATCAGGTGACCTATCGTCCTTATCCCAGCGGAGGCGCCCGACATCCACTGGAGATTTACCTTAAAGTGCGGGAATGTCGAGGGTTGGAACCCGGCCTTTACCATTATGATCCCGTTGGGAATTCCCTTCAGGTTGTTCCCCTGTCCGGTCCCCGACAGATCGAATTCGCGGACTGGGATCCTTTGCATGGCGGCGAAGGCCCCCTGCCGCCGGTGATGGTCTTGATTACCGCTCGGATCGGCCGCACGGCGTGGAAGTATGAGGATATCGCTTACCGCTTGATCCAGAACGATTTGGGCGGGCTCTATCAAACCCTTTACTTGACCGCCACGGCCCTGGGATTGGGTCCGTGTGCCATCGGCAATGTTGATTCCGGATTGTTCGCCGACATAACCGGAATCGATGACCGGGCCGAACCGTGGATCGGCGCGTTGACTCTGTATCCGTAATTCGACCCTGTTCGATGGTTTGACCTTTTGCTCCCGGCGAATCTGCTTGTGTTTCTCTGTGTGAAACGATATATCTCACGACATGAAACAATTAATAAAAAGAGCCATGATGGGGCAAGTGGAGGCGGCTTTGAAGGCGATGCCCGTGGTTGTATTGACCGGTGCACGGCAAACCGGCAAGACAACCTTGACCAGCTTGTTGGCGGGTCAGCGGCGCTATTATACCCTCGATGATTATGAAATTCTGGACCAAGCGGCCCGCGCACCAGACGCTTTACTGGCTGAACTTCCCGTTACCCTGGATGAAGTTCAACGAGCGCCCGGGATCCTGCTGGCCGTCAAGCGGGTGGTGGATACCCGACGGGTGGTCGGATCCGTCCTGCTGACGGGTTCCGCGAACCTGTTGCTATCGCATAAAATATCCGAATCGTTGGCTGGCCGTGCGGTGTATATCGAATTACAGCCTTGTTGTCCCTGTGAATGGTTGGGCCGGATCGCGCAACTCGACCGATTGACGGATTTATTTCGAAATGACTTGCGGGCCAGTGACTGGCCGGAGGAGAGTGGCGAATGGCGGGAATGGCTCTTGTCCGGAGGTTATCCGCCGGTCCTCTCCATGGAACCGGATTCCGGGCGTGATTTCTGGTTCCGGGGCTATGTGCAAACCTTTGTCGAACGCGATCTCCGCGCGCTGTCCGAAATCTCCAACCTGGCGGATTTTCAAAAGCTCATGAAGTTGGTGGCGAATCAGGCTGGACGCCTTATTAATCAGGCCAATTTGGCGCGCGATTCCGCCTTGTCGCATGCCACCGCGCATCGTTACTTGAACCTTCTGGAAACGGCTTGCCTCCTGGTGCGCCTTCCGGCTTTCACCACGGGGATTACGGGACAAGTCGTTAAATCACCCCGTTGGTTTTGGACGGATTGCGGACTCGCGGCTTACCTGGCCGGTATTCGGGATCCATCCACTCTGGCCGCGCGCCCGGATTCGGGTGCGTGGCTGGAGCAGACCTTATTCCAAACCTTCCAACTCTGGAGGGCCTTGGATCCGGTCCGACGAAAATTATATTATTGGCGCGACCCGTCCGGGCGGGAAGTGGATCTGATCCTCGAACAAGATGAGGCGCTGGTGGCGATCGAAATCAAGCAGTCAAATCATGTCGGGGTGGATGATGCGCGGGGTATTCAAGCTTTTAAGCAAATGCTGGGTCGCCGGCGCGATCACTTGATTCGAGGAGTTGTGCTCCACGCCGGACAGCCCCGGCAATTGGATTCCGATATTCTGGCCCTGCCGTTCGGATGGATGACACCGGCGACGGGTTCCAAAATCGATCACGGATAACACGGATGCCACGGATGAGATTGTAATTTACAGATTATCCCAGAACGACGTCCATGGGCTGTCGAATAGCAGCCTACAGGCTGCCAGGCTCTCCGTCTTCGACCCTGAGGGGAGAGAAGCGGCGAGAGGCGTTCATAGCCCTTCCTTCGCCCGACTGGTTCGACTCTGCTCACCACAAGTCAGGGCAGGCACGCGGATACAACGAAAAGATATGGCCCCGCTCTACGAGCGGAACGATCCCGATCCTGATTCCGGCTCCATTAAAACCTCCGAGTGACGGGCTAGATTCTATTCAATATTATGACTCATATGAAGACAACTATAGATATTGCTGATGACCTGTTGTTTCGCTCAAAGCAGGTATCCAAAGAACGGGGTGTAACATTGCGGGAATTGCTGTCAGAGGGCCTTGTGTATGTCCTTGAGAAGCGTTCCGCAACCCCTGCAACCCGCGTCCAGGCGGTCACTTTCAAGGGCAAAGGTCTGGCGCCGGAATTCAAACAGGCCGCTTGGGGCGTGATCCGTGATGCCGCCTATGAAGGACACGGCTCGCCGCGTTGTGTCTGAGCCACGGGGGTCAAACAGTTCTGGTCGGCCGACCGGGACTTTTCCCGTTTCCCATCGCTGAAAATCAAAAACCCGCTGGTTAATTAATCCGCTCGACAAGCCGAGCGATCCCGATCCTGATTCCGACTCCGGAAACCTCCAAAATCATTCTGTGTGTCGTTTGTTGCCTTCCGGGTCATGTCCTGATATAAAAAGTCCATGAAACTGACTTACGATCCGAAGCATAATATCGCCTATCTGCGATTGCATGAGAAGAAAGCCCCAGTGGACACGATCCGGGTGAGTGATGAACTCAATGTGGACCTTGCGCCGGATGGGACCGTTTACGGCATCGAACTCTTGAATGCGAATGTTCAACTTGAAGCGGAGGACAATGGCAACCTGGTGGTGATCAATGAGGCCATAGGGCTGCGACAAAATCTGCCGCTGGCGGTTCATGAAAAAAAAGCCAAATACAAAGCCGCAAAGACGAAACCCCCTAAATGATGCCATGGGGGTATTGACCCGGAAGAAACGGCTCGCCGGGCCTACTCCGCCGTAGTAACGCCTCTGGCTACGAAGGCTGGAAGATCTCGCCCTACCTGTTGTGACGCGGGAAAGCGGGCACGACCTTTCGGCCGGCTCAGGGCAGGCTCGTGACCCTCCAGATG
>Ga0073936_10002907_pt1 | contig 25057 bp, 27 predicted proteins | sample AliMusrvi5mmetaG_FD_87041 | JGI IMG/M metagenome (GOLD analysis project Ga0073936, IMG submission 87041) | Freshwater lake bacterial and archeal communities from Alinen Mustajarvi, Finland, to study Microbial Dark Matter (Phase II) - Alinen... | ecosystem: Environmental > Aquatic > Freshwater >... | reverse complement strand
GGACGCAGCACGTCGCCATGATCACCGGCCACGCCACCGTGAACTGTTCCGCCCCGGTCATTTGTTGCGCCGCTGAAATCCTGTCTAACATGGCACTCCGCGAGGGTGCCGCCGCGCAAGTCGACGACGTCATCATGGACGAGTTCCACTACTACGCCGATCCCTCGCGCGGCACCGCCTGGCAGATCCCGCTGCTCACGCTGCCGCGCGCCCGCTTCCTGCTGATGTCCGCCACCCTCGGCGATGCCACGTTTTTCGCCAAACAAATCAGTGCCCTAACAGGCGCGCCGACCGCCCTCGTGCAGTCCGACCAGCGCCCGGTCCCGCTGGAATTCTCCTACTCCACCACTCTGTTGCAAGACAAGGTGGCCGAACTGGTGGAGGCCGGGCGGGCGCCGATCTATCTGGTTCACTTCACCCAGAACTCGTGCGCCGAGACCGCCCGCGACCTGCTTTCCACCAACTTTTGCAGCAAGGAGGAAAAGGCCGCCATCGCCCGCGCGCTGCACGACGCGGATTTCCGCAGCCCCTACGGTCGCGAACTGGCCAAGGTCCTGCGCCACGGCATTGGCATCCACCACGCAGGCCTGCTGCCGAAATACCGCCTGCTAATCGAAAAACTAACCGGTGCCGGTTTGCTCAAGGTGGTGTGCGGCACCGACACGCTGGGCGTCGGCGTGAATGTGCCGATCCGCACGGTGATGTTCACCGCGTTGTGCAAATACGACGGCCGCGGCACCAAGACCCTCAGCGCCCGCGACTTCCGCCAGATCTGCGGCCGCGCCGGACGTCGCGGCTTCGACACTGTCGGCTACGTCGTCGCGCAGGCCCCGGAACACGTCATCGAGAACCTCAAGCTGGAAGCCAAGGCCGCCGGCAATCCTAACAAGAAACGCGGCATGGTCAAGCGCAAGCCTCCGGAACACGGCTACGTTCATTGGGACGAAGCCACCTTCGACAAACTGCGTGCCGCGCCGCCCGAGCCGCTCACGTCCAGCTTCTCCATCGCCCACAACACGCTGCTCAATGTGTTGTCGCGTGCCGACGAGGATGGTTGCGCCGCTCTCAAGGATCTCATCCGGCGCTGCCATGACCCCCCCGCCAAACGCCGCGATCTAACCAAACTCGCGTGGCAACGCTTCCGTGGCCTGGTCGGCGCGAAAATCCTCCACATCCTGCCGGTGGCGGCACGCCGCGGACCTAACAAGGTCGTCGTCGATGTCACGCTGCCGGAGGATTTCTCGATCAATCACGCGCTGAGCCTATGGTTGCTGGATGCGATCCCGCAACTTGATGCCGCCGCCGATGACTATGCCCTCAACCTGATTTCGCTGATCGAGGCGATTCTGGAAAATCCGGACGTGGTTCTGCGCAAACAAGTCGATCTGATCAAATCCGAGTTGATGGCGCGCCTCAAGGACGAGGGCGTCGAGTTTGACGCTCGGATTGCCCGCCTTGAGGAAGTGGAGTGGCCGATGCCCGGCAAGGACTTCATCTACACCACTTTCAACGCCTTCAAGCTGCGCCACCCGTATCTGGGCAGCGAGAATGTCCGGCCCAAGTCGATCGCCCGCGAGATGCTGGAGAACTATCAGTCGTTCGAGGACTATATCAAGACCTACAAACTCGAACGCGTCGAGGCCGTCCTGTTGCGGCACCTCAACGAGGTTTACAAGGTGCTGTCGCAAACCGTCCCGCACGCCGCCAAGACCGAGCCCGTCCACGAGGCCGAATCCTTCCTTGAGCTCATCGTCCGCCACACCGACTCCAGCATGCTCGACGAATGGCAGAACATCGCCTCCGCACCCCAACTCCCGAATCCCGAACCTGAAATTCCAATTCCCAATTCTGAAATTCGAGAAATCCAATCTCCAAGCCCCGCCCCGTTCACTGGTGACCGCCGCGCCTTCACCCGCCACTTGCGCAACCACCTGCTCACCCTCGTCACCGCGCTCGCCCGCTACCAGACGGAAGCCGCGCTCGGTTTGTTGGAGCCGGCCGACTCCGCCGGCAGGCCGTGGAGCCACGAGCGCCTGCTAAGATTGTTAGACGCCTATCACGACGCGCGCCACCAGATCCGGCTCGATCCCGAGGCGCGCAACGCCCGCCACAGCCACCTTCCGGAATGGCCGAAACCGGGCGATGCACGCCCTTTCCTGCCCGTCGTCCAGTCCCTCATCGACCCCGACGACCTCAACGACTGGGCTATTTTTCTCACCCTGGATCTGGAGCAATCCAAGCGCACCCGCACTCCGGTGCTGCTCCTCGAAACAATCGGCCCGGCCTGAGCCCGCCGCGCGGAGAGCGGGTGTCTCGCCCGCATCAGTTAATGAAATGCGAAATCCGGATGCGTTTTGCGGCCGCTCTTTCGCTTCTCATTGGCCTGGCGGAGAGGAATGTCCGCCCTCGATTTGGCCGGGCGGACAGGTGCGTCCGCCCTCCGAGTGACAAAAAAGTCACCCGTTTGTTCACCTCCGCAAACTTTGCCCTTGCAATCCGCTGCGCCTTTCCTATCGTGTTAACGCCTTCGGGCGTTTGCATCCATTCAATCATAAATCCCGCAGGCAACCATCTCAGCCACACCACGACCTATGAAAGCCCTTGAAAGAATCACGCTGCTGGCGGTGACCTCGGTTTATGCCGGTTACTTCATCCGGCAAGCCGTCCGTACCCGCGCCGAACGCCTGTTCCGCCTTGCAGCAGGCGAAAGCCCCTACGAACGCGGCCATCCCAAGCCCCTCAGGACCACGAGGGCCTGAGGCGCGCGGCTTCATCACGGAGCGTCGGCTTCGGTCGGCATGTGTGGCTGGCCACTCCTAAGATCGAGGATCGCGGCTTTCGGCGCGGTCGGAGGTCTGAAACCATGCGCCCGGCGATCTTGCCAACTGGATAATCCAATCATTCCGCCAGAATCCTGGCGTGCAATCTCCGCAGTGGCGCGCGTTGTGACCAACGCGAGTACCTAGCCCCACGAATGCCGACTGGCGGGGACGCCTGACTTCCCTTCCTGCAATGTACGTGGCCGTGCCAGAAGCAACCGTGCATGAAGATGACGGTCATCGCGGGGCCGGGGGGCTAATGCCTGCCCTTGCGCACCTTGCGGACAAAGGCGTTCATCTCGGGTTCGCGGGCCTCGATGCGTTCCACCAGCTTGAACTGGGTGCGGCAGCGGTCGAGGTTGTGGTCGGGACGATGGGTCTTGAAATAGACGTCGCCCTCGATGTGGTCTGTTAGAAAACGGATGCCCACTTCCAGGGTCATCAACTTGCCGGCGAAGGCCAGATGCTTGATTTCCGTATCGTTGATGAAGGCGCTGGCGGAATCCAGATAGCCTTCGACGAGCGCCTCGAACATCGGCATTTGCATTTGCACCTTGGACAGATCCTTCTCGTCTTCCGCGGCCGGGCTGGTGGCGCTGCGCACCAGATCACCGAAGTCGTAGAGCGCCAGGCCGGGCATCACGGTGTCCAGATCGATCACGCAGACCGCCTCATCGCTTTCCGCGTCAATCATCACGTTGTTGATTTTCGTGTCGTTGTGAGTGACCCGCAGGGGAATGGCGCCCGCGGCGACGCCATCCAGCAGGACGCCTGTTAGATGCTGGCGTTGGCAGACGAAATCGAACTCGGCGCGGACCGCGGCGAGGCGCCCGAAGGGGTCGGTGGCGGCGACGTCCATCAGGCGCTGGAAGCGCTTGCGGGTGTGGTGGAAGTCGGGAATGGTTTCGCAGATGGAAGTGGCATCCAGATCGCTGACGAGATCCTGGAAGGAACCGAAGGCGCGGGCCGCCTGATAGGCCTGGCGGGTGTTTTCGACGATGTCGTAAGTGACGCAGCCTTCGATGAAATTGTAGCAGCGCCAGACGCCGCCGTTGGCGTCTTCGAGCCAGGCGTCGCCGGTGCGGGCGGGGAACAGATTGAGCGTTTGGCCGCCGAGATCCTTTTTCACCCGCAACACCTTGTTGTTGATGTGGCGGGTGACGCGCTCGACGTTGCGCATCACGGCGTAGGGATCCTTGAACACGTTGCGATTGATCAACTGGAAAATGTAGCGTCGCAGGGATCCGTCGGCCTGGCGGAAACTGCCGCAGTAGGTGGAATTGATGTGTCCGCTGTTGATTTCCTGACCGCACACGAAGTCCCCCTGCACTGCAAACTGGTTGCCAATGGTGGCCACCCGCTGCTGGGCCTGCGGATCGTTGCGTTGCGCTGGCGTGGGGTAGGCGGTCATGGGGGGCGGCTTCGTTGAAGCGCGAGGCTACCCCATGGGCTTCCCGCTATGCAAACAGGAAATATTGATTATATCCTGAAAATATTCACCGCGAAAGGACTTTCCGGGCATAGCCTCAAGACGAAGAATTTGATGTAACGACGACATTTTCCGCTTTTCAAGGGTTCTGGTGTCAAGATTTCAGTTTTTCGCCTTGAGATGGGGAAGGGTTGTCGGCAGTTCGCGAAGATGGCATGAGGGGCAGGTGAATTTGATGTTGAGTTTGGTTGCGGTGTTTGTAGCGGGGGTTTCCGGGGCTCTCGCGGGTCGACAGAAACACATGGATTTTTTCGGGATGTATGTGCTGGCCCTGCTCACCGGGGTGGGCGGCGGCATCTTGCGCAGCGTGCTGATCGGGGATCTGCCGACGACCAAGATTTTTTCACAATCCGCTTGAGCCGGGGCGGGATCGCGGGCAGGGTGCCGGCGCAACATCCCATGGTCAGTCCCACCACCACCCTTGAGACCGCTTACGATTCGAAGATCGAAAGCAACGTGATCGTCACCCGCGTGGACGCGGCGATGAACTGGGTGCGCAAGAACTCGCTGTGGCCGATGCCGATGGGACTGGCATGCTGCGCGATCGAGTTGATGGCCACGGCGTCGGCACGCTTTGACATATCGCGCTTCGGGATGGAAGTGATGCGTTTTTCGCCGCGGCAAGCGGATGTGTTGGTGGTTTCCGGGACGGTGACCTACAAGATGGCGCTGGCGGTGAAGAGGATCTGGGACCAGATGCCGGAGCCGAAGTGGTGCGTGGCGATGGGCGCCTGTGCCTCGAGCGGCGGGATGTATCGCAGCTACGCGGTGTTGCAAGGGATTGATCAATTGATACCGGTGGACGTGTATATTTCCGGTTGCCCGCCGCGGCCCGAGGCCTTGATCGCCGGTTTGATGCGGCTGCAAGAGAAAGTGGACACCGAGCACGCCCTGATGGATCAGAAGCGGAGCCTGTTTGCCGGGTCCGCGTGAGGTTCAGATCAAATCCAACTTAAAGTGCAACATGGCCGCCGCAGATGATGTGAAATTGCTCCGCGAGGCGTTCGCGGAAAAGGTATTGGAGACCGTGGAGTTCCGGGAGGAGCACACGCTGCTGGTGGCCTTGGATGCGCTGCACGCGGTGCTGGCAAAATGCCGCGACGAGCTGGGTTACGCAATGCTGCTGGACATTTCCTCCGTGGATTACCTGGACGAAGAACCCCGGTTTGAGGTGGTTTATGAACTGGCCAGCGTGGATGACACCAAACGCCTGCGGGTGAAAACCAAGGTCGCCGAAGATGTGCCGGTGGCCACGGCGGTGGATTTGTGGGGTGGCGCGGATTGGCATGAGCGAGAGGTGTGGGACATGATGGGGATCGGCTTTGCCAAGCATCCGAACCTGAAGCGGATTCTGATGTGGGAGGGCTATCCGTATTTCCCGCTGCGCAAGGATTTTCCGTTGGCGGGACGGCCCACCGAAATGCCGGACGTGGCCTTCACCGGCGTGGCCCCGCTGGAAGGCGGGCCTTTTGTCGCCAGTGCCGGCGCGCCTAACACGGTGCTGCGCGAACCGCGCTCCCAAGCCATCGATTGAGGCGCTGACCGCCGCGATCCTTTCCCCACCCCTACCGCAATGCAATGGCTGGGCGTGCATTTTCCCGAACTGGCCCGCAGATGTGGCCACTTGGCTCAAGCCCGCTGGCCATGGGTGGTTGCGGCGCTGGTGGTGGGCATCCAGGGGTTGGTGGAGTGGGCGGGGGGACCGCAACACATCCCGCAGTGGTATTTGGCGCTGGGCTTGCGGCGTGAAGCGGTCATGGGTGGCAGTATCTGGCAGGTTTTCACCTATGCCTGGCTGCACGGGAGTTGGCTGCACGCCCTGCTCAATGCGTTCTGCATCCTCATCCTGGGTGGAACGGTTGAGCGGATTCTCGGAGCCGGAGGGTTCTTGAAAACCCTTGCCGCGGGTATCCTTGGCGGGGCTCTGGGGCACTTGGTGCTAGCCGACGGAAGCAAGGCGGCATTCCCCCTGGTTGGCATTTCGGGTGGCTGCATCGCCCTGCTGCTGCTAATTACCACGCTCTCTCCGGAGTCCAGAATGTTTCCGCTGCCGGTCTCCGGCCGCAGCCTCGGGCTCGGCATCCTGCTGGCGGAATTGGCCTTTGCGCTGGTCGATCCGAATCTCGGCCTGCCGGGCTTCGCCTCACTCGGCCATACCCTCGTCGCCCATGGGCTGGAAGGCTGGTTTTCCCTCGGCCACGCCTGTCACGTCGGCGGAGGCGTGGCCGGATACCTGTGCGCAAAGTGGGTCTTGCGCCCGGGCCCCACACTCGCCCGGCTTCGCCAAGAGCGGAACCGGCGCGAGGCGAAACTACGGGCGCGTTGAAGGATCTTAGGGCTGACCGCCTAGTTGTTGCCTTCCCTGTCAGGCTTGCCTTGCTTGCCCTCCTTGACTTGACCCAAGCCGCGACCTTTCGGGGCGAGCTGCGGAGCACCGGTGTGAGTCACCCCGCCGGTTTTCAACGGGGTACCCCCTTGATAGGCGTTGGGATGGTTGTACTTCGCATTAGCCGCCTGGCCGTATTTGACTTGCGGATTCCCCTGAACCGGACCGTGGTACTTGGCTGTCTGGCCCGCGGGTCCGTGGATGGCCGGATTGCCCGCCACCTTGTTGTACGGATTGCCGCTGTTATAGGGAGTGCCGGTATAGCTCTTCGGGTATCCACTCTGGCCTGGACCTAGATTGCGGTTGGCGGGATAGTTCAGGTTGCCAGTGTGGGAATACGGCGTCTGCCTCGGCTGGACTTGCGATGCACGGACTTGATGAGCCCAGGCGTAGTTGGTATGCTGGTAGGCTTCCGCGCGGTTGTGGTAGTTGGTCAGGGTGTAGTTCCTCACGCGGCTGGGCGGCGGGACGAAAGACCGGCTGTACCCATAGGGATGGGGCACCCCGACGACCACCACCGGGCGGTAACCCATCGGATAGTAGCCGGACAGGTACGGATCGTAGTAGCAGCGCCGCGTGTAGTCGTAGTAGCTGTGGCAATAGGGGTCATAGCCCCAACGGGGGTCCCCCGTGCTGATGAACAGCGAGGTGGAAAAGCCGCTGTAGCCGTAACCGTATCCATCACCGTAGCCGTATCCCCCGCCGTAACCGGGGCCGGAGGGGCCGCCGACCATCGGATCGTAGGCGCAGGAGCCCATTGCGAGAGCGAACCCGGCGACCATGGCAGCGCCGGCCAAATGACGAAGATGTGTCTTCATGCCGTTAGGACTATGTCGGGATGGAACCTATTCAAACAAAAATCAAAAGATTTTTTGTCCGAATCCGGGCGCCGAGTTGACAGCGGGGTCCGCTTTCGCGTTTCCTCGGGCTGCCCCCAGTCGAATTTTTCATGCACGCTCCCATCCTTGTCACTGGTGGAGCCGGTTATATCGGCTCTCACACCGTCCGCCTTCTGGCTTCCCAGGGCAGGAAAGTCGTCGTTCTTGACAATTTGGTTTTTGGTCATGCGCAGGCGATCATCGATCCCGCAGTGGAGTTGGTCATCGGCGATGTCGGCGACAGGGCCTTGGTGCATGCGCTGTTTGCCAAGCATCGCTTTGGAGCGGTGGTGCATTTTGCCGCCTACGCGTACGTTGGGGAATCGGTGACCAATCCGCTCAAATACTACCAAAACAACACCGCCGAACCGATCAAGCTGTTGCAGGTGATGCAGGAGTTTGGCTGCAAGGTGTTTGTGTTCTCCTCCACCTGCGCCACCTACGGCGTGCCGGACGCCCTGCCAATCACCGAACACAATCCCCAACGCCCGATCAATCCTTATGGGCGCAGCAAGCTCATGGTCGAGTGGATACTGGCGGACTGCGGCCACGCCTGGGGCCTGCGCAGCGCCTGCCTGCGCTATTTCAATGCCAGCGGTTGCTCGCCGGACGGACGGATCGGTGAGGACCATCACCCGGAAACCCACCTCATTCCAAGGGTGCTGATGGCCGTCTCCGGAGAAATCGACCAACTGGAAGTCTTCGGCACCGATTACCCAACCCCGGACGGCACCGCCATCCGTGACTACATCCATGTCGAGGATTTGGCCGATGCCCATGCCCGCGCGCTCGACCATCTGGCCGCCGGCGCTGCCTCGTTATACTGCAATCTGGGTACCGGCATCGGCGTCTCCGTGCAACAAATCATTGGCGCCGCCGAGGAAATCACCGGCCAGACGGTGCCTGTCACCTACGGCCCCCGCCGTCCCGGCGACCCCGCGATCTTGGTGGCCGATCCCAGTCTCGCCAAAACCCTCCTCGGTTGGGAGGCCACCCGCAAGGACGTCCGCGAAATGATCCGTCCGGCCTGGCTTTGGATCAGCGGCCCGCAACACGGACGCTACTCCGGAAAGAATCACCGTAATCGCGATGTATTGACATAATTCCTTGCCTTTTTTCGAATCCCCGCCACACTAATCTCAAACCTGACGCCCAATCCATGCGCTCAATTTCAACTGCAGACCACTCCTCGCCCCGTCGGTACGGTTTCTCCCTCGTGGAGTTGCTCACGGTCATCGCGATCATTTCCGTGCTCATGACCGTTGCGGTCGTCGGCATTGGCGGACTCCTCGCCGGCAAGGGCGTCACCACGGCCGTGTCCACCACCGAAGCGGTGTTTGCGGAAGCCCGCACCCTGGCCATGGGCAAACTCACCCATGCGGCGGTGCTGGTGAGCATCCAGGACCCGACCAACATGGACACCTATCTGCGGCGCCTGGTGGTGGCCTACAAGGAGATCGATCCGGAGACCAAACAGCCCGCCAATGAGTGGACGCTAGCCAGCCGCGGCGTCACCCTTCCCGAGAAGGTTTATTACAGCCAGACGCTCAGCAAGAAGGACTACAAGACCGGTTCGGGCGGGATGGACAAAGTATCGCTCGGCGGCACCAACGTGAAACGCGACTATCAAGGGGAGTACCTCATCTATGAATTCAACGCCGAAGGCATCTGCACCACTCCCGGCGCGAGTTTCGTGATCGGCACGGGTACCCGCATCGCCGGCAGCAACGAACCCCGGCCCCGCGTCAATAGTTCCGCCAAACGCGACTTCGGCGGCTTTGTCATCTGGCGCAACGGCAGCACCTCCCTGTTCCGCAACCCGCTCCAAATTCTCAAGAACGGCGACAATTTCACCTATTTCTAACTTATGACACCCCGCCCCCGCTCCCGCCACTCCGGTTTCACCCTGTTGGAAACGGTGATCGCCATCGGCGTCCTCGCCGTGTTGCTCACCGCCTTCATGTACGCCTTCGGCCCGGCCATGTCAGGCATTCGCCGCTCCATCAATATCCAGGAAGCCGACCGCCTCGCCTCCACCTTGGAAATCGAGCTCACCACCCTCCGCACCGGCCAAGGCTCCGCCGACATCAAGACCGGCTTCGACAAGTCGTTCCAATGGATCAGGCAAGCCAACGACCCGCTCAACGCGCTGTTTGTCTATCAATACCGTGGCGATCCCAGCAGACGTCGCACCGACGGCACGCTGGAACCGGTAACCAAAAGCGGCGGCACCGCCGGCAAGGACTACCTCGTGCAACCCATGGTGCGCCGCCTCAGCGATCAATTGTTCCTGAAAGACATCGCGGCCCTCGAGGGCGTCGTCTTCTACATCAAGTGTACCCAACTCATCTTCAGCAAGGGCAAGGGCCTGATCGCAGGCAGTCCGGGAACCATCCAGGATCCGCAGGATGGCACTCTGGTCGGTGCCCCGGACGACTACAAGGAAGCCGTCATCGCCTTTTCCGCGGAGTTCCACAGCATGCCGGCTAACAATGAGGCCTACTTCAGCGGTGCGGCCTTCAAGACACGTTTCAAGAACGACAAAAACCCCATCTTCACCCGCAATCTGGCCGTCCGCAGATAGCCTTCCCCCGCTGCAACAAACTTATGAAAACCTACAGGTTCTCCCCCCTCCGCCGTGGCTTCACGCTCGTCGAGCTGCTCATCGCCATGGCCATCACCACCATCATTGCCTCGGTGCTCATCTCGGTCACCGCGATTGCCATCGACTCATGGAATCGCAGTCGGGCGGAAATCCGCGCCGCCCGCCAAGCCAAGTACATGGTGGATGCCATGGCCAAGGATTTCGAATCGCTCGTCACCCGCCGTGGCAACAAATTCGAATGGCTTTCCGCCAAGACCGCCAAGGACTTGCCCGGTTCCAACAAACAGAAGAGCGCCAACGCTTCCAAACTGATCTTCTTCACCGCCGCCACCGACCGCTACGAAGGCAAGATCAACACCCCCGACGACAAGGGCGGCGATGTCTCCTGCGTGGCCTACGAATTGCAATACAAGGACCCGATCGAAGGCGGCGATACCGCCTTCTCGACCTTCACCCTCAACCGCCTGTTGGTCAACCCCGACCAGGCCTTCGAGAACCTCCTCGGCGAGACCGATCTGGAAACCGCGTTCAAAGGCTACGCCGCCCAGATGGCCGACGTGAAGAACTTCGTCTGTGAGAACATCTATCAATACAGCGTCACCCTCCACATCGAGGTCACCAAGGATTCGGGCACCCCGAAAGCCACCAAACTGACGGTGCCCATTTCCCTCGGCCCCACGGCGACCGGTGGCCGGGTGACCGAGTTTCACATTCTGGGCAGCGGCATTGTGGTGACGGAATCTCCTGTCGCCAATGTCACCACCGATGAATTGATGGCCGGCCGTGTCGCCGCGGTGGAGGTTTCCCTCACCGTCATTTCAGACTTCGGGATGCAACTATTGCGCAGCAAGGCGGCCCTGATGGGCGATTCCATGACCAAGTTCATGGCCAAGAACTCCTTCCAATACTCGAAGCGAGTGGAGCTGCCCTGCATGTGAGCGACGCGGCACGGGCCGCTCTAACGGGATCGCGCCGCCGCCAGCCGCGGCGCGATGATCGCCGTTAGAAATGGCGAGTTCGCGCCCTGTGACAATTTCCGACTGCGAATGACGGTCGCAAAATGAACGCTCGCCCTACCAGCACAATCCCGGGTTTTCCTTGGTTTGACGCCGGCTGGCGGCAAACCGGTCTGCTGGAAACCAATCCGCGATGCCATTTTTTTAAAAAAATAAAATTTTTATTGCCAACATCCGCAATTATGCGTATTTTTACCCCAGTCCCATGACAAACATACCTACATCACCTTTAACCCGCAAGACGCAAGACGCTCCCAGCCACGGCCTGTTTCGCGCGATGCGTTTTCTCAAGCTCATCTTCATCAGCGGCCCGCAGGTGTTGCTCACGTCCCAAATCAGTGTGAAATGCGCGGCGGTGATGATGGTCATGTGCGCGCCCGCACTGATTTTCACGGCGATGCTGACGCTCCCGGCGCTTGTCTTTCAATCCCCGCAGCAGAATGGTTACTTCTACTTTGCCAAGGTGCTTGACGAGGATCCGACCCGCTGGGTCGTGCTATTCGTCAGCGGCGTCTGCGCGATCCTGTCGCTGGCCCTGCCGGCCACCATGGAGAAGCCCGACAATATGGAAGAGATTTGAATTGCTGCCGGCTGTGCCTCACAAACCGGCCAGCCACAGGGCGGCATGGATTTTGAAATCGATGGCCAGGCCGTCCGCCTCGCGGGCAGCCAGCCAGTCGCGAAGGCCGGCAAGCGGCACATGATGCACGATGATGTCCTCACCATCGAGGCCGCCACCCGCATGCTCACGACTCAACCCGGTGGCATGGAACAAGTGCACAAACTCGGAAGTCAACCCCGACGATGTCGGCGTGCTGATCAATTTCGTCATCACCTTCGCCCGGTAGCCGGTTTCTTCCAACAACTCGCGTCGGGCGGTCTCCGCCAACGATTCGTCGTGGTATTGGATCTCGTCGCCCACCAAGCCTGCGGGGATTTCGATCACGCGGCGTTGCACCGGGATGCGGAATTGCTCGACGAGCACGAGTTGCTGATCCGGCGTGACGGCGAGGATGCCCACACTGGCGTCTGCCAGCGGGCGGCGCACGTAATCCCAGCAGCCGATCCGATAGACTCCGAGCCAACGGGTTTCAAAAAGTGTCTCAGGATTGGGCATGGCTTTAAAATGGGGCAAAGAAACAATGGCGCAAGAGCGTAAACATCGCTAGCTCTGTCGCGCGCTGATGTCCCGCCACGATTTCCAAATCCCCGTCCTTTTCAAGCACCGTATTGTTTTCACGCGAAATGTCTTCGCGCCGGGCAACGCGGAACTGGCAACGCTGCTGCGCGAGGGCGGGGGCCGCCGCGCCTTCGCGTTCATCGAAGAGGCGGTCGCTGCCGCCTGGCCCGGCTTGGCCGAAGCCGCGCGGAGCTACTTTGCGGATCTCGCCGTGGAGTTCTGCGGCAGCGCGGTGTTGCCGGGCGGCGAGGCCGCCAAGGTCGACGACGCCTTGGTCCGCCAAGTCTGGAACACTCTCGATCAGGTCCACATTGATCGACACTCGTACGTGCTGGTCATTGGCGGCGGAGCGTTTCTGGATGCGGTCGGCTTTGCGGCGGCCACCGCGCATCGTGGCGTGCGGCTGCTGCGGTTTCCTACCACCACCTTGTCCCAGGACGATAGTGGCGTAGGGGTGAAATGCGCCATCAATCGCTTCGGCAAGAAAAACTGGATCGGTTCCTTCGCCGTGCCGTTTGCCGTCATCAACGATTTCGAGTTCCTGCGCAGCCAGCATCCCGCAGTCTGCCGCGCCGGCTTGATCGAGGCAGTCAAGGTGGCCTTGGTCAAGGATCCGGAGTTTTTTGCCTGGATCGAAGCTCATCGCGCCGCGCTTGCCGCGCTCGACCCGGCGGTCATCGAATCCTGCGTAGAGCGCTCCGCGCTGCTGCATGCGCAGCACATTGCCAGCGGCGGCGATGCCTTTGAATCCGGCTCCAGCCGCCCGCTCGATTTTGGCCACTGGGCGGCCCACAAGCTGGAGTCCCTCTCCGGCTACGACCTTTCCCACGCCCCCGCCGTCTCGATCGGACTGGCGCTCGATACCCTCTATTCGGTGCGCTCCGGCCTGCTCTCGGCAGCGTCTGGCAGCCGCATTCTGCGCTTGCTGGATGAACTCCAACTGGTGACTTACCATCCGGCCCTCGATTGGACCGACCCCTCGGGCCGCCGCCGCATTCTCGCCGGCTTGGATGACTTTCGCGAACACTTGGGTGGCAAACTCACCGTGCTGATGTTGCAGGACCTCGGCGTGGGCGTGAACATTCACCACTTGGACGAGACACTTCTCGGCGAGTGCATCGACCAACTCCGACAACGCTCGGAACTCAGCGCTTGAGCCGCCATCCGTGGATTTCATTCCGCTTCTGGCGGATTTGCCGCGATTTCAAGTTCGAGCTTGCCATGACCGGTTACCTCGCTAGCCTGCCCGCATGCTCATGAAGTTCTCGCTGCTGCCGTTGTGTTCCATCCTGCTTGTCGCTCAGCTTCCGGCCGCGATTTCCCTTCCGATGGGAGGCACCGAGGCGCTCGCCGGCGAGGCGGATAGTCCCGCCAAGGAAGCCCTCACCGCGTTCCGCGAGGGACGCCACGCCAAGGCCATCGAACTGGCCAAACCCCTCGCGGATAAGAGCGTGCCCGACGCTCTCTATCTGATGGGTTACGCCTATGAAACCGGCCAGGGAGTAGAGGCTTCCCGCGACTTGGCCCTCGAAAGCTACCGCAAGGCCGCCGCCACGGGCCACAAGGATTCCATTTACCGACTGTCTTTCATCCTTCTCGCCTCCGAGGATGAGACCGAACGCAACCAAGCCCGCGAAGCCCTCGAAAAGGCCTCCAAGGACGATCCCGCCGTCGCCGGACGCATCCTGGGCGAAGCCTACCTGCGCGGCCGACTCACCAAGGAACCGGACTTTGACAAGACCGTCGTGTGGTGGACCCAGGCCGCCAACGCCGGGGACCTTCCTTCCCTCCTGCTGCTCGCCCGCCTATATGAAGGCCAATTCGGCTTTGCCGACAAGAAAGACGCCAAAAAGGCATTGGGATACTACACCAAAGCCGCCGGCCTCGGTGACGGCCCATCCATGGCGGCCCTCGGCTCACGTCTGCTCAACGGTGACAAGGATTCTCGCAACGAAAAGGAAGGCCGCGAGTGGCTCAAGAAAGCCATCGAGGCCAAGGAATTCTCCGCCTATCTGGCCCTCGGCGATTTTGAGGAAAACGTCAAGAAAGATCCCAAGGCCGCCCTTGCCCAGTATGAGCGCGGCAAGGACGCCGGCCAAGTCGATTGTACCCTGCGCGCCGCCGATGCCTACATTGAAGGCAAAGGCACAGACAAGGATCCTGCCCGCGGTGCCGATCTGCTTGAAAGTGCCGCCAAAGCCGGGAGTCCGCAAGCTCACTATCGTCTCGCCGTGAAGCGTCTTTCGGCAGAGAAACCCGACTTGCTGCAAGGCTACGGGCACCTTCTGTCCGCAGCCACCGGCGGACTCCCCGAAGCGCAAAACGAACTGGGCTTGCTTTACCTTTCCGGCAAACTCGCCTCCGCCGACGCTCCCGCAGGCGTCGCTTGGCTCACCCGTGCCGCCCAGGGCGGGATGGCCCTGGCCCAAAACAACCTTGGTGCCCTTTTCGAACAGGGCGCGGGCGTTCCTCAAAATTTCGACTACGCAGGCAAACTATACGCGCTGGCCGCCAACCAAGGGCACGCCGGTGCCACCCTCGCCCTCGCCCGCCTCTATGCCAAGGGCACCGGCGTTGCGGCGGACCTGCCGAAAGCATGGGCTCTAGCCACTCTCGCCTCCGAACGTGGCGAAGAATCCGCCAAGAAGTTTGCCAGTGACCTGGCTGAAAAGTTCGACGAAGCCCAACGCGCCAAGGGCCAGAAAGATCTCGAAGCCATTAAGTCCGGCAAGCCCACCGAGCCAAAGCCGACCGATACCAAAGGCGGCAAACCGACCGATGCCAAAGGCGGCAAACCGACCGATGCCAAAGCAACCGACCCGAAACCTGCCGATGTCAAACCCGGCAGCACTCGGAAACCATCCAAGACTCCCAAATAGATCCGGCGCATGGTGCTCGGCATTCTCGGATCCGGATCCGGATCAAACATGCAGGCAATCCTCGACGCGATGGACGCCGGGGTGCTTGTGGCACGCATCGCGCTGGTGCTCTCGGATAATCCTGACGCCTTCCTGCTCGAACGCGCCCGCCGCCGTGGTATCCCGACCGGCCTGATCGACTGTCGGGGATTTCGCACCAAGTTTCCTGCCGAGGCACAACTGGAAACCGCCGCCCGTTTGCAGGCGGCGGGCGTCGATCTCGTTTGCCTCGCGGGTTTTCTGCGCCTGCTCAAACGGCCGCTGCTGGATGCTTTTCCCCATCGGATCATCAACGTTCATCCATCGCTCCTGCCCGCCTTTCCCGGCTTGGAATCATGGAAACAAGCCCTCGCCGCCGGCGTGCCGGCGACCGGCTGCACCATCCATTTCGTCGATGCAGGCATGGACACCGGCCCGATCATCCTGCAAGAGCGCGTGCCGATCCTGCCCGGCGATACCGCCGCCTCGCTCCACGCCCGCATCCAAGAGGTCGAACACCGCCTTTACCCCGCCGCCATCCGCTCCATCCAGCGCCGGGCAAGCAGCGGCCTTTGACCGTCCCTCTTTTCTGCGTCAACAAGTATACGTGTCAACAATATAATGCCTGGCATTATTTGCCAGCAACCCGGCTCCGCCCGTCCGGCCGCTGAGACTGGTGGGGAGTATGAAAGCCACAAGCTTTTAGCACACGTGGAGCGCAGGAACAGCCCATGAAAATCCGCGACGTTCACAGACCGTCGCTACCATCGCTCCCCGTCAAGGCAGCTTCGTGCCATCGGGGATGGAAAACGTCTTGTAACGGGACGAACTGCCCTTTTCCAGAACAACCAGGGATTTGGAGAGTCCCAGCGCTTTGGCTAGAAAATCCCTCAGGGCCGCGTTCGCCTTGCCATCGACCGGCGCGGCCGCGATCCTCACCCGCATCACCCGGCCCACCTGCGCCTCTTCCTCCCAGCCCACGATTTCATTGCAGCGGGCATTGGGGGTCGCGCGGACGTGGAGTTTCATGATCGGTAGGCCTCGCGACCAGCGTAGCGGATCATAGCGCGTCACGCAATGGTCTTGGCAAACGGGCGATCCCGTGCTATGCCATCGCCATGGCCGACGACAATGAAGGGAAACCAGCCCAGGCAAACCCGCCGGGCTGTCTCTCCCGATTGCTCGTGTTGAGCCTGCTGCTCTGTGCGGTGGGTTTGGGATTCGCGGTCTGGTTCATGGCCCAACCCCAGGATCTGAGCGATATCCATGGCTACACCCCGGATTCCCGCTCGTTGTTGCGGCGGGATATCCGGATGCTCTTGCAAAGTTCGCTGGACCGCAAGCATCCGGTCACCATCACCGAAGGGGAAATCAATCAATGGCTGCGGGGCGTACTCAAACCCAAACAGGGCGGCCTGCTCGGCGACAAGGTCTCCCTCGACGGCGTTTGGGTGCGCTTGGAAGACGGGCGGGCGGAAGTGATTCTTGAGCGCAAGGTGCTGGGAAGACCCTTCACGGTTTCGATGTACCTGCAAATCGAACCAACCGAGAAAACCGTTGATTTTCACGGCGGGTCCTTCCACGAATATCTCCCGTATCCAAAATGCGGCGGACGTTTTGGCAAATTGCGGGTGCCGCAGGGGTTCCTGCTGTTGGTCATGCCTGCGTTCAAGAAACTGGCGGCGGCATTTCCCGAGGAATTTCACCTCGCCTTCGATGAGATGACCCGCATCAAAATCGAAGAAGGACACCTGACGCTCGACCCGCGCGAGCCGCAGCCAACCGTTACCGGCCCCCCTTGAGCCGGCCCACCCAGCCCATGAAACCGGTTCTCCTGCTTGGGTTTGTCCTTGTCGCCACGGCGCTGGCAAAGCCTCCTCCGCGTGCCGTGCCGGTGCCGGTGCCGGCGCCGGTGCAATTGCCTGAATCAGCTCCAGTCGCCCCGGCTGCTGCCGCAATCCCTGCCCCTCTTGCGGAACGGGCAACCAGCCGCACCGGCCAATTCCGCGTCAGTGGATCGGATGGACTGCTGCGTGGCACGGTGGCGATGATGGCCGAGGATACCAAAGATGAGTTGTTGCTCCTCACCGGGGAAAAGGATCAGTGGAAAGTGCCGGTTTCCATTTTCCTGCACGGCCAACAGGGCGACCCGCTGCCGCCCCGATCTGTGGCGATGAAACTTTTGTTCAGCGAGGCCGGCTATGATCTGCGCCTGGACGTGCACCTCAGCCGCGGCATCGAATTGGACCAATTCAAACACACCACCACCGCAGCCCTGCTGTACGAACGCGCCTTGCGCGGTCGCCCGCCCGGTCAGCCCGAGACCGCGCTGATGGTGCCGCCGTGGTTGGTTGAGGGCCTGCGCGAAGCCGCCGCTTGGCGTATGAATCGCAGCGACCGACGACCGTATGAGGCGCTCTTCAAACGCGGTGGCCTCTTCAAACTCGACGAACTCTTCGTCACCAATGAAAACCAGTACGAGGATCTGGGCGGAGCCATGCGCGTGGCCTTCCGCGTGTCCTCCGGCGCCTTGGTGATGGCCTTGTTGAAACAACCCCAAGGCCGCGAGGGATTCCTCTCCTTTCTAACGGAATTGGCGGCCTTCCAAGGCGAAATGCCCACCCTGCTGCGCCGACACTTTCCGGATCTCAATCTCTCGGAAACAAGCCTCGCCAAGTGGTGTGAATTGCAACTCGCCGAAATGACCACCCCCACCCTCACCGAAATTCTAACCATTGCTGAAACCGAGGCGATGCTCGACGACGCTTTGCACTTGAACTTTCCCTCCACCGAGGGGGCCTCGCAACGCAAACCTTTGAGTGCCTGGCCGGAACTTGAAACCCTCAAGACCCCAGAGCGCGTCGAAGCCGTCAAGCTGGCACAAGATTCCCTGGTGCGCCTTAGCTACCGCTGCTTCCCGTCATACCGTCCCGTGCTCGCGGAATATCAAATCGCCCTCGGCGCCATCGCCCGCAACCAAATCAAAAAGACCGCCGCCCAACTCGCGCATCTTCAGGAAACCCGCGACACCATGCGTGCCAAGGCCAGCCGTGCCCGCGATTACCTCGACTGGTTTGAAATCACCCGCGCCCGCGAAACCAGTGGCGTGTTCGAAGACTACGTCCGCCTCAAGGAACGCCTGCAAGCCCAGCCCCACACCCGTGAAGACACCCTCTCAAATTACCTCGATCAGATGAACAAGATCTTCGCCCGCAAAACTGCGGAGTCGCCTTCCGATCCGATGCCCGGCCTGCCGCCAATGAACCCGGCGAATGCGCCGACCAATCTGCGACCTGCTAGGCCGCCGGACTTGCCGACACCCTGAAACCGGGCCGCCCGACGCGTCGAAATCTCCCGATGGTCCGGCTTGCTCACGCCCCCAGATGAGCTAAACTGCCCGCCATGAGCCGCAGATCCAGGAGACGACAAGGAACCCTATCCAGCGGATGGATGGGACGCCTCGCCGTGGCTGTGCTCGTTCTCGCCGTGACTTGTGCGGCGGTCGGATACTGGTCGCTCAAAAACTACCTGCACAGCGATGGTTTCCGCCGCTTGCTTTCCGCAAAGGCAAGCAAGGCGCTCGGCATGACGGGTGAGTTCAGTCCCTTCAACTGGGACGGCTTGGTGGTGGACACCGGGTATTTCGAGGCAAGCGGCAACGGTCCGCTCGACTCCCTCCACGCCGATCGCCTGCACACCGAAGTGAACTTGTCAGGAGTGCGCCGCGGCGTCTGGGAACTCCACGGCGCCAGCGTCAACCGCGTCGAAATCAACTTGAATGCTCGCAAAGCGCCGAGTTCAGGACCGCAGCCCGTTGTTTTCCCTGACGAATCGCCAGCCCCATCCGCAAACCACGGCTGGCTTCCCACCGAAGTCGAACTCAACGGCTTGGACTTGCGCGAATTGATCGTCAAAGTCTTGTTGGATGACGGCGAGGTGTTGGCTAACGGCATGCGCGTCCGCGTGGATCGCACCGGCGACCAGCACGCCTATCGGGCGGATATTGATGGCGGACGCATCCGCCTGCCATGGTCGTGGCTGCCGGAGGTCAATCTCAACCGTGTTCGTTTGCGCTACCAATACGGCGGCTTGTTTGTGACCGATGCCACCGCAACGCTTTTCAAGCAAGGCCGGCTCGATGGCGGTGGCGAGTGGAATCCCAATGAGCAGCAGTACGCCTTCGAGGGTAACGCTCGCGGCATCAAATGCGATGAATTGCTCAACGCCGACTGGGCGAAACGCCTGACGGGTGATGTCGCCTCATCCATCGTCGTCGAAAGCCGCGGCACCGGTCCGCTGGCCAAGGGCTCCCTCACCATCAAGAACGGCGTCCTCACCGCGCTGCCCATGCTTGACTCGCTCGCCGCTTACGCCGACACCCGCCGCTTCCGGGTGCTGACCCTGAGTGAGGCTCGTGCCGATTGGCGCTGGCAACAGGGTGAGGTCACGTTCAGCAATCTCGTGCTCTCCAGTGAAAGCCTGGTCCGATTCGAAGGGCACTTGACGATCCGCGGACGCGATCTCGACGGAACCTTTCGTCTTGGACTGGCCCCAGGCACACTTGCCGCCATTCCAGGTGCGGAAACCGATGTGTTTCTCCCCGGCGATCGGGGTTTGCTGTGGAGTCCCCTGCGCCTCACCGGAACCGTGGATGATCCGAAGGAGGATCTAACAGACAGATTGATGGCGGCGGCGCAGGGTCGCATGTTTGAGGTCATTCCGGAAACCGGGGAAAAGGTGCTCAAGTTCACCCGCTCCATCCTCGGCGATTCAGGGGCCATCGAAAAAGGCGTCGAGGTGATCGATACGGCGGCCGGCACGCTAATGGGTGGCGTTCTCAATGGCCTGCTGGGTGGCGGCAATCCACCGGTGCCACCAGCGGACCCGCCGAAGGTGCCGACAGGGGAACAACTGAAACCCAAGTAATTCCGGCTTGAAAATTCAGTAGGACGGCGTGAGTGCCGCAGCCGCTCTCAGCCCTGCTGTCCGGCGACTGCGGGTGACAAGCGCCCACCGATCATCCGCTGAATCAGAATCCGGGCAAAACGACGTTGTCCCGGTCTGAGGGGCTTGAGGTCGAGACCAAGTCTGAAAACCGCAACGGTCCGATCATGGGTGGAGCATCGGGGAATGGCACGCGGATTGCCAGAGTCCCCTTTGGTTTGGCGGGCAGCAGAAGTTGAAATCGCATTCACGGCGGCATCCTAACGATTCTGAAGGGCACCGACAATTGGTGAAATCCGAACACCTGCGCTGGAATGTTAGGAAACGCCGGATAGGGGATTCCCGTAGGACAAGCTACGGGAATCTATCAAACGTCCGCCCGGCTAACGGCGCGACATCCGCCCGGCTTGTTAGTTTCGATGCGACTCGTCGCGCCGCTCATCCTGGCCGGTTAGCCATTGCAGATGGATCCTGGGATCGTGTTTGCGTACAAAGCCGGCACTTGCTCAGTAGTGGAGGCGGAGGCTGTTGGCCATGTCCCGCTGCGAGGTGGAGATGAAAGAACCGAATATCTGGGTCGCGAATACCATTCCATCGCGATCCTCGACCACCCCGATGCCAGTGTAAGTCCACGAATTGCGCAAATTGACCTCATGGTTCGGCGAATGGACCCAAAGGTCCACCAGCCTGGCGGCCGTGGCAGGCCCGCCGTTGGGCGTGGAGGCGACATTCTCGCCGACTTGGTTCATGTGGTAGATGCGCTTGGCAGCGAGGGCGCGGCTTTCGAAGCCGAAGTGGCTCACATTGGCACCGTAGATGGAGAATTTTCCGCGGTTGGTGCGCAGGAATTCCGAGTGTTGCTGGGCCAGATGGTCCAATGCGGGGTTTCGCTGCAAATCGGTCGCGCCGTGGGTGCGACGATAGGCGTTGATTTGCTGATAGACCCCCGCCGCCAGGGTCGCCTCCGGTTGTTTCGGCTTGGACACCGGCAAATCGGTGGTGACCGCAGGCATGCATGAGGCGACCGCGCCGAGGAGTGCTGCGGTGGCTGCGTTGGTAAGCGCTCGGGTTGTCACAGCGGACAGTTTACACACGAGTCCAGACAGGGCAATCTTTTTTTAAGTATTTTTTCGGGTATGTTTACCGATCCGTTTCCGATAGCATTTCCGGATTGCCGACGGCGGCGGGAGACGGCAGTTTGTGGCGAGCCTCGCTCGGAGGCGGCACGAAGACCCGCCCGGCAGAGCCGCAATCTTACGCGAAGAATGAATAAATCCAGCGACAACACGTCCAAGCCGCCGATGGGACCGGTCGGGCCCGTCGATCTGGATGTGCCGCAAGTGGATTCAGACGATGACGTCCGGCTTGTCATTCTTGCCCAAGGGGGTGACATGCGATCCTATGACGCCTTGGTTACCCGCCACCGGGGAAGGATATTCGCCATGATTCGCAACATGATTCATCAAGAGGCCGATGCCTGGGATCTCTCGCAGGAGGTCTTCATCAAGGCGTGGCAAGCCTTGTCGCGATTTGAGGCGAAGTCGCGGTTTTCCACCTGGCTGTACCGGATTGCCCACAATGTCGTCTATGATTGGACGCGCAAGCGCAGGATTGAGAGCGTGGGTGAACTCAATGATGAGATTTTCGAGCGCGAGCGGATCGATCCGGCGGCAACGACCGCACCGGCTGGCGGGGAGGCCCCGGATGAACAGATGGTGCGGGGCGAACTGCGGGTGAAGATCGAGGCGGCACTGGCCAAACTTTCGTCAGAACACCGCGAGGTGGTGTTGCTCAAGGATGTGCAAGGGCTTGCCTACAAGGACATTGCCGAGGTCATGGAATGCTCGATCGGCACCGTGATGAGCCGGCTGTTCTACGCCCGTCAGAAACTTCAAACCATGCTCAAACATGAATACGATTCCCGATGAAACCACCCTGGCCCGCTGGTTGGACGACGACTTGCAGGGGCCTGAACGCCGTGCCTTCGAAATCTCCATCCAAGGCGACGCCGACTTGTTCGCCCGGCGCCAGGCCGCACGCGACTGGCGGGCTGCCGTCGCCACGGTCATCCCGGCCGTGGTCGAGCCGCCCTATCCGGAGTTTTTCAACCACCGGATCGAAAGGGCAATCCGCGAACAGGTGCCGAAGCCGACACTTCGCAAGGCGGCGGTGTGGCGTGGTTGGTGGATGCCTGCCACGGCCCTCGCCGGGATGGTGCTGGCATTCTGGGGGGGAACGATGACCGGCGGTCGCGTGACGCCGGTACGTGCGGTTGCCAATTCCGGTCCCGCGACCGTGCCGGTGGTAGCGGGAACGGAAGGTCCTACCGTCTATACGCCGGAACACGGGGTGGACGCGGAGTGGTTTTCCAGCCCCGATGCGGCGGCGACGGTCATTGTGCTTGAAGGGGTGGATGCCATCCCGGATACCTTGGATTTTTCCGAATCCGTCGGCTTTCGCGCCAACGGCAAATCCACCGCAGAGCTGGAAGCACCCAAGACCGACGAGGCGGAGGTGACGCAATGATGAGACGGGCATGCCTCGTCTTGCTGGGCGCGGCGGCGGGCTTGGTTCCCACGCGCCTTGGCAGCACGCCGGAAGACCCCGGCAAGACGGTCGTGGGCGAGGTCATGGTGACAGTGTATTACGCCACCGACGGCGATCCCGCGGCGGCCGGACCCAAGGCGACGGTGGTGGGCAAGACGCTGGAAAAGCGCCTGCGCAATGAGGAGAAACTGCGCTTCAAACAGTATCGCCTGTTGGGGCAGGACACGCAGGCGCTGTTTCGCAGTTACGAGAATTGGGCGCAGCCGCTCAAGCCCTCCGAGGAGGTGCTGGTGAAATTCGAGGCCCGCAGCCGCCCGACCCAGCAAGCCACCCGCCTGGATCTCGAACTTTGGCTGAGCCGCAAGAAGATCTTGAAGACGGATGTATTGTTAGAAGGGAACCGGCCCTTGTTGGTGCTGGGACCGGAGTGGCGGGGCGGCCGGCTCATCATCGCGGTTTCGCTTGCGGCGGAGAAGAAACCGGACTAGCGTCGAGGCCATGCGCACTGCGATTTGTTGCTGGCTGGTCATGGTGGGCTTCCTACGCGCCGCAGGACTCACCTTTGAAAGCCAGTTGGTGGAAATCAACGCCCCGGCCAATGCCAAGTCGGTCGTGGCGGAGTTCAAGTTCGAGAACAAGACCGACAAGCAGGTCAGCATCGCCAGGTTTGACAAGACCTGCTCGTGCATCAACGTGAAGATTTCCGACGGCAAACTGGCCTATGCGCCGGGCGAAGGCGGTGAGATCCGCGCCGCCTTCGACATGGGCAATTTCTCCGGCGTGGTGGACAAGGTCGTGGTACTGTGGTTGGACTCCGATCCTGCGGAAAAACCCTCCATCACGCTCACCGTGCGGGTGCACATCCCGGTACTCGTCGTGATGAGTGAAAAAACCCTCAAATGGACGATCGGAGCCAAGCCGGAAACCCGGAAAATCGACATCACCATGGATTATTCCAAGCCGATCAAAATCGTTTCGGCCACGAGCACGTCGGAAAACCTCAAGGTCCAGGTGAAGGTGTTAGAAGAAGGCAAGCACTACGAACTGCTGGTCACACCCGAAGACACCAAGGAGCCGGGCCTGGCGATCATTCGGATCGAGACGGATTGTGACATCGCCCGCCACCAGGTGCTGCAGGCGTTTGCGGTGATCCGGCGCGAGCTTCCGCCCATCCCATGACTTCGCTCACGCAACTGGCGGTCGTTCTGACACTCGCCGCCGCCGCGGCGGGGATGACCTGCTGGATCAAGGGCCCGCCTGACCGGGGAGTGCATTGTGATCCGGCGGGTTTGCCCGCGGACGAGGTGTGCCTGGAGCGGGTGATGGGTGAGTGGCAGGGGCGGGTGCTATGGGTCGATGCCCGATCGCGCGGCGACTGGGAGCGCAACGGCGTGACTGGCTCCTTGCTGTGGAACCTCGATGCTAACGAAAACATGGAAGCCTTTGAGGCGGCAGTGGCGGCACGGATGATCGACGGCGGCCGGGTACTTGTGTATTGCAGCAATGAGAATTGCGGTACCAGCCGACAAGTGGCCGAGCGCATCAGGAAACTGGATCTGGGCAACGAGGTGTTCGTGCTGCATGGCGGTTGGCGCGCCCTGGCCGCCGCCAAACTCACCAAGGACCAGTAGCGCGTTGGCAACAACGCGGGGAGCGCAGGCGTCCCGCGTGGCCGATGAGATGGGAAAGCCGGATGCGCCTTACAGCCATGCGTTCGCTCCTCATTGTCATGGCGGACTGGAGTCCGCATGCCGTGAACCCTCGCCAGCTAGAGCCAGCGCTCCTCAACGAACACTGCCCGTGCCAAACGCGCTCACCGCCACAGCCAACTCGTCGCATCCATAACCCGTGTCACGCTGACGGGCCGCCTACTTGAGAAAGGTGATGCTGAGAGGATATTTCCACAACACGCCGTCGCGGGCCTTCAGGCCGCCAATAATTGCAAAGACAATGGCAAGAATGGAAATGGGCAGGAAGAGCAGCGCCCCGACGCAGGTGAGCTTGGCGAGGATGATGACTGCCACATAGTAAATCAGCAGGGAAAGGATCCAGTTGGTGACCATCATGCCGTGCGGATTCAATTCGGGAAACTGCTCTTTCTTGATCTGCCAGATGATGATTGGAGCGGCCAGGCCAACTCCCGGCACGACGACTCCCGCCAATTGCGAGAGGTGCAGGATCATGGCCCATTGTTTGGCATCCATGGCGCCACCCGGCGAGGTGCCGCCGGCCGCGGGAGCGGGGCTTGGCGGTGGCGGTGACAATGCCGTATCCGGAGCGTTGCTAGGATCTTCGG
>Ga0073936_10002905_pt1 | contig 25071 bp, 16 predicted proteins | sample AliMusrvi5mmetaG_FD_87041 | JGI IMG/M metagenome (GOLD analysis project Ga0073936, IMG submission 87041) | Freshwater lake bacterial and archeal communities from Alinen Mustajarvi, Finland, to study Microbial Dark Matter (Phase II) - Alinen... | ecosystem: Environmental > Aquatic > Freshwater >... | reverse complement strand
TTTGATTAGAAACCAGACATCACAGGTGGCGCCGTTTGAACCGGTAGGGTGGCGCTGATTGAACCGGTAGGGGTGGCGCCGTTTGCTCCGGTAGAGGTGGCGCCGAATGACCCGGAATAGTCAGTGATCTGACGTCCAAGAGAAAACCAGCTTTCCTGGGGTATTTTACCCTGCGCAATTGCAAGAAAGCTGCATAATCTAACTTCCGATTCCAATAAATCGTAGTTACTGCTATCCTTGCGGTGTTCATCAACATTAAAACCGATTACAAACAAACGACTTGATTTATCATATAAAAAATCATACTCAATATTGGAAAATTCTAAAGATTGCTTTTCAATGGTTACAATTGATGCAATTCTCTCATTTGCCCTGTCAATAGCTGTTGTTATGTCATGGTGAAACACTTCAAGCATATTTAAAGAATCTGAATTTTGAGAAATGGAGTTTGCTTTAATTTTTTGACTTATAAACGGTAAAAGGGTATCTTCATATTTTACAATGTCATTAATTGTAGGTATTTCATCCAGAAGAGAGGAGCAAGCAACAAACGTATGCCAGTCGTATGTATTAGTTTTATCTGGTGGTGACAGGGTAAGCCATGGAGCAAAATAAAGTAAGTCATCAAGAGCATCTTTGCATTGTATGGCTATGGCATGAGACCAACGACCGGCAATAGTCTTTTTACTCATTTCAATATTAACATCGATGTTGGTTGAGAATGTAACAAATTTCTCTAGTAATAATTTCGCTTCAGAGAGAGTAGCAGGCATAGATTTATTAGCTGTTTCTATCTCAGTAATAAATTCATTTAATTCTGGTATTTTTGCATTCCCGATAACATCAATAAATATTTCCATTGTATCTCTCAACCCGTTAAAAAATTGCAGTGTAAGTATTTTTTGATCAGGTATTGTAAGCAAACCCTGTCGCAATGTTAAGAGATGGCCTGCTAAATTTCCGCTATCAACAGTTGAAACATAAAGAGGAAGTAATGGAGATAATGTTCGAGTATCATACCAGTTATAAAAATGCCCCCTGTATCTTTCCATGAAATCCATAGTATGGTATGTATTGCCAATTCTTTCAATCAGCCGTCCTGATGAAATATATCCAAAATCATATGCAGATAAATTTGCAAGTAGCGAAAGCCCCATGTTTGTTGGTGAGGTACGATGTGCAATAACTGTTACAGGCTGTTCCTGAAAATTATCCGGTGGAAGCCAGTTGTCTTCTTTTGCTACAAATGTTTCGAAAAATGCCCACGTTTTTCTTGCAATTTTCCTGAGGAATTTCTTCTGGTCTTTGGATAGCCTTGTTTTAAGAAGTACAAAAGGTTGACTGACAGTCCATGCAATGAAAGGTGAAATAAGCCAGAAAATTAATACCGGACCTGCCAGGAATAGTATTTTAGGTCTTATCAGGGAAAGAAATACATAACCTGCGGCAGTTATTGCAGGAGCAAACCACATTTGAAGGAAAAATGAAGCGAGGTTTGTATGCTTTGATCTCGTTGGATTTTGAGATGGGTTCCATTCCAGAAGTTTTTTGTGTGTGATCAATATCCTCCATAATGTTATCGCAATTGCCTTGAGGCTATAATATGCTTCATAAGGCAAACAAACAAAAGTAAAAGCAGCCAGACCCATTCTTTTGCCTGCAAATTTGAAAGTGCTTAATATATGTTGTTTAAAAACTATATCATCTGGTTTGTGAAGAGCTTCAGAAATAACAGATATTGTCGTAGGAATAAAAATGATCCCTATAACCAGGAAAGTCCAATATATTGGAGAAGATAAAATTACCCAGCTAAAAAGCAAAAGAACTGTCAGAGCTGCTGGCTCAATGCTACGACGAAGGTTATCGAGTATCTTCCACTTTGAAAATGCTGATAATGGATTTTTTTCAATATGTTTGCCTGGGAGGGGGACTTTTGGTAGCAGCCATCGGACTATTTGCCAATCCCCGCGTATCCATCGTTGTCTTCTGCTGACATCTTCGAAGTAGCTTCCGGGGTATTCTTCAAACAACGCGATATCACTTACAAATCCTGAACGTACATAACAACCTTCTAAAAGGTCATGACTTAGTATTCTGTTTTGCGGGAAACGGACGCATAAGGTTTTATCAAATGCTGCAATATCAAAAATACCTTTCCCTGTAAATGAGCCTTCCCCAAACAAATCCTGATAGACATCAGAAACAGCCCTGGTATAAGGGTCTATTCCGGGTTCACTTCCACTGATACGGGCGTATAAGGATTGGTTTGTACTTGGGAGGCTCACAGATACGAGAGGTTGAAGAATTCCATAACCCTCAGTTATACGTTTTTTTGTTTCATCATATATAGGACGATTCAGAGGATGAGCCATAGTTCCAACTAACTGAAATGCTGAATCACGTGGAAGTTGCGTATCTGTGTCCAGTGTTATAATAAATTTGACATTTGACAAAATAGATATGTCTCCAACTATTAGAGAAAACTTTTCTTTGGAGCCAGTCAAGATAAAAGTATTTAAATCTGTTAACTTACCCCTTTTTCTTTCATACCCCATCCAGCAATTTTCTTTGGGATTCCATTGCCTGGGGCGATGAAACATAAAAAAGGTATCTCCTATAATACGACTATATATTCGATTCAAATGTTCGATCTTTTCCCTTGCGAATAATAATAGTTTATCATCTTCCGGCATTGTTTCTTCAGGAGCATCCAGAAAATCAGTTAACAGGCAAAAATGCAAGGAATCATCACGATTTGCAAGAAACCGGACTTCGAGCGAGTTAATAATTTCCTCAATACTTTTCTCGTTACTTAGCATTGTAGGTACTACAATCATAGTACGAAATTCAGGCGGGATACCCATATGAAAATCCAATCGTGGAATTTTCTTTGGTGGAATTAAGATTGTTACCCACCAGTTGACTATGGCTACAGTCATTTGACTAATGCCTATCAGTAAAACAAAGCCTGTGACCCAAAGCACCCAAGCGTCTGTCACATTTTCATATAATACCAGCATGGACAAAGCTGATAAAATCATTGTAAGTAAAATGACAGATCCGGAATAAAATAGTAAGGGCAACTTTAAACTGATTTTCCTGAGCTTATCTGGTATTGAAACTCGTACCTGTGCAAATTGTTCTAATTGTGTTAAGCCTTTATTTAATAGATAGTAGCCCACATGTGCTGTACGGTCTTCAATGCCTTTTTTTTCAGCAGCTTCATTTGCAAATTTAACTGCTTGTTCTGCAACAAGGTTCTCTTCGAACTTACTATTCTTGGATATTTTTTCAATTACATGACGATAATTGTCGCGGGTATTAAAATCCATTCTGCTGTATATTCCACAGCTTTCTTTTCTAAGAGTTTGTTCAACAATGCTCAGTGATTCAACAAATTCACGCCAGTCCATAGCTGCAAGGAAGCGAAGACTAATGATACTATTGCTGACAGATACCTGGTCCACCGCTTGTTTTTGTGTTTCTAACTGAATGACTTGAAGAATTGTCTGCCCTGTCTCTGATAATTGTTGCTCGATCCAGTTAAGGGGAAGAATGAGCGATGGACCATGACCCTGCAGTAGTCGGGCCAACTCAGCAACAAATGAACTGACTAATAATACACCTGATCGGGCCATATCTGCAACCACCAGTATCAGGTTTTTTGGATCCTTTTCTGCGCTTTCTGACATACGGTCAGCCCAATAATTGGCAAGATCGGCGTTTCTTCTATGAAAAGCGATCCTTGAGGCAAGACGCCTGATGTTTTCAATTAAAGCAAGACGTAACATAATTGGAATAGCCCATAATTCGCCTAATTTTAAAGGGCTGACCGTTTGGTATGCAGTAATAAAATTACTAAGACTTTCAGGATCTACCCGACCATCGCCATATGAAATTGTATCAATGGCTAAATCATATACACGTGGTAATCCGGCAGAAGAACCATTTTTGAGATGGGGCAGTTCTCTGCTATAACTTTTAGGCAAATGCTTTCTTGCTATTCTGATCTGTTCTTCTATAACGTAAAGATTATCAAGCAGCCATTCTGCTGCAGGCTCAATAGGATGATTTTCTTTAACTGCTGTTGTTAATAAATTACGGGCTGTAGAAAGGATTTCTTCATTTTCATCTAATCTTTTCAGTAAAAAAGCAGAAGTCCCTCCTAAACTTAGTATGTGTGAATGGGCAAGATCTTTGCCGTGTTGTTTCATCTGAAGAATACTGTAGAGTTCCGCTCGTAAGGGCTCTTCTTCATTTAGAAATTTTTTTGTGAATATTTCTGATGAAAACCTTTTTTTGAACATGTTTAATATTTTACTTACTTTACAATAATGAAATTAACAATGATCTGTAAGTTATATGTCATTATTCCGGTTTGGATGAATTACTGGATTGATTTTTTAATAGCAATATATTTTTCATTTGTGACACATATGGCCTAAAAAATATCTTAAAATAGTATAACTAGCTCTGTTTGTTGCTTTCATATATTTTAATATAACCACAAATATACGCTGACAAAAAAGTATTTGGATTAAGATGAGATTAAATAACAATTAAAGAAGGATTAAGACCTAATCCTCCGTAGCTTTATGGATGTCAAAAATGCAGTGATAAAATAATAAGCTTACTTACATTGAGGTAATTTATGTTGAATAATGTCTTTTGACATTGTTGCCAACCTATAATATTATCAATGTTTCACCATCTTCGTTACCCCCGAATAAGAATCCGATTTGTATTCAACAAAATAAACACCATTCGAAAGACCGGCAAGATCCAAAGTGAAAGTTTTAAGTTGCATTTCGTCCTGACTGACAGATTTACTGAATACTTTACTACCTAAAATATTGTAAACATTGATCGTGGCATTGTCTGAAACCGAATTGTTGACCACCACATTAACCTCGGTAGTAAAAGGATTGGGATAATAGGAAATCTCAATTTGCGAAGTTTCGTTTGAGCAATTCACCTCCACGGCATCAAAAACTTCTGTCTGTCCATTGAAGTCGGTTTGTTTTAACCGGTAATATGACATGCCACTCAAGGGACTCAGAGGTTGTTTAAATTTTAAATAAAGAGAATAAAATTAGAGGAATAAACAAAATGTAGTTGATAAAAAGAAAAAGGCTATCGGCACGCAATCAAGAAAACGTAGTCACTTTGTGTTTGACCAAAAACACGAAAAATGAAAAGATATCCAACTGATTTAGCCGATAACCATTGGCAAGTTATACAAAATATTTTAAAAGATACCAGAAAAAGAAAACACGAGTTAAAAGAGATTTGGAATGCCTTGCTATACATAGCAAAGAGCGGCTGTCAATGGAGTATGTTACCAACAAACTTTCCCAAATGGCAATTGGTTTATTATTATTTCAGCAAATGGGAATCATGGGGAGTAATTGAACAAGTTCATGATGAAATAGCGAGGAAATCTTTAGGGAAAGAAACGAGTCCCAGCCTAGGGTTAATGGATAGTCAAAGCATAAAAACGTCATCAATGCCAACAGAAAAAGGATATGATGGAAATAAAAAAGTAAACGGACGTAAGCGCCATAAAAATACCGATACTTTAGGTTTCCTTATGGCCATTGTTATACATGATGCAAATATAAATGATAGGGAGGGCGCAAAGTTATTACTTAAGAATGCAACGTACAAATATCCACGATTAAAAAAGATAATGGTAGATCAGGGATACACGGGGGAGTTAGTTGAATGGACTATGAAAATTTTTGGTTGGGTCATTGATGTTGTAAATAAAGTAGTAGGCATATCTGGATTTAATGTGTTGCCTAAACGATGGATAGTTGAGAGAACTTTTGGTTGGTTCAATTTTCAAAGAAGACTCTCTAAAGATTATGAGCTATTACCTTGCTGTAGCGAAGCAATGATAAGGATATCTATGATTAGAATTATGCTTAATAAAATCCCTAAAAATAAAATCTAAACGACCTCTGAGGAAGTTGCAGCAAACAGGTTTTAGAAACAGATGAAAATATTCTATTAAATATCAGTGACTTGAATTATTAAACTGATGTTGTAATAATCATTATGCTTCCTTTATAAAATGCGCATTAGATTACCCGCAAAATTGCTTTTTCAAATTGCTCAAATTTTGTTCCGGATTGATAAAAACATTTCATCTCTTCACTAAGAGACCAATTGTAAATTTATTTTCGAATAACAATTTTTTAAATTTCTGACATGCTATTTTATTAATTTAACCTTGCCTGATTTCATTATTTAATATGTGAAATGGATAACTTTAATTACAATTTTATGTTTTTTTTTAAATTATAATTTGTACTCTTGATTAATTTATTACTTTTGTCTGTGAAATTATTAACAGATAATTTACTAGGTTGAGATTCGAATAATAATTTTATTGTACTTAAAACGCTGCTTATGAAACATTTGAAAAAGTATTTTGTACTACTATTATGTGTTTTTTGTTTATTAACCCAGACATTAAAAAGCCAGGATAAAAAAAGCAAAGTACAATTCAATGGAGACATTGGTCTCTATGGAGATTTCTACTCAATGGTCTCCGACACCAATGGCGCAGTCCCTCCACGTAGACCAGGTGCAACAGGAAGGTTGGTTTTTAATGCCAGTTTATCTTATAAAGCCTTTTCAATGCCGATTTCAGTTTCGTTTAGCGAAGGGCAAACAAGTGTTGTTCTTCCACACTATGATAGAAGCAATATCATACGTTTTATAAAAGATCCTACTTCCAATAACTTTGGCATTGCTCCAAAATATAAATGGATACAGGCTTTTCTGGGTACGCAGGTGATGAAGTATTCTGAATTAAGTGTGGGCGATATACCTATTTTTGGAGCAGGATTTGCCTTAACTCCGGGTAAATTCAGATTCTCTTGTTTTACGGGTGCCTCACAGCAGGCAATAGAAGAAGATACTGCCAAACATATTCAGGGAGTTTTTTCACATAAATTATACATGGTTAAAATCGGTTATGGGAAAGAAGAAGCAAGTCACATTTATCTTATTTCAACCGGCATGGCAGAATGGACAAAGTCTTTGAAAAAAAGACCCATTAACACCATGCCTCAGGAAGGCTGGCTAAATTCGCTGGATTACCGGATCAATTTAGGAAAAGAATTTTATATGAAAGGAGAAATTGCTGCTTCTATCTTTACAAGAAATACGCATAGTAAAGCAGTTAATGAAGACAATCCCGTTATAAGTTCAATATCCCCCATTTTCCCTATTCTTGAATCAACGCATTTTGACTATGCTTCTTTATTTTCTATTGCCAAAGACTGTAAAAATTTTGGAATTAAGCTTAATGCAAAATATATTGGTGATGGTTTTGTTCCCCTGGGCTATCCCTATATGCAAACCGACAGAATGGAGGCGACAATTAATCCGCATTGTAATCTTTATAAAAGCAAAGTAACTTTGTCAGGTTCGTATGGAAGACAAATCAACAATCTTTCAGGTAGCCGGGCCGCAACAACATCACAGGCAATTGGCAATTTAGACGCTAATGCTCAGATCACAGATAAATTCTCTGTCGCTGCTTCATTTTCTAACTGTGGATTCCGCAACACTATTACAAATGATACCTTCCGGATTCAAAATGTTTCTTCCTCCTGGAGTCTGAGCCCTACTTATATATTGACGACTTTAAAAAACTTACATGCAATATCATTTTCATATTCACAGAATGTATTTACCGATTACAATACTGTCAGTGGAGCGCTGAATGCAAACAATTCTTTAAATGCTCTCTTAAGTTACATGATTTCTAAAGTAAAAAACCCTTTTAATGCCAGTGTCGTTCTTAGCTATTTCAACAATAAAATTTCATTTGGTTTACTAAGCACACAATCGGCATCTCTGAATGTTGGATACAAATTTTTTACCAAAAGGTTGAGCGCTACGGCAGGATTAACCTATGCCAAAACTGAATTAGATTCTAAGTCAGCAGGAACTCAATTAGCCACGAACCTGGGTCTAAAATACTCTTTATACAAGAAAATAAATTTTTCCCTGGTTGGAACTATAAATCTTTTCAAATATGGAATTGACAGACCCGATATTTCTTATAGAGAAAATCTTTTAAGAACATCAATAACCTATAAAATCAAATAGCATGAAGAAACTTTTCTTTTTATTAGCGTTCGCTTTCTTAAGTTCAACTTCTCTGTTTTCACAAACTATTCAGTTGGTTTTTTCACCCCACCCTTCATCCTATATCTCAGATTGGGTAGACAGAAATGAAACAGTTAAAGTGATCATTAATAATACACAATCAACAGTTGTACAAGCCAAAATAAAATCACAGCTCTATAATGGAAGTGGCGACCTGATTGGTGAAACCAGCGTTTCAAAAATGCCGTTGCTTTCGTTACCGACCGGTATCACAACATATTCTGCTGAGGATTTATTACCTTATGAGGCTGTAAAATGGTATGGAACTCCATTAAAATCCATCTTGGCAACAGGCAGAATCCCTGAAGACAATTATAAATTTTGTGTACAACTGGTCAACCCAACCTCAGGAGATCCATTGACTGTGCAAGCTCCACAATGCTCAAACTTCACTATAATTTCATATATTGCTCCTACTTTATTAGCACCACTTCAGGACGCTCAAATAAGCGCTCAGGTAATGACTCCAATCTTTTTTAAATGGACACCGGTTGCGCCTTATCCGAATATGATAGTGACTTACAGATTACAGATATGGGAAGTGCTGGAAGGACAGGACAAAATTACTGCATTGAGAAATAATCAACCCATTGTTGAAAAGGATATCAAAGGTTCGCTACAAACTCAATGGCCTGTTGATTTTGCTGCACCTGAAGTTGGGAAAAGCTACGTATGGACAGTATCTCCATTAGATGATCAGGATAGAAAATTAGTTGATGGCAGTGGTTTTGCAGAACCTTTTGGATTTAGCATCACAGAAATAAAACATAACAATCCTATAGTCGGATTAATAAAGGATAGTACAATTATAAACAGCGTTGGCCCACAGATAGCTTCTGATACTTCTAAAAACCAGGGTACCTTAACCGCTGTTGATTCTTCAAAAGGGGATACTGCTTATAAAGGTCCAAAGGGTATTGCACAAGTGGGTGATACTATTTATGCAGGCTTAAATGGTGAATTTAAAATGGTGGTCATAACAGTAACAATTAATTCTGATAGTTCTTTAACAGGAACCGGAGTTATAGCTGTTAACTTGTTATCAAGGAAATTCTTAGTCGAATTTTCAAATATTTTTATTGATCCTGATAAAATATTAAGATCTGGTGGTATTGTAACAGCCAAAACACCTGATGCACCTTACTCGCAATCATGGACAGCCAATAACTCAAGTTCAACCTCATCAAAAATTCCAAAAGATGTACCTGTAACCTTTAACAATGCCCAGGTTGATAACGTACTTAACTGGATGAATGCCAATGAAAACAATGGGCATCCAATAGTTGATTATTCCACACAGAATTCAGCATCTTCAATTCAAAGCGAAATAACAACTATGCCGGTTGGTTTAAAATTTAAAGATACCGATGCGAATACTTTAATGATCACAGACCTAATTTTTGAGCCAAATGTGTCAAAAATTAATTTTTTAGTACAAAAAGAATTTTCACAATCGGACTCTAAGTTCAGATTAGGTTTTGCAGGGAAATTTTTTAAAGTCCACCCTATGTCTATAGAATTTAAAAATGGCAGAATTGAATTGCTTACAGATATAAATATTCCAAGCACCTCATCCGATCCCAAGATGAGATTTGCATTTAAAAATGGCTCTACTAATAATGGATGTTATATTCAATGGTCAGATAGCGGACTTGTTAATATTAATATCGGGCTTGACGTAAAATTTTCAAGAAAATGGTTGGTGCCCGACTCTACTTCATCAGATACAGTTGCAGCAAACTTTTCCGGGAGCGCAACAGGCATGGATGATATTCTGTTATCAGGCAGTCTTCCCGCTTGTCAAATAGTAGGTTCCCAAAAAATGAAGCTTGATTCATGTAAAATAACATTGGATCTCTCAGATAAACGAAATCCTGATAACCTTACTTTCCCATCTAATTATCCTGATTCAACAACAGACTTAACATGGCAAGGATTATATATAAATTCATTTACACTTACTTTGCCCGAAACATGGAAAACAGGAAATGCTCCTCCTCAAATTAATGCATCCAATATTGTAATTGATAATTTGGGCCTCACTGCAAACATTAAATTATTTAATGTTATAACATTTCCAAAATGCAAAGTTGCTGATCTTAGTGCAAGCATTGATACTATTCAAATTTCAATTGTGCATGGTTCATTGACAAACGGTGGTATTGCAGGAAAAATTGTACTACCCATCAGCAATGACTCAACAACTTCAAACTGTTTAAACTATTCCGCCTCTTTTAGTCAGGATACAACAGGTAAAACTTTTCAGATAGTTATTGTTCCTGCCGGACCAATACAAGCTGATATATTAAAAGGTGCAATAACTTTAGACCCTACATCAAATATTACTGCATTTCGGTCTCCCGACTCTTTAAAGCTTTCTGTTTCGCTGGATGGTAAATTTTCATGGAAAGATCCTAATTTATCTGCTGGTGATCCTAATACGAAAGTAGGTAATTTACAAGTGAGTAAAAATGGCATACAGGGTTTGGAAATGGAACTGGATTTTAAAGGTATGACCCTGGAATATAAACGACCTATTTCAGATTCAACAGGAAAACACGATTCGCTCCAGTTTCATATTGGTAATTGGGATTTTGCAAGTCCTCAGAAAAAAGTAGCCCATTTTCCGGTTACTATCAATAATATTTATTACAAAGCACTAGTAGCAGATAATTTAGCCAATTCAAATAAAGAGCTACTGAAAGGTGCAATTATGTTCGGTGTTGCTGTTAATCTCGATAGTGAGATTTCAGCTAAAACAACCCTCGGAGCTGTTATTGCCATTGATTGGGATGCGAATAAAAAGAAATTTAAACCTAAATTTAAAGGTATAACCGTTGATAGTTTATCCATTCACGCTGATTTACCTGCTGTTAAAATTGATGGTTCCCTGGTGATGTATAACCATGATGATGTGTTTGGTGATGGTTTTAGTGCAACTATAAGTGTTACTTTTACCCCTGTTGACATTCAGGCAAAGGCGACTGTACAATTTGGAGAAACGTCTTATCAAAACAATAATCAACTATACAGATATTGGAGAGTTGAAGCCAATCTAATGTTTGATCCGGGAATTCCATTCCTTGGGGGGGTAGGTTTTTATGGGTTTGGTGGTGGCGCTTATTGTAATATGCAGGCAAATAAAGTTCAAAAGACAGATTCTGTAGGTAATGGTAGTACATATACGTTTAAACCTCATCGTTCAAGTTGGGGTTTTCAGGTTATGGCAACTTTCGGAACTTTCCCTAAAGTTGAAACACTAAATGCTGATGTATCTCTTCTCGCTCAGTTTAGTTCTTCAGGCGGATTAACTCAGATTGATTTTAATGGGGATTTTTGGGTAGCCGCAAAACTTACCGAAAGATCAAAAGCAAAAATGTATGGCAATGTGTCAGTAGATTATAACGTCCCTGATAAAATTTTTAGCCTAAGTACTTCTCTATCAATAAATGTAGAAGATGAAATTAAAACAGTTAATCCTTTGACTGCTTCGTTGTATATAAATGGAAAAAGCAATAAATGGTATTTCAAATGCGGTACACCAACAAATCCAAATGCTGTTAGACTTTTTGATGTATTTGACTTATATGGTTATTTTATGTTTGGTAATTATTTAGGATCAGATGTTCCTGATGGTTTTACCCAGATGTACAAAAATGATTATAGGTCCGTTATAGGCAGTTATCCTGGTGTTTCTCCAAATCCCAGAGGAGGTGCTGACCCCCCTGGAGCAAACGGTAATATCTCCACCGGACAAGGAATCGCTTTTGGTGTTGGAGTTAAATTTGACAAAGAAATTGACAAAAAAATATGGTGTTGTCATCTTGTTGTAAAGGTAAAAGCTGGCGCAGAAGTAGATCTTTCATTTCTTGAATATACTCCTTGTTCTGACTATTTAAACAAACCATTTGGTATTAACCACTACCGCGCCTACGGTGGAATTAGCGCTTATTTAGAAATTTATGCCAAATGCGGTATTATCAAATTAGATCTAAGAGCAGGGGCTTGGTGTCAGGCTAAATTTCCAAAACCAACTTATGCAAATGGTTCTGTTTATTTAAGCTTCAAATTTATTTTTTGGAGAATCTCCTGGACTTCGGATTTTGAATATGGCACAGATTGCCCGGGAAATATACTTTCAACACAAACTGTTGTTGTTCCACCTGAACAAGATGTAGCAGCCGACTATAAAAATAAATTAATCCAATATGTAAGCCCTACTTCCCAAAACTCATATAATTTCCCAGTTAATTCAACTATTAATGTAAAATATTCATTAGTACCTGACCAGGTTTTTACTATTTCCGAGAATACAGGTTATGGAACTAAAGAAGATAGAACTTTTAAATTCAAAGTTACAACCTCCTGTAAATTATTATCTTCAAAATTATATCCAAGCAATAATTTTATGACCAAGTCCATTAATATTGCTCAGTCTTCACAAATTTACAAAAGTGGAGGTGGAATTCTACAAACCCTAAATTCAACTGTAAATAATGAGGGAATGTTCCAGTACTATACAACATCCAGCTCTAAACCTGTGATAGTGGGAGGTAACATATCTATTAATCCATTGACAAATAATAATGGAAATAGTTTGCTAACCAAAAATGGTAATATTAATTCAACTTCTATCCCGTCACAAATACAACCATCAACAGGGGGTGTCTATCCTAATACTTCACCAACACTTGTGAATGGTTTTATAAGCTATTCAAGTTACTCTTTTGATGTTTATGCTGAACTTCAGGAGTTAATAGATGGTAAATGGACTACAGCTATTTCAAGAAAAGATTATACACCAATAAAACAATCAGCAAACTTAATTATCATAACTGCAAAATAAATGTTCTTAAATAACAACATATTAAAAACAATTCGTCTTCATAGGATTAATTTTTAAAAAACGCTATAAAATTTAATAACCATGCAAAAATTTAAATTGAAAAAATTTGTCGTCAAATATAGTTTTATTCTTTTTATGCTATTTCCATATTTGACATTTGCACAATCTGAAGTTGGAAAATGTAAGATATTTGCAGTTGCACGTTATAAAGATGCAAATGTTGAAATACGTTGGATTCCTGACAATAAAACCATATTACGGCTGGGGTTTGATAATAGTTATACTATTGAAAGAAGTGATTCAGGAGCAAATAAATTTCAACAGATTATTACTTTAATGCCATATACAAAAGCACAATGGGATACATTAATAAATAATGAGAAAAATTCCGACACAAAATCAGGAATCGAAATGGCTATGAATATCTTATATACAGATAGCGCCGTAGATAAAAATTTGAATTCAAATGGAAGCATTGCTGAAATTAATGAGCAAAAAAGCAAAGAAGATATGATGTACACAATGGTTGTGATGTCCGTTATTAACGAAAGAAAAGTAGCTATGGCATTGGGACTTGGGTACATTGATAATACAGCAATCGCTGGCAAAACCTATACCTATCGTATCAAATTAAACGGCAAGTCTAATATTTATACTATTGAAGATGGTATTGTCAACATTAAGACGATCACTAGTACTATTTTGTATAAAAATGAAGTATTTGTTTATCCGGGTGATAAACGGTTATCTTTTGCATGGGAACAGAAAACAGACCTTTCTGGATATTTTGTTGAAAGAAAAGCAGAAGGAGAAGCCGTATATAAACCTTTGAATACTGTGCCTTTTTATCCTGCAACAGACCAAGGATATGAAGGTCCTGTTAATGGCGCTTTCAAGGACGATTCATTGGAAAATTATAAAACTTATCAATATCGTTTTTATGGGAATAATGCTTTTGGGGAAAAAGAACTCTTTGCAGAAGTTAAAGGTATGCCGGTTGACCTAACGCCACCTGACAAGCCAATTGTCAAACAACCCAAACATGTAAAACCTAAAGAAGTGCTTTTAAGCTGGGAGCAATATGGTGATATAAGTGATTTGAATGGTTATATAATAGCACGTTCTAACAAAGACAGTGGTGATTATCATATTCTTAATAAAATCCTTCTTCCTGCATCTACAAGGAGTTATGGTGATACAACTTTTAACAAGGAAGGGCTTAATTTTTATATTGTATATGCTTTAGATACTGCAGGCAATATTAGTTCCTCTTTTCCTGCTTATGTGGCTTTGATTGATACCACTCCACCTGCTAAACCTCAAATCGTTTCTGCAATTATAGATAGCACGGGTTTAGTTACCCTGACGATCAAATTAGGTAAAGAAAGGGACCTCAAAGGTTATAGATTGTATAAGTCAAATAGCACGGAACATGAGTTTTCTGTTATTCAGGAGGATTTCAAAAAAGACTATGATGACACAAATAAAATAAAAGTAGTATTAAAGGATACTATTACATTGCAATCATTGACACCAAAGATTTATTACCGTATCAAAGCCTTGGATTTTAACTATAATCAATCGGTGTTTTCTGATATTGTTGCTGTGAAACGTCCTGATATAATACCACCGGTTTCTCCAGTAATCACCAAAGTTATTGTCGGTGAAAAACAAATTGAAATCCATTTTGTGCCAAGTTCAAGTGAAGATGTAAAAGAGCATACAATATATCGAAAAACAAAAATAAATGCCAATTGGGAAATTGTTCTGAAATTTGATTCAAAGATCAAAATGTTTATTGATACCAATGTCAGTACTGGTGTAACTTATTTTTATACTATGAGGGCAATGGACAGTAGCAAACTTTATTCAAAATATGCTCATGAGGTTAATGGCAAGCCTTATGATAGCGGGATAAGACCATCTGTGAAAAATTTTACCGGTTCAATAGTGGATAAAAATATTGTACTCAAATGGGACTATACAGCGCTGAAAAATAAAAAAGTCTATTTTATAATTTACAAAAAAGATAAACAAGGGCACCTTGTCCAGTATGATATAACTTATGATAAAACTTTTACTGACAAACATGTTGATCCGGAAAACTCTTATTCTGTCAAGGCTATGACAACAGATGGAGGAAAGTCTAAAATGAGTGAAATTATAAGCATAAAGAAAAGCCAGGAATAAATTTCCAAAACATTTACTGTTTCTGTGTTATTACCACTCAAAGTTACCAGCTTATTCCAGAATAGGATTTAGCACTTTCTTATTTTCTTCATTGTCTGGATTGTTCTTGTTGCAAAGGTTTATTATTTTCTAAATTTTAATAATGGAAATGCTATCCCCAAAAATACAGATACCATAAGCTGTGACTTTGGTGAAGCTCCATTTCCTTCTTTTTTTATTGAAACCCTTACCTGCAATTTTCCGTGAAACACTGAGTTCACAAGGTTTCTATTGTTGCCTTTAAAATTTTCTGATTTTTTTCCTCCTTTTCATAAATAATAACTAACTTGCGCTCCATTTTTTAGCAATCAAAAATTTCATAATGAAAGGCTATAAACACCATATCTCTAGATTATTATTTCTAATTGTACTGATATTTTCCTGTTCAATTTTATTTGCCGGTGAAGCTGAATCCGCAAAAACAAACAAAGAAAAACCCAAAGGTGATTCCCTGAATGTGGGAACAATGATCCTTGAACATATTGCAGATGCTCATGAATGGCACATCATGACAATTGGAACCACGGAAGTTACAATTCCCCTTCCGGTAATTCTTTATGACAATGGGAAAATTTCTGTTTTTTGTTCATGCCAATTCAATCATGGCGAAACCGCTTATCAAGGGTACAAAATTGAAACAGAAGGTGAAAACAAAGGTAAAATTGTAAGGGTTCTGGATGATGGTACTGTTGATAAAACAGCCGCACTTCCTTTGGATCTTTCCATCACAAAAAACACCATGTCAATTTTCATCTGCTTGTTGATATTGTGTGTTATTTTTATTTCTATTGCCCGTCGTTATTCACGTAATCCCAACAAAGCGCCTTCAGGATTTCAGGCAATGCTCGAGGTTTTAATCCTCTTCATACGTGATGACATTGTGCAACCTTCGATAGGCAAAAAATATGAAAAATACATGCCTTACCTGTTGACACTTTTCTTTTTCATATTCTTCTGTAATCTTCTCGGACTTATTCCGTTTTTCCCGGGAGGCGCTAATATTACAGGAAACATAGCCATCACAATGGTACTTGCAATTTTCACTTTTATCATCACTTCATTCAGTGCAAAGAAAAGTTACTGGGTACATCTGGTCAATACGCCCGGAGTGCCATGGTGGCTTAAATTGCCAATACCCATCATGCCCATCGTTGAGATCATAGGAGTAATTACAAAACCATTTGTGTTGATGGTGCGTTTATTTGCCAACATCACTGCAGGACATATCATCGTTCTTGGTTTTATCGGGCTGATATTTATTTTCGGAAAGATGAATGTCGGAATTGGATATGGCACTTCTGTTGTTTCCGTTGCATTCAGTGTTTTCATGGGACTGCTCGAATTGCTTGTTGCATTCCTGCAGGCATATGTTTTCACGCTGTTATCATCACTTTATTTTGGCATGGCATCCGAAGAACATGAGCATCACGTAGAGAATCATACTAATCATTAAAACACTTAAACAGTTTAGCAATTAATACTTTTTTTTTAATAACCAAAATCAAACAAAAATGTCAATGTTATCAGTAATTATGGACGCAGCCAACAACCTGGCACCATTTGCAAAAATGGGAGCAGGAATGGGTGCAGGTTTAGCAGCAATCGGAGCAGGTATCGGTATCGGACGCATCGGTGGAAGTGCAATGGACGCAATAGCACGTCAACCCGAAGCTCTTGGTGATATCCGTTCGAACATGATCGTTGCCGCCGCACTTGTTGAGGGGGTAGCTTTCTTTGCAATTGTGGTTTGTTTGCTTATTCTTTTCATTTAAGCAGAAAACCCTGAAAGTATCATTCCAACGGTTGGTTGGAATGATGCTTTTATTATTGTTGCAGATTGTACAACATTAAACCTCGTAGAATAAAATCCAACGGGGTAAACTTTGAACATTAAACTTTAAACAAAGTAAAAATTATGGAACTAGTAACTCCGCAGATAGGACTTATTTTTTGGATGACTTTGTCCTTCCTTATTGTTTTATTTATCCTCGGCAAATTTGCATGGAAGCCGATAATGAAGGCATTGAAAGACCGGCAGGAATCTATTGAAGGCTCATTGCTTGCAGCAGACAGGGCAAAGGAAGAAATGTCGCAGCTTGTTTTCAGCAATGAGCAACTGATGAAAGAAGCCAAAGACGAACGCGATGCAATGCTTCGTGATGCAAGGAAGATAAGAGACAATATCATTGGTGAAGCCAAAACCAAAGCAGAAGAAGAAGCCAACAGGATAGTGGAAACAGCAAAGGAAAATATTCATTTTGAAAAAATGGCTGCACTCACTGACCTGAAAAATCAGATCGCAATCCTTTCCATTGAAATTGCTGAAAAGATCATGAAAGAAAATCTTTCAACCGATGACAAGCAAAAGGAGCTTGTGACAAAATTACTCAACGAAACACATTTCAACTAGAATGAGAGAAACACGCATAGCAATCAGGTATGCCAAAGCCTTGTTCGAACTGAGCCTTGAGCAGAACAATCTTGAACAGACCAATCTCGACATGATGCTTGTTCACGATGTTTGCATTGAGAACAGGGAATTCAGACTGATGCTTTCAAGCCCGATCATCAAAAGCGATAAAAAACAGGCCGTGATGAAATCATTGTTTGAAGCCAAACTTGGTAAACTATCACTTGCTTTCCTGAATATCATCACAGCGAAAAGAAGAGAAAATTTTATTGAACCTATTTCTGCACAATTTCTGGCATTGTATAAGGAACATAAAGGCATACTTTCTGTAACACTCACAACGGCTGCCCTTGCTGATGATGCTATCAGGAACCAAGTTAAAACAATGGTCGGAGGCTTTACGAAAAAAGACATTGAACTTGTTGAAGATGTCAAGAAAGAGATCATTGGCGGGTTTGTTTTAAAATTCGGTCAGTATCAATTTGACGACAGCATCCGCAATAAAATAATGAAACTAAAAAGAGAATTTAATATCAACGTTTACGAAAAAGGATTTTGAAATAGTCAATAGTCATTAGTCAATAGTCATTAAAAAAATAACACGAAGCAAATGACAATAAATGACGCAAAGCAAATGACAATAAATGACACAAAGTAAAATGACAATAATTTAATGTTATGGCAGAAATAAAACCAGCCGAGGTATCGGCAATTTTAAGACAACAATTATCAGGCTTTAAGTTTGAATCTGAACTTGAAGAAACAGGGACAGTGTTGCAGGTGGGTGATGGAATAGGCCGTATTTACGGACTTACAAATGCTCAATCCGGAGAACTTGTTGAATTTGTAAAAGACGGGATGAAGGGCATTGTGCTCAACCTCGAAGAAGATAATGTAGGTGTGGTTCTTCTTGGAGAATCTACTCACATCAAAGAAGGCGATATTGTGAAACGTACAGGCCTCATCGCTTCTGTGAATGTAGGTGAAGGAATGCTTGGTAGGGTAATCAATACTGTTGGCGAACCTATAGATGGCAAAGGCCCCATCACAGGTGAGGTTTATGAAATGCCTATCGAAAGAAAAGCTCCGGGAGTTATTTACCGGCAGCCGGTAAACCAACCATTGCAGACAGGTATCAAGCCTATTGATGCCATGATCCCTATCGGTCGCGGACAACGTGAGTTGATCATTGGCGACAGACAGACAGGAAAATCTGCTATCGCTATTGATACCATCATCAATCAGAAAGAATTTTTTGATAAAGGAGAACCTGTTTACTGTATTTATGTAGGTATTGGGCAAAAAGGATCTACCATTGCCAATGTTGTAAAAACACTGGAAGATCATGGAGCCATGCAATACACTATTGTAGTTGCTGCTCCTGCTTCTTATCCTGCAGCCATGCAGTTTTACGCACCATTTACAGGCGCTGCCATTGGTGAGTTCTTCAGAGATACAGGAAGACCGGCATTGGTGATCTATGACGATCTGTCAAAGCAGGCAGTGTCTTATCGTGAAGTATCTTTATTGCTTCGTCGTCCCCCCGGCCGTGAGGCTTATCCCGGTGATGTGTTTTATCTCCACTCAAGGTTACTTGAAAGAGCAGCACGTGTGATCTCTTCTGATGAGATTGCAAAACAGATGAACGACCTTCCGGTTTCAATAAAACATTTGGTTAAAGGTGGCGGTTCGCTCACTGCTCTTCCAATCATCGAAACACAGGCAGGTGACGTGTCAGCTTACATTCCTACAAACGTAATTTCGATCACCGACGGACAAATATTCCTTGAAACAAACCTGTTCAACTCAGGTATCCGTCCTGCTATCAACGTAGGTATTTCCGTTTCACGTGTGGGAGGTAATGCACAGATAAAGTCAATGAAGAAAGTGGCAGGAACACTGAAACTCGACCAGGCGCTTTTCCGCGAACTCGAAGCATTTTCAAAATTCGGTTCCGACCTTGATGCCGCTACAATGGCTGTATTGGAAAAAGGAAAGAGGAATGTCGAAATTCTGAAACAACCCCAGTATTCTCCAATGTCAGTTGAAAAACAAATTGCTATCATTTACTGTGGAACAAAAGGTTTGCTCCTTAATGTACCAATAAATAAAATCCGTGATTTTGAAGAAGAGTTTTTGCATTTTCTTGAATTGCATCATCAGGATACTTTGGATACATTGAAAAGCGGTCAACTAACTGACGATGTAATCAACGTTCTTGAAAAAACAGCAAAAGAACTGTCAGCAAAATACGCGATAAAATAGTTTGTTGTTAGTAGTTTGTTGTTAGTGGTTACGCTAAACATTTTATACAATGGCAACAATTAAAAAGTTTGAAGAACTTGAAATTTGGCAACTGGCAAGAAAACTCAGTATCCGGGTTTTTGCAATAACTTCAAACGGTGATTTTGCAAAAGATTTTGGGCTCAAAGCACAGATAAAAAATGCGATTGGATCAGTCATGGATAATATTGCTGAAGGATTTGGGAGAGGTGGAAATAAAGAATTTATTAATTTTTTAGGCATCGCAACAGGGTCATGTAATGAAGTTCAATCTCAACTATACAGGGCACTTGATTGGAATTATATAGCAGAAGAAACTTTTAAAGAGTTATATGGAATAGCAGATGAGATTATTTCCAAAACCGGAAGTCTTATTAGCTATCTGAACAAAACTGAATACAAAGGAGAAAAGTTTAGAAACCGCGACAACAACAAACAACAAACAACAAACCACTAACATTACTTTTATGCCGGGTTTAAAAGAAGTCAGAACACGAATAGCCTCCGTAAAGTCAACGCAGCAGATAACGAGCGCCATGAAAATGGTGTCGGCATCCAAGCTGAAACGCGGACAAAATGCTATTCAAAAGTTACGGCCTTATGCCGGAAAACTTAAAGAGTTGCTTGAGAATCTTAGCGCAAGTCTGAGTTCATCGGATAATGTTTATTCGAAAGAAAGAAAAATTCAGAAAGCGCTGATCATTGTTGTTACTTCCAACAGGGGATTGTGCGGAGCTTTCAATGGCAATGTTATCAAAACTACTGTAAATATCATCCGTACAAAATATGCTGACATAAACAAAAGCGGCAACCTTGATCTTTTCTGCATCGGTAAAATGGGAGCTGATTTTTTTACCAGGAGAAAATACAATGTAATTGATACAAATCATCACATCCTTGATTCTTCAAAATTTGAAAATGTTGCTCCCATAGCTGAAAGACTGATGAAAGATTTTAAAGATGGTAAATACGACCACATCGAGGTTGTGTATAACATGTTTAAGAATGCAGCAGTACAGATCCTCTCGAATGAACAATTTCTGCCTGTTCTAAAACCTCAGCCTGTAAAAGGAAAAGAAAAATTGGTTGCCGATTACATCTATGAACCGGACAAAGAACAAATAGTTGCAGAGCTTATTCCCAAATCTCTCAAGATACAGTTTTACAAAATTATTCTTGATTCCATAGCTGCCGAACATGGCGCCCGTATGACTGCCATGCATAAAGCTACTGACAATGCAGACTCCTTGCTTAAAGAATTACGGCTTAGTTATAACAAAGCCCGTCAGGCATCCATCACCAAAGAGATCCTCGAAATCGTTGGTGGCGCCGAAGCCCTGAAAGGCTAGCAAAGTCCCAAGCTCCAAATCCCAAATCCCAAGTCCCAAGGCGGCCCAACTTTGAATTTGGAATTTGGAACTTTGAATTTGGAATTTCTATTTAGACCATTCCCTGTAGTCATTCAGATTCTGAAGCGCCATTCTGTATTTGCTCACATATCCTTCAATTGCTCCCAGTGCGCTTGAGTGCGGCGTGTACGAAAGGTTGAAAATTTTGGTTTGCGAAAGCTCTATCCTGTCCAACATAGGTATGAGTGTTCCTTTCAGATATTCAAAGTAGCTTGTAAAAAACATCGGGAACATCGCCTTGTCCCCTATCAGGTATCTGTACATGATATCCTGGTAGCTCGTTGTCCTTTTTGAAATAAGCCCCGAAAGCGTTTCAGTGCTTGATTTATCAGTAGCTTTCGACATCTCAACACTGATCGCGCTGTCCAGTGGAACAATGGTTTTCCTGACCTCGGCATTGTATTTTGATTGCGCATCGCCAAACACCTTATCAAAGTTTTTCATCTTTTTTGCGACACCGTCTTTTGCAGTATCCATAAGGCTTTGCATGTCTTCGCGCTCACTTTTTTGCATTTCCTTCATCTTATTGCTGTCAACGCCCTGGTAAAGTTTTTTATAAGCTTGTTCCCTTGCAGCCTGGTCCATGCCCGACATGATCTTTTGTTGTGCATCGGAATAATCTTTCTGCGCAGAATGAATTTCCGATACCATTTTCTGAAGCGAATCAAGAGTTACCTGTATATTTTTTGCTGTCGTAGGATAGGCGGGAATTTTTGACACAAACGTTTCAGGTGTGCGGTAGTTTTGTGCTATAGCTGCCACTGTGAATAAGCAAGCCACAAGCAAAATGATTGTCTTTTTCATAAATTTTGTTTAATGTGGTTATGAACTAAATAGTACGCAAAGATACTACAAATTAAATTAGTCAATGGTCATAAGTCATAAGTCATTGGTCATTGCGGCTCTGAATTGTCATACCGACTACTGACTATTGACGAATGACTATTGACTATTATTCGTAACTTTGTATTCAATTTAAATTTTGTGTTATGATAAAAAATATTGAAAAAATTCTGAATGTACAGATAGAAAAAGAATCCTATTCTTCGCATCTGTATCTGTCAATGGCATCGTGGGCCGAAACTTCGGGCTACGAAGGCATCGCAAAATGGCTCTATATTCAGGCCGAAGAAGAGCGGCTGCACATGCTGAAGTTTATTCATTATGTGAATGAGCGCGGTGGTAAGGCAATAATATCTGCTATCAAAACACCCCCGGCAACATTCAAAGATGTGGCCGATGTTTTCCAGAGTGTGTTGATCCACGAAGAATTTATTACCGCTTCCATTAATGAGATCGTTGCTCTTTGCAACCTGGAGAAAGATTTTACAACTTTAAATTTTGTTCAGTGGTTTGTTGCCGAACAGATACAGGAAGAAAAATCGGCAAGGGCCATCATTGATAAACTCAAATTACTGGGTAAACAAAATCTTTACGTTCTCGATAAAGATATTCTGACAATGCGTGCTGCTGCCGAACCCGGTGGTGGTGTGGCTTGATTCTTTCTGTTCTCTTTTAAACAAAAGCGCAAAACATCATTGCGCTTTTTTATTTTGATTCAATTGTCAGGTTAAAATGATTATTTTTGAATCATTAAAATCAGCCTGATTTATTAAAAACCAATATAGGGTGTAGCTTTAATGAAGGCGTCGAAAACAGAATCCGAAGGATTCCAATGTTTATAGTAAATGAATAACCACAACGGACATTCGATCCCGTAGGGATCGCACATTTCGTCATTGAATTATTTATTGAAATCTATGTGAAACCTATTGTACCTATGTATCTATGTGGTAAAAAAAAAATCGAATTATCATGAAATACAAAACTAATTTGAAACCAATTTTCTTTTTCCTTCCCCTCCTGTTGGTTATTCTTGCCGGCTTTTCCGTAAAGGAAAATTCCAAACCCCGCCCCGCCGGCACTTCATGGGAAAAGCAATTGAAAGAAATGAATTACCTCATCATCCGCATATCTTCCGTCAATGTGATCAATGGTTTATTTTTTACCGGAAAGCAGGCCGACAGTCTGAAGAAACTTTCCATTGAGTTTGCTGCTTCAGGGATTACAAAATTCGATACCACCGGAAATGCATGCCCCGAACTGCTGAAAGTGCGGCGGTCGTACATGATTTTGCTGGAACATCTGACCAAAAGGCTTCCCATAAATGACAGTCTGAAAAAGCAGGTAAATAAATCGCGGGTGATGGAAGCTGATATCATCAGGCAGTCGTTGCTGGCGGCACAACAACCCGGATATTCAGGCAGCGGTTGCATGCAATGTCATGCGCAGCCTTCGCAGTTTTTGAAAGGCGATATTTCAAAACTGGAAACACAAAAAATAACGCCTGAGAAACGCGCCGAAATTGACAATGCCCATGCTGCCGGTTTGTTTGGCGAACAGGGCATGCGCAGCCTCTGGTCCATGAAAGCAAAGGCCGACACGCTGCTCACCCAAGGACAAAAGTACATCATGATGAATTTTACCTGCTGCCTCATCCCTCCCGACGGACTAAGCGATCCTACCAACATCGGGCAGGCTTTTGTCAGCAGCGATTGGATCAATTATTTCAGATCAATCAGGAAACTATCGGATGAAAACTGGACGAAATACAAATCGTTGTTTGTGCTCCCCCTCGACACACTGCTGAAGGCAACACTGCCCGGAATAAATGCCGCCGACATCAGCACCCGTGTTGCGAAAGCCGCCGGTATCATTGAAAATGCACGAAAGCTGGACAACATCAATTACGAACTTCAGAAACAAAAACTTTGCCTGCAATTGAAAGACGCATTGAATGTAACTTCCCTGACTGGTGAAACGGAAAGACAGGCTGCAAACAGGCAGTTTATGAGCGCTATGTTTTTGCTGTTTCCGGGAAGTGATGAGGTTTATGATGGGATTATTAAGAGGGAGGGGGAGTAAAAGAGGGAGAATTATTTTTTATAGGTTGTTTTCTTGTTGTTAATCCTGACCTTCAAAATGAAACTTCCCTGTTACCAAATCTAAACATCCGGTTTGTGAATTGTTATATTGAATTTCTATTACCTTTTTGCTCTTTTTTGGTTCTATTTCTTTATACATTGGAGGGCTATCAAACGAATAATAAATTATTATTGGATGGTCTGTTCTATAATTGTGTAAATACTCATTTTGAAAGACAGAATCATTCTGTGGGATTGTCTGCCAAAGTAATTTATTTGATTTATCATAGGCCGTTATTTTAGTATGCGTATCATCCAAAACGAAATTGTTATTGGTTGTCGAGTCTAAAAGTGTAATTGCAATAGTATCGTTTCTTTTAAAAGTTCTTTCTCCTTTGTAAAATTGATTTAATGTATCTGAGATTACCTTGTTATCTAATATCCTGAAATCAAATGCTAATTTTAATGTTCCTTCTGAATGCTCCAATATTTTCATAAATCCACTAAATTTGAAATAGAAAATATCATCAGGCAGATGAACATTACTTGCGAACACATATATGGTGCCAATATTCCATTTCTTATCATTAAAATCTAATTTTGAATTGAGAGGATAGTCAGTGTTATTAAGTGCAATTTTAATATTGAGGCTATGACGACATGGTTTAATATTGCCGGAATCTTTGGAAGTTACGTCAAAACTAATATATGCGTTATGTCCTATCCCACAATAATTGTAACTTTCAGTAGCATTTTGATTAACTAATTCTAAAACATTTTGAG
>Ga0073936_10002894_pt1 | contig 25132 bp, 15 predicted proteins | sample AliMusrvi5mmetaG_FD_87041 | JGI IMG/M metagenome (GOLD analysis project Ga0073936, IMG submission 87041) | Freshwater lake bacterial and archeal communities from Alinen Mustajarvi, Finland, to study Microbial Dark Matter (Phase II) - Alinen... | ecosystem: Environmental > Aquatic > Freshwater >... | reverse complement strand
TCCCGGGCATGATGCCCGCCACCATGGTCATCGCCGCCACCGTCTGCCCGCTCAAGGCCGTATTCGCCGCTTCGAAGCGTGCGTTTTCAAAGTCGGCGCGTACGAACGCTTTTACCACGCGCACGCCGGCCAGATTCTCCTGCACGATGGCGTTTACCCCATCCAGCCGTTCCTGCAATGCGGTGAAGAGCGGGTGGGCCTGGCGATTGACGAGTACCAGCATGGCGATGAGCAAGGGGCTGATGAGCAACAGCAGCAGCGTGAGCCGGGGAGCGATCAACAGCGCCATAACGAGACTGCCAACGGTGAGCAGCGGAGCGCGCACCAGAATGCGCAAGAACATCAGCGCGGCTTCCTGCACCTGATCGACGTCATTGGTCAGACGGGTAACGAGGCTGCCGGTCTGCAGGCGATCCAGCCCGCCGAAGGAAAAGCGCTGGATGCGGGTGAACAGGCAATCGCGGATGGCGGTGCCGAAATGTAGCGCCGCGATGGTGGAGAAGATGGTGCACCCCACCCCGCCGACCACACCCAAGCACGCGACGCCGATCATGCACAGGCAGGTGTGGAGCACGAAGGCTTGATCGTGATGGGCGATGCCGACGTCGACAAGGATTTGTTGGTAGCGCGGTTGCTGCAAATCCATCGACACTTCCAGCAGCATCAGCAATGGCGCCAGCGCAGCGGAGAGCCAGTAGGGTTTGAGAAATGAGACCAACTTGAACAGCGATTTCACGCAAGACGCGCCCTTCCGCGCCGCCTCTACTCTAGGGATAATCCGTTAGCGTGTCAATCGCGCTATTCTCTACGCAACGCCGCTGAGACGCAAAGATTTTCGCCGAGAGAATTATTCTAGCTAACAGTTTACACAAAGTATGCAGCTTTTTTACCACGAAATGTAAGCGTTCAGCCCCCTGGCGCGCGAGCGTCCCCGCGAGCACTCCGGTGGTTGAGTAGACTACGGAGGGTCGTATCGAAACCACCGGAGTGCTCGCGGGGACGCTCGCGCGCCAGGGGCCTGCACACTTAACACGAAAAGCACGAAAATTGGGATTGTATCCCGTTCTGCATTCTTTATCCTGTATCTTTTCCTGCCCCATTCCTCGCCTTGCCGATGTTGCTGAAATCCGATAAAATTAATCGTGATCAGCCATGCAACGATGGCGAGGGATGGATGGTAGCGATGGGAATGACTTTCGAGGCTGCATTGGCGCATGCACAGGCAGGCGAATTTCCGGCAGAGGAGTGGCTGACGCCGCTGCTCGCGTGTGAAGAGGTGGATGCGCCGCGCTTATACGCGGCGGCGGATGCCGCGCGCACCGGTGGGGTCGGCAATGCGGTGCATTTGCGCGGACTGATCGAATTTTCCAATCTTTGTCGCAAAGACTGCGCCTATTGCGGCCTGCGACGCGATAACCATGCCATCGAGCGCTACCGGCTAACACCCGACGAGATCGTGGAGACCGCGCAGCATGCCGCAACTCTGGGCTATCGCAGCGTGGTGTTGCAATCCGGCGAAGATCTCTGGTTCACCGCCGAACGGCTGGCAGAGATTATCGTCGCGATAAAATCTACGACCGATCTGGCGATTACCCTGAGCGCCGGTGAGCGGGACACGGATACCTATTGCCGTTGGCGCGAAGCCGGCGCCGACCGCTACTTGCTGCGCATCGAGACCACCGATCCGCAGTTATTCGCCGCACTGCATCCTGACGATGATCTGGAAGAGCGCAAAGCCTGCCTGTATGCCTTGCGCGAACTCGGTTATCAACTCGGTTCGGGGATGATGACCGGTTTGCCGGGGCAAACGGCGGCGATGCTGGCGCGCGACATCATCTGGCTGAAATCATTGGGCGCAGAGATGATCGGCGTCGGCCCGTTTATCCCCCACCCCGCCACCCCGCTAAAAGACGCCGTCGGCGGCACGGTCGACGCAACGCTGCGACTGGTGGCCGTACTGCGGCTGGTCTTCCCGCACGCGCATCTTCCCGCCACCACCGCGATGGGCAGCCTGCACCCGCGCGGACGCGAGCGCGCGCTGCAAGCGGGCGCCAATGTGGTCATGCCGAATGTGACTCCGACGAGCAACCGCGCGAAATACGAGATTTACCCCGGCAAGATCTGCCTCGGTGACGATGCCGGTCATTGCCGCGGCTGCATCACCGGCCGCATCACCGCCCTGGGCCGCACCGTCGCCACCGATCACGGGCATGTCCACCGCCTCACGCATTGACCCCCACCGCATCCGACGGCTACAATTACTCCTGGGACCGCGGCCATCCTGGCCGCCCGTGCGTCGAGCCAGTACTATCCACGAGCGGTCAGGATGACCGCGGTCCCAGGAATACCCGAACGATGAGGAGTGAACGCATGCGCGTATTGACGGCGTTGAGCCTGCTGATAGTCCTATCCTTAGTTGCCCACGCGGGTGATTGGCCGCAATTTCTCGGCCCGACGCGAAACGGTGTATCTCCGGAGACCAAACTCAATCTGAATTGGACAGCGACCGGGCCCAAACTGCTGTGGAAAGTGCCGATGACCGATAATGGGTATGCCGGACCCGCGGTCGCCGGCGGGAAAGTCTTCATCATCGACCACCAGAAAAGCACCGACATCGTGCAAGCGTTTGATCTGGCCGGCGGGAAACCGGTGTGGCAATTTGCCTATCCCGACGCGGAAGCAGACAACTACGGTTTCTCTCGCTCGACCCCGACGGTGAACGACGGCAAAGTCTACATCATCGGCCGCCTGGGACAGGTGTTTTGCCTGGACGCGGCCCACGGCACGAAGATCTGGGCACGCAATCTGCTCACCGAATTTCATGGCAACAAGCCCAAATGGAATTATGCCATGTCCGCGTTGATCGACGGCGACACAGTGATCGTCACCCCCGGCGGACCGAATATCGTCGCCGCGCTCGATAAAAAGACCGGCAAAACGCTTTGGCAAGGCGGCGGCAGCGATACACCGGGATACGCCACCCCGACAATTGCCACCCTCAATGGCGTGAAACAATACCTGATCTTCACCGCCACCGGCCTGGTCAGCGTCGATGCCGGCACGGGCGCGCGGCGGTGGATGTTCCCGTGGAAAACCGACTACGACGTGAATGCCGCCACCCCGCAGGTGGCCGGCAACACCGTCTTTATCACCAGCGGCTACAAACACGGCTGCGCGCTGCTCACGGTAAAAGGCAACACCGTCAGCGCCGTTTGGGAGAGTAAAGCGATTCAATCCCACTTCAACACGCCGATCATTGTCGATGGCTATATCTACGGCACCTCCGATCCGGGCAAACTGGTCTGCCTCGATCTCAAAACCGGCCATCTCATCTGGGAGCATCCCGGATTCGAGAAAGGCGGTCTGGTCGGCGTTTCCGGCGCCATTATCGCGCTGGCGGGTGGCAACGGCGAACTGATCGCCGCCAGACTGTCCCCCACTGGCTACACCGAATTGGGACGCCAAAAACCACTCAGCGGTCAAAGCTGGACCGCCCCCATCATCGCCAACGGCAAGCTACTCATCCGCAACAAAACGACGCTGGCGTGTTATGAGTTGAAGTAAAAGCCTGGGAACGCGAGCGTCTCGCTCGCTCCGTTAATGCCGTCACAAGCGCCACGCGGAGCGAGCGAGACGCGCGTGCTCCCAGGTTGGGGAGACGCCATGACTATCTTCTCGATGTGGAAGAACATTCGCATGGTAGCACTGGTCGCCGTGACGGCGGCGCTTTATGCCGCCGTGCTGATTCCGTTCAAAGCCTTCGTCATCATTCCGGGTTTTACGGAAGTGCGTCCCGCCAACGCAATTCCCATTGTCTGCTCGTTGTTGTTCGGTCCGGCGGCGGCATGGGGCGCGGCGATTGGCAATCTGGTGGGAGATTTCTTCGGCACGCTCACCCTCGGTTCGCTCTTCGGTTTCATCGGCAATTTCTTTTACGGTTGGATTCCCTTTCTAGTCTGGCGCGCGATTGTCGGCAAGGATGCCCAGCTTAGCGGAGCGCGGCAAGTGGTGGCTTTCATCGCCGGCACACTGTTAAGCTCATTCATCTGCGCTGCCATCATCGCGCCCGGCGTGCAAGCCATCGGCGGCCCGCCGGTGAAAATACTGGGACCCGCCATCTTCCTCAACAACGCCGTCGTCGGCTTGTCGCTGGGCGCCGTGCTGTTGCTGGCATTGTTTCCCGCCGTGCGGGCGATGGGCATGACTTACGATCAACTCGTCGCGCACAACACCTCGCAGACGCGCGATTTGGATTGATGCTCGCATGACCATACCGCTGCTCGACGTGCAATCCCTCTGCTGCCGGTATCCGCGCGCGCCGCTGCCGGCGCTGCGGGATATCTCCTTCACGCTTACCGCCGGAACGATGCTGGTGCTGGCCGGGTCGTCAGGCGCGGGCAAATCGACCTGCTGCCAATGCCTCGGGCGCGTGATTCCCACCTTTACGCCGGCAGACCTGCGCGGGCGCATTCTGTTAGCCGGAGAGAGCATCGCCGGCCAACAGGTGCAGGAATTGGTGCCACGAGTCGGCATGGTCTTTCAGGACTTTGAAACGCAACTCTTTTCCACTCGTGTCTTCCAGGAGATCGCCTTCGGCTTGGAAAATCTCGGTCTGCCGCGCGAGGTTATGCACGCGCGTATCCAGCAGACGCTGTCCCAGGTTGGACTGGCGGGATTGGCGGAGCGCGACCCGGCAACCCTTTCTGGTGGGCAAAAGCAACGGCTGGTCATCGCCGCGGTGGCCGCGCTGCACCCCTTACTGCTGGTGCTGGACGAACCGACCACCGATCTGGACCCGGCCGGACGCGCCGACGTGCTGGCCTTGACAGCTCAACTCCGGCGCGCGGGCGCCGCGGTGGTGATCGTCGATCACGATCCGGAAGAAGTCGCGGAAGCGGAGCGCCTGCTGGTACTGCACAACGGAGAAACGGCGATCGATTTGCCGATGCGCCAGGCGCTGCAGCAGACCGCGATCGATGCAACCCTGGGCTTGCGTCCCGCGCAGATCGCCGACTTTTTTGTGCGCGCGGGGGTCGCCGATCCGCCGGTCACCATCGAAGAAGGCATCGCGTATCTGCGGGAACGGCAGTGGAAGCCGGCGCGCCATTTTCCCCCGCCGGTGCCGCCATCCGGTGAGGCGTTGTTGGAAGCGCGCGCGTTAGACTACCACTATCCCGGGGGCCAGCACGCCGTTCGCCAGGCATCGCTGACGATCCGCCAGGGAGAAATCGTCGCCATTCTGGGTGGCAACGGCAGCGGGAAGACGACCTTGTGTAAGCTCCTCTGCGGCTTGCTGCCGCCGGACGAGGGGGAGATCGCCTTCTGCGGCGCACCCGTGCATGGCCATGAAATGGCGCGGATGGCACGTCACGTCGGCTACGTCTTTCAAAACCCCGATCAGCAATTGTTTGCCACCACTGTACGCGAGGAAGTGGAGTTTGGCCCGCGCAACTTCGGGGTGCCCGCGGAAGCGCTACCCGCGCGCGTCGCGCAGGCGCTGGCCGCGGTGCATCTGCAGGGACTGGAAGAGCGCAATCCGTTCGTGATGGCGCGGGGAGAACGCCAGCGCGTCGCCGTCGCCTCTATCCTCTCCGCCGCGCCGGAAATCCTCATCCTGGATGAACCGACCACCGGACTGGATTACCCGCAGCAACGCGAAATGATGGCGATGCTGCTGGCGTTGCGCCGGGCGGGGCATACCATCATCCTGGTGACCCACACCATGTGGCTGGCCGCGCAATATGCCGATCGCGGCATCCTGATGGCCGCGGGGGAGATTATCGCCGATGCGCCGATACGAGCGATCTTCGCCGATCCCGACCGCCTGGCGCGTGCCGGTCTTCGTCCACCGCCCATCACCGCCCTCGGCTTGGCGTATGGTTGCCCAGCGTTGACGGTCGATGAACTGCTCGACCGAGTGGAGCGGTACCCGTGATGACCTCCTCTACTCCCTTCCCGCTCAATCGCCTGTGCCCGGCCGCGCGCATCGTGCTGCTGATTATCACCTTCGGGTGGATGCTGACCTTTACGCATCCGCTTACCGCGCTAATCCCCTTCCTGATCGCCCTCGCCGGGGTGGCACTGGCGCGCGGGGGTGCGCTGTTGCGCCGGCTGGCACCGTTGCTGCTATTGTTGATGGGCATGACCATCGTCATCTGGACCTTGCTGACCCCCGCCGGTGCGGTACTCTGCCGGTTGGGCGAATTAACCATCTCTGTGGAAGGCCTGTCGCACGCGACGGCAATGGCCCTGCGGCTTTCCGGCATGATGATCGCCGGAATGGCGTTCATCGCCGCGACTCCCGTCGAGGAACTGCGGGTCGGCCTTTCCCAACTCGGTCTGCCGTACCCGATGGCCTTTGCCATCGGGCTGGCGTTTCGGCTGGTACCGGTATTTTCCACCATGCTGCAAACGACTATCCAGGCCCAGCAGATTCGCGGGCACCTGCTCGATAGCGGGGGGACATGGCACCGTATGCGCAACTATGCGCCGTTGATTATTCCGGTAATCCTGCTATCCTTGCGCAACACCGACCGTCTTGCGGTAGCGCTGGCCGCGCGTGGCTACGGGCGCGTCGGCGCGCGCACCAGCATCCTCGATCATCGCTGGCAATGGTCCGACACGCTGGTCATTGTCGTTGCCGCGGTCATTGGTGGATTGTCGGTATGGCAAGGTCGGATGTAATTTGCTACAATGCGGGTATGTCTGAAGAGATTCAACGTCCCCTGCGGAAAGATTTGCACCTCGCGTATAACAAAACACTCCCCGATGTGATCGCGCCGGGATTGCGCGTGCTTTTTTGTGGGATCAATCCGGGTTTGTATTCTGCCTTTGTCGGTCATCATTTCGCAAAGCCCGGGAATCGTTTCTGGCCCACTTTGCATGCCGCCGGATTTACCCCGCATCAGTTTAAGCCGGAAGAACAGCATGATCTTCTTTCTCTGGGCTACGGCCTGACCAATATCGCCGCGCGTCCCACCGCGATGGCGAAAGAATTAACCGGCGATGAATTGCGTGAGGGTCGGCACCTGCTGGAAGAGAAGCTGCGTGCCTATTCCCCGCGGATACTGGCGGTGATTGGTGTTACCGCCTATCGCCAGGCATTCGCAGAGCCGACCGCAACTTTCGGACTGCAACCGGAGCTGATCGGTTCCACGGAAGTCTGGGTGCTGCCCAATACCAGCGGTCTCAACGCCGGCTATTATGCGACATTGAAGGACTATTTTCACGAAGTATTTCAGCGAATGATGGCACTCGAGCAGCTTGTTGAAGAACCCCGGCGGCCAGATCGCTGAGAGATTCTTTCGTCTGTGTGTGTCGCAATGGTGAGACGTATCTAGCGTTTATACGGTGAGCAATTGCGATACGCACAGGCGGAAGAAGATCCAGCGAGATGGCCGCCGGGGATTCTTCAACAGGCTGCTATAGCAGGAAAACCGCTGATTTCACACGATATTCACAAAGATTTAATGATTATTTGAGGCAGCGTTTGTCACAGCCCCTTGTGAAGACGTGTCGCTTTGGGGATAATATCGATAACTGGTCGGCGATAGCCGGTCAGGCTAAACAAAAAAGGGATTGCCGGCGGTGCGCGTGACTTTCACTACTCAACATTTCTCGGTGATGACGGTGCTTCTCCTGTTGTTGGGACGGGCAGCGTTTTCTGTTCCGGCCGGAGTACAATACACCCGCCAGACCGTCAGTGACGTATCGATGAATATCATCGACGTGGATCTGAACGATCCGTCGATTCTGGTCACCCCGGTTACCGCGCAGGACGAACCCGGGAAACGCAAAACCTTCAAAGAATTCCTCACCAGCCACCATCCGCTCGCGCAAATTACCGGTGGCTTCTTCGATCTGCATAGCGGAGCGCCGATTGGTGACGTCGTGGTACACGGCAAGTCGATTTATTTGACACCCGGCGTGGGCACGGCCCTGGTGATTAAGCCGGACAACACCGCCGCGATGATCGACAGCCAGCCCGCCACCGGGTGGGATGGCTATGAAAGCGTGCTGCAAGGCGGTGTGCGGCTGGTGCGCGATGGCGTGGCAGCATGCGATCCGCTCCAGCAAGGCTTTCACGATCGCTATATGCAGCGGCTCACCTCGCGGATATTGGTCGGATTGTGGCCGGGGAATCACCTGGCACTCATGTCGACCGGTCATGTCTATTTGCCCGATCTGGCGGATATCCTGGTGAAGATGGGCTGCCAGGACGCGATGGCGCTGGATGGCGGCGGTTCGACCGGCATCGCCTATGACGGCAGGCAACTATTCTCCTCCGGGCGCAAACTGTCCAACGTCTTGATGGTATTGCGTCGTTCGCCGGCGGATATCGCGCGCCGCGAACAAGCCGCTCAGGTGGCCGCCGCCCAGGCCAACCAGACCGTTCAGCCAACGTCGACGACCAACGCTGCACCGAATGGCATCGCCGCATTCATTGCCACCACGTTTGCCTGTATTCGCAATCTCGGTGCCATCTGGCCCGCCATCCTGCATCTCGGTTCCTCGCTCGTGGCACAAGTCCATCCGCCACTCGCCGCCGTCGCCTCCTGGTTCTCCCACTGGGGTCATCCCAGCCAGACGTAGGTCGGTGGTGCGGTAGAGCGGTAGAGCGGTAGAGTAGTAGAGTAGTAGAGTAGTAGAGTAGTAAGTCAGTTCGTCAGTCCCGGAGGGACGATTGAAAATAGCCCAGGACTTCAGTCCTGGGGGTTCGGAAAGATCATTTCCCCCTCCCCCTCCCCCTCCCCAGGACTGAAGTCCTGGGCTATTCTCAACCGTCCCTACCGGGACTGACAGGCTTGCCTCGATCATCCTTATTACTACTCCACTACTCCACTACTCCACCACTCCACCACCCGTACCTCCGTCCCCCGAAATGATCGACACGTCGCATTCACGCGCCAACCCGGTTTGAGTTATGCACAATTCCGCCGGGATCGTTCTGTTATGCTGAACAGGCAACTTGTAAATGCGCGGAGGAGACAGTGGGGGGTATGTTCTTGGCGATTCGGCGTGTTGGGACGTTCTTCATCCTGCCGTTGCTCTCGATATGGATACTCGGGTGCGGAGCCTTTTCCGGCGGGGGAAACCATGTGTCGCCGCCGGTGCATATCGTACCGCCGCAGGCCGGCATCGGTTACACACCGGCACAGATTCGCCATGCTTACGGCATCGATCAGTTATCGACCACCGGCGCCGGGCAAACCATTGCCATTGTCGATGCATTCGGCAGCCCCACCCTCCAGCAGGATTTGAATACCTTCAATGCGCGTTACGGTTTACCGCCCGCCTCGCTCACCATTGCGTATCCGGATGGCCAACCACCGATGACGGACAGCGGCTGGGCGCTGGAAACCTCGCTGGATGTGGAATGGGCGCACGCGGTGGCTCCGAACGCCAATATCCTGCTGGTCATTGCACCGTCGTCCACGTTGATCAATCTGCTGGACGGGGTCGATTATGCCGCGCAACATGCCGCGCAGGTCAGCATGAGTTGGGGGGGTGACGAAATGCCGGACGAGGTGGTGCTGGATGCTCACTTCAATCGACCCGGCGTAACCTTCTTCGCCGCGGCCGGCGACACCGGTCCGGGGGTCTCCTGGCCGGCCGCTTCGCCGTTCGTCATTGGCGTCGGCGGCACCACGTTGCGCCTGACCGCCGCCAATACGCGCAGTTCGGAAATCGCCTGGTCGAGCGGTGGCGGTGGACAAAGCCAATACGAGACGGAGCCGTCCTTTCAACTCCCCTGGCAGACCAGTGGCAGCCGCCAGGTGCCGGATGTGAGCTACGACGCCGATCTCATGACGGGATTTATGGTCTTCGATTCCACACCGGTGAGCGGACAATCCGGGTGGGTGATCCTCGGCGGCACCAGCGCCGGCACCTCGCAATGGACCGCGTTGTGGGCGCTGGCCAATGCGGGCCGTATCACCCCGCTTTCCGGCAACGCCGCCCTTTACACCCTCGGCAGTCCCGCGACGTTACACAATTACTTCTTCGACGTCACCAGCGGCGGCAACAGTAAGTTCAGCGCCGGCCCCGGCTATGATATGGTCACCGGTCTTGGCACACCGCTAGCCAATACGCTAATACCAAAATTAATGGCGTTCTAACGTCTAGCCAACCGGAAATTTCACCACCCCTACACTGCTTCAGACCCCCGCTCAGTGCGTAGTAGCAGCATCGCAAGACGCGTTCTTTTCTTCGCGATAGAGATTCAGCGATGATTTTGTAAAAAGCACAGGATATCTTTCACCCATCAGCGAAAATCGCTGGTAAGACCTATTGGGGCTAGTAGTCCGTCAATGTGAAACTGCGCACCCCATGGTATAAAGAAAGCGTTGTATGCCGTCAAAGCGCGCTTCAGCGTGCTTGTCCCAGTTTGCCACGTCCTTCAGGGCGTGGCCACTGGCAAGGCAGGCCATGGTTGATCGGGCAAATTCAAATTGACGGACTGCGAGTCAGGGGAGAATGAGGATGCAGAAGTTTCTTATCAGCAGAGATGATGCGCTCTATCACGCGTTCCCGGATGTAGCGTTAACTTCCACCGGACGCCTGGTGTGCGTCTTTGCGGAATGCACGCATCACAGCAACCGCGATTATACGCGGATCATGCTGACGAGCTCCACCGACCGTGGCCGCACCTGGACGGCGAAGCGTCCATTGAGCGACGCATTACGCGGCAATCCGCAGCAAGATCCGTTTTGGAATTGTCCGCGCATCAGCGCGCTGGCCGACGGCCGCCTGGTGGTGGTGGGAGATCGCGTCGCCGGGCGTGATGAAGGTGTCGGCGGTGAGCAATCGAACTGGTTGTGGTTCAGTGCCAATGATGGGGAAAGCTGGGACGGCCCGCGCGCGACACCCGTCAACGGTATTGTCCCGGATCAATTGGTTGAGTTGCGCCATGGCCCGCATGCCGGGCGATGGTTGCTCTCCGCGCATACCGTGCTGCGGGTGCAGGAAAAGCCCGTGTGGACGGAACGCTGCTGGTTTTCCGACGATCGCGGCGGTAGCTGGCATGGTCCACAAACCATCGTCGCGGCGCCGGAGTTGCAACTGTGCGAAGGCAGTATCGTCGAGTTACCCGGGGGTGAACTGGTCTGTTTCCTGCGCGAGAACTCCTTCCGTGGCCTCGACGCGTTCAAAGCCATCAGTCATGACGGCGGCGCATACTGGGAGGGACCAATCAATTTCCCATTACCGGGTTGCCATCGTCCGGTCGCCGGCATGCTGCACAGCGGTCGGGTCATGATCACGCATCGCTTTTTGCAAGGAGGCAACGGCTGGCTGGGACACTGGACACAGAACTTCTTCGCGGGACTGACGGATGCGCAATCGTGCCTGGCGCCCGAACGCTCCGGCGCCTGGACGCGCATCCTCCCGGTTGACTACGACCGCAGCGCGGTGGCGGATACCGGCTATTCCGGCTGGGTGCAATTCCCCGACGGCGAAATTTACGTCGTCAACTACATCGTCGACGATGCGCCCAAAGCGCAAATCCGTGGCTATACGCTGACGGAAAGCGACTTCATCCTGGGGTAGCAGGACTTCCTTCTTTGCGTCTTTGCGCCTTTGCGTGATACAATAAATAATGTCACGCAAAGGCGCAAAGACGCAAAGAGAAATGGCACAGTTACGCCGGATCATAGCCAACTTATCGTTTTCTTCCCCTTCATCCTCTCCATCCTGCGCATCCTGTGAATAAAATCGTTCCTGCCCCACCAAACAGGAAAGGTGGAGCGACCAGCACTCCACCTCTCCACTACGCCAGACAACCCGTACCGGAAAAGACGCCAGCCTTTCCTGGCGGTGTGAATGCGGGCCTGTGGGGAGAACCTCCCCGTAATGCGGGTTCCCACCCGAGCGGGTGATATTCCGCCAGAATGTGCTTCTGTTCGGCCCGTGCGGCACCGCGAATTGTCCGGCTTTTCTATCTCTATCGTACCTCAGATTTTCCCAATGTCAAGGGCGTTACCAGGGAATCTTGCAGTATTTTCCATCTTTCTCGGATTGCGTGTAACTAATTGGTTCTCTTCGCCGCCAAAGAGGGTGTGTGCGCAACACACGGGAAGCGCCGGCGTTGATTTGTAAGCTGACGCAAACGACGCCCGCGCTCCCGAAGAATTCAAGGGCGGATTTATTGATCTGCAGAGAATAACTCACTCCTGCTCATCAGAAAACCATCCTGCCCATCCGATGAATCACTCCCCGCGCACCAGTTCTTTCACCCGCCGTTTGCCGGCGCGCAGCACGGCGCCGGGTCGCGGGGTGATCAGCGCTTTCGGATTGGTGATCTTCTCGTCATCGAGGTACACCGCGCCTTGCTCGATCAGGCGGCGGGCTTCGCCGGTGGAGGCGGTCATGCCGATTTCGGTCATCAATTTCGCGAGGGGGATCTCTTCAGCAAACGCCGCCGCGGGTAGTGCCGCCGGTTCGGCGGCCGCGCGGTAATCATCCAGCGTTTGCGCGCGCCCGCTGAAGGTGCGTCGGAAGGCATCGGAGGCGTCACGCGCCGCGTCGGCGGAATGCAAATCGGTGATGATCGCCACCGCCAGCCGATCTTTTGCATCGCGCGGATTCAATTCGCCGCGCTCCATCGCTGCCGTGGTAGTACGGATGTCATCCAACGGGAAATCGGTCAGGTATTCGCTGTAGAGGGCGATCAGATTGTCCGGAATGGACATGATCTTGCCGAACATCTCTTCCGGCGCGTCCAGCACGGCGATGTAATTGCCCAGGCTTTTGGACATCTTCTTCTCGCCGTCAGTGCCGGGGATGAGCGGGCGTGTGATCACGACTTGCTCCGGCAGTCCGAACTGGTGCTGAATCTCGCGTCCGACCAGCAGATTGAACTTCTGATCGGTGCCGCCCAATTCGATATCGGCCTGGATCGCGTAGGAATCGTACCCCTGCATCAACGGATAGAACAATTCGTGGATGCCGATGGGCGCCTGTTCGGCAAAGCGCTTGGCGAAATCGTCGCGCTCCAGCAGTTGCGCCACGGTGAATTTTCCCGCCAGCCGGATCATCTCCTCCGGTGTCAGCGTCCCGAGCCACTCGCTGTTGAAGCGAATTTCCGTTTTGGTGTAATCGAGGATCTTGCCCGCCTGCGCCACGTAGGTTTCCGCATTGGCGGTCACCTGCTCACGAGATAGTTGCGGGCGGGTGGCGGAGCGGCCACTCGGGTCGCCGATCATCGCGGTAAAGTCGCCGATGATTAACACCACCTGATGGCCGAGTTCTTGTGCCCGCCGCAACGCGCGCAGTTGCACGCAATGCCCCAGGTGCAAATCCGGCGCGCTGGGATCGGCGCCATATTTAAAGCGCAACGGTCGTCCCAGCCGCAGTTTCTCTTCCAGCTCCGGACGGCTGATCGTATCGACCGCGCCGCGGCAGATGATTTCCACTTGTTCTTTAAGCTGTTGTGTCATGAGGGCCCTTTTTTAATTTAACAGGATTTACAGGATAGTTAGGATAAGGTTGGCTTCGGCGATGCAGAAATACCACTCATCCCAAGTATCTTGATGCTCCGATGAATGATTCAGTTTTCGTAAGCGTGCAGGCTACCCTGGCGCGCGAGCGTCCTCGCGAGCATGGCGGTGGTTGTGTAGGCCACGGAAGACCGTATCGAAACCACCGCCATGCTCGCGAGGGCGCTCGCGCGCCAGAGGGGCTGAACGGTTACCAGTTTTCAAGTGATTTGGGTTTATTGTCTTCCGGATGACAGCAACCAGGCGAAGAAAGCGCTGATACCGGCGGTGAAGACCGCGCGGGCGAAAAAGAGCTTGCTCGTTACCTGTCGCAAGTCACCTGCCGGGTCGAATGCGTTCACCCAATCATGTGAATGCGGATGATAGTTGCTCCACACCAGCAAAATCACCCCCACCGCGGCGAGTAGCGGGATCGCCAATCCAAGCAGCAGTGCCGTGCGGGTGGTGGTCTGGTTCCACATGCCGTGGCAACGGTCGCGGATCAACCACCCCACCGTGGCGCCGGCGATGCCGGCCAGCAGATAATTCGGCGGCAGCCACCGAAAGGCGTATATCCCCAGGTAGGCGGACAGGCCGAAGATCACCACCGCCCAGGCGCACGCCAGCATCGCTCCGGCGATAAGCGCTTTCCGCAGGTCTTCCGGATCCACGATACCGGCGCCCAGCCCCACCCCTTGTCCTTGCGGCAGCAGGCATTCCCGGCAGCGGATGCCGACCGGCCCATGCATCATGCAATCCGTGCACAGCGGCTTGCCGCAGCGACCGCAACTCACCCAGGTTTCCCTGTCCGGGTGGCGATAGCAAGTCGGCGCGGTCTCGTTTTGTATTTGTTGGGTATGTTCGTCCATATTATTTATTTCAACGCAGAGACACAGAGCAGCAGAGAACGACGCAGAGAGGTTGACGTATTTCCTTAGAGTTCATTATGCAGCGCTATTTCTTCTCTGCTCTCCATCACTCTCTTTTTCTTCCTCTCTGCGCCGTCTCTGCGTCTCTGCATCTTTGCGTTGAAAACCATAAAAATACACACCCCGGAACATATGCTCCGGGGTGTGATGTTTTACCGCTTGCCGGAGTTAGAAGCGCCGGCGAGGACGATTGTCGCGTCCGCCTTCGCGTCCGCCGCCCGGGCCTCCCGGACGGAATCCGCCGCCTTCGCCGCCTTCACGCGGGGGACGTGGAGGACGCTGGTCGGTGGCGCCCAGTTCACCCGGCTCGGGGGCGGGCAGCATGGCTTTGCGGGTGAGGCGAATCTTGCCGGTGGGATCGCGCTCGATCACTTTGACCACCACTTCATCGCCGATATTCACCACGTCTTCTACGCGGTTCACGCGCTCGTGCGCGAGTTGCGAGATGTGAATCATGCCGTCGCGGCCCGGAGCAATTTCCACGATGGCACCCACCGGCTTAATGTCGATGACCCTGCCCACGTAGACTTCGCCTTCGACGACATCGCGGGTGATGTCTTCGATCATCTTGCGCGCTTTCAGGCCGGTTTCCTGATCGGGAGCGGCGATGAACACGCGTCCGGTCTGCTCGATGTCGATCTTCACATTCAGGTCGCCCTGAATCTTCTTCACCACCTTGCCGCCCGGGCCGATCACGTCGCCGATCTTGTCCGGATGGATTTCGATGATGACCACGCGCGGGGCGGTTTGCGCCAGATCCGGACGCGGCGCGGAGATCGTCTCTTCGATCTTGCCGATGATGTAGATGCGTGCGTCGCGTGCCATGGCAAAGGCCTGTGACAACAGTTCGCGAGACAGCCCGCCGCGCTTCACGTCCATCTGAATGGCAGTGATGCCGGTGCGGGTGCCGGTGACTTTGAAGTCCATGTCGCCGGAGCCGTCTTCGACGCCCTGGATGTCGGTGAGCAGTACGGCGCGCGTTTCGTCGCTGACCATGCCGATGGCGATGCCGGCGACCGGCGCCTTGATCGGCACGCCGCCGTCCATCAACGCCAGCGTGCTGCCGCAGGTGCTGGCCATCGAGCTGGATCCATTGGATTCCAGTACTTCGGACACCAATCGCAGCGTATACGGGAACTCATCCGTGCTCGGTAAGACCGGAACCAGCGCGCGCTCGGCGAGGGCGCCATGGCCGATTTCCCGGCGTCCGGGTCCACGCATCGGGCGAACTTCACCCACGCTGTACGGGGGGAAGTTGTACTGGTGCATGTAGCGCTTCTTCTCTTCGTCCGGCGAGATGGTGTCGAGCGCCTGGCCTTCGCCCATGCCGCCCAATGTCAGCACGGTGAGGGTTTGCGTCTGCCCACGGGTGAAGAGCCCGCTGCCATGTACGCAGGGTAAGAGGCCGACTTCGCTGCTGATCGGACGAATCTCATCCGGACGGCGACCGTCGGGGCGGCGCCCTTCGTCGAGAATCAGGTTACGCAACGTCTCTTTGATGACCTTCTCGATGGCGGCGCGTACTTCCAGCCCACCTTCGGGGAAGCGCTCCAGCACTTCGGTTTCGATCTCGCGAATCATGTCGCTGGTCGCGCTTTCACGCGCCTGCTTGCTCGGGTTGACGATGGTTTCGCGGATGCGCGGGGCAAAAACTTTCACCGAGGCCATGATCTCGTCATCAGTGACCGGCGCGACGGCAACGTATTTCTCCGTGCTGACCTGCGCGACCAGTTGGTCTTGCAACTCGATCATCTGGAGAATGCCTTTTTCGCCGAATTCGATGGCGGCCAGCATAATATCTTCCGGCACTTCTTTGCTGCCGGCTTCCATCATGATGATGCCTTCGCGGGTCCCGGCGACGATCAGGTCGAGTTCGCTCTCAGTGGTCTGGGCGAAGGTCGGGTTGAGGACAAATTCACCCTCGATGCGGCCAACGCGGACGGAAGCGACCGGTCCCTGGAACGGAATGCGCGAGATACTCAGCGCCGCGGAAGCGCCGATGGTGCCCAGCACGTCCGGCTGGTTTTCCTGATCGGTTGCCAGCACGGTGATGATCACCTGCACTTCATTGCGAAAGTGCTTGGGAAACAGTGGGCGAATCGGGCGGTCGGTCATGCGGGCGGAAAGAATCGCGCGCTCGCTGGGACGACTTTCGCGCTTGATAAAGCCACCGGGAATCTTTCCGGCGGAATACATGCGCTCCTCGAAATCCACGGTCAGGGGGAAGAAATCCACCCCCTCGCGCGGTTTATCCGACATGGTGACCGCGGCCAGAATGACGGTGTTGCCATAACGCACGAGCACGGATCCGTCGGCCTGTTTGGCGAGGCGCCCCGTCTCGATGCTGAGAACTTTGCCGTTGACGGTCAGTTCTACAATATTCATTTGTCATCTCCTCATGGTGTGGTACTGCATCCTGCTCGGGGTTTAACGACGTATGCCGAGTTTGGCAATTAACGTCCGGTAGCGGCTGATGTCGACTTTTGTCAGGTAGTTCAACAAGCGACGGCGCTGTCCCACCATCATGAGAAGACCACGACGCGAGTGGTGATCTTTCTTATGTACCTTCAAATGTTCGGTCAGATGATTGATGCGGGCGGTAAGAAGAGCAACCTGCACCTCGGGTGAACCGGTATCTCCGGTGTGACCGCTGTGCTCCGCAATAATCTGCTCCTTCTGTGTCTTGGCTAATGGCACCTGTGTGTGTCCTCCGAGTTAATATCCACGGCATTATAGCATACGGATTTGAGGTTGTAAAATTCCGTTTTCACCATATCGTCGATGGGAATTTACAGCGCTCGATTTGAAGGGGGATACCGGCTTCTATCCGTTTCACCGAGAAGGTATTTGGCGCCCGCCGCCAGTGTATGATATGAATAGCGTAAATTTTCCACGCTGCTTGCCTACTCCGTTCGAGCCCCATTCTTCCCATTTGCCCAGATACGATAGCAGCACTCATGCACTTGCACTTACACTTACACTTACACTTGCACGTGCACGTGCACGTGCGAGGGTAAATGCAAACCCGTTCAATGGAGCCCCGTCGCTACCACCGCCCTGTCGACTTGGGATGCCAGTCCGTATAATGCGTGCCGCCGTTCAGCCAGGCGAGATATTGCCGGATTGTCAGCACTAGCGTGGCATGGCTCCAGGTGAGCGGACTGACGGAGAGCGGTTCACCGGTATACGGATGCACCTGTTCGGCGAGGATGCCACTCGGCAAGGCATGTTGCGCGACCCAGTCGAGTAGTTCGAGCGCCGGAGCAGCATCGGTGGGCGTTTTGGCGATGGCCAGGTACCACTGGGCGAACCAGAGGGTACAGATAAACCACGGGTTGCCGGGAACATTGGCGTCATCCTGCGTCACACGTTGATAGCGATCGTCCGCATAGCGGGCGATGCCGCCGATGGGCGTCTTCACCCACAGGCGCTCGCGCAGGTAACGCATGCTGGACACGATGCGTGGATCGTCCGGCGGGATCATCCCAAAGAGCCAGAGCCCGACCACGGAACTCTCCGGCCGTTGTTCCAGCAACAGTGGATCGATGGCGTTCCGGATGCACACATCGGTAAAACAGGCCATCTCCGGCGACCAGAGTTGCTTCTCGGTGGCCTGCCGTATCTCATCGGCGGTGTGTCGATAGGTATTCGCCAAGGTGGCTTCACCGAACGCCTCCGCAAAGTTGGCGGCGGCTTGCAATCCCCCCCACACCGCGCCGATGGTCCACGGAAAGACGCCATGGCGCTCTTCCCAGAGATCCCACGATGGCAACGGCAGACCGGTATCCTGATCGCGGTACTCCACCAACCAGTTCGCCGCCCGCACGATGAGCCCACGAAACAGCGGCTTGATGAATTCGACGTCGCGGAAACGCTGGAAGTGCCGCCAGAGCGCCCAGAGTACCAGCGCCGTCTCATCCTCCTGCACCGGCAATTCTTTGTGCCCCTGAAACAGCCACCCATGCCAGGAAGACGCCAGCGAACCATCGGCGTTGTATTTATGCAGCAGATAGCCTTCAGGAGTGATGACGTGATGGCAGAATTCGAAAAAGCGACGCGACACTTCGGAAAAGCCGGCGTCGATGAGCGCCGCCACCGCTATCGCCCCGTCGCGCGGCCACATATAGGCGTAGGTATCGCTGTAGACGCGCGCCATGTCGTAATCGGTTGCCGCGAGGATCGCGCCGCCGTGATCGACCTGGGTGCGCAGCACGAGCAAACTGCGCTGATACAACGTGTTGAGCGTTTCCGGCAAATCCGCCGTCTCTCCGGCCTCATTCGCCACCCACAACGCCCAATAACCGGCGGTGCGTTGGTAGAAGGTGGTCGGGGTGCGCTGGCGTACGGCGCGGTTGATGCGGGTCACTTCGTGAAAATCTTCCCCAACGGCGATCCAATACCAGCCGGTCGCCTCGCTTTGCGCCGGAATGGTCAGGTGTAGCGCCACGCAGGAATCGATGCTGCCCTGCGCTGTGGCATTGCCGGAAAGCAGGCCATCCTCCGCGTCACGCCACGTGCCTTCCCTGCCGAAGGATTCCTTCACGCCGACAGCCCATTGATCGACGCCAAATTGCCAATCGTCACCGACCAGCTTCCCGCAGTTAATCAGGAACCAGCAACGGTCTTTGTAATGAAACACCGCGAGCCGTTCCGGCTCGTAATAAGCGGAATCGCCGACCGCTAAACCGTTGATATGGAAATCCTGCGCGAAGAACAGCCGCACTACGCAAGGATGTGACCGGTCATTACGCACGAGAATCTTGCGTAAGTATAAATTCTCATGAAAATCGACCACATCCTGGCAAAGAAGGGTCACCGGCACCGCGGGGTGGGTCAGCGTGACACGCGTGACCAGCGTCCGCGGCTCATACCCCAACACCCGCCGCCATCCGCTCTCCGCCACCCAGTGGAAACCGCCATCGACCCAGATACCAAACCGGAAGGGATGCCCCGCGGTGTGATTCTCCTGCCCGATATGCGGCCAATACAGGTCGCGCAGTTGGTATTGCGCATCAAAATTCACTAACAGCGATCCATTCCCCACCGGAAGATCACGCGGCATGGAGACCTGCTTTACTGCAACGTTCTGCAATTGGCATTCCGATCTGGCCGATTGCTTAAACCTTCACCTGACGCCGGTACGATCAACCATGTCAACGGAATGCCTTTTCTCCGATCGCAGACAAAAATCACCCCGGTATCCAGACATCGATACTTTTCCGGCGGACACTAACAAGAGCCTGTCCCAAAGTCCACGGTTTTGTATCGCGCGCAGATTTTGGCGTCAGGCAAGGAGTGCATTTCACACTTTATCACGGCAAGATAAACGTGAAATGCACGACGCAGCCTGGCGCCAAAAGATGCCGCGAGACGAAATCGTGGACTTTGGGACAGGCTCTAACTATATTTGAAAATCTCCCCATAATCCGCATTAACCGGGTCAACTTCTGGTATACTAAAGCTGTGAGTGACGGGTTAGCGATGATCCGTTGCCCGCGTTGGCAATCCACCCCCCGGTGATGGCAGTCGCCCCGACTGTCCGCAACCAGCGCGATCCTGTCGGCTATTGGTTGCGATGATACAGTTCCCTCAATGCAAATATCCGTTCTGCGTTCGCCTCTGTCGGGTCGTCGCGGTGGTGTTGGCGCTGCTCGCGGTGGCGTGCCTGCTGACCATCGGGGTGGCATGGCGGCAGCTTGTGCGTATGCAAGGCCAACTGCAGCCGCTGATCCAGCGCGAACTGTCGCGGACGCTCGGGCGCGCGGTGCATATCGGCTCGGTACAGTTGCGCGGTTTGAATCAGTTAGTGATCGCCGATGTGCGCATTGCCCGCGACGGTTCGTTCCGCGATGGGGTAGCGTTGAAAACCCCCGCGGCCATTGCGCGGATCAACCTCTTCGCGCTGGTGCTGCATCCCGATGCCGGCCCGATGAACGCGGTGGGACACGTGACGGTGTTGCGCCCGACCGCATCGATCAGCCGAACGCGCGAGGGACGCTGGGATTTTCAGGACATCGTCGACCGGTGCAAAGGCCAGTCAACTGTCACGCATGCGGATTTCACCCTGGAAGGCGGTCGGGTGGATTTCGCTGATGCGCGCGGATTCGGCGCGAGCGTCGATCCTATTCGCAAAGAGTTCGTCAATGTCGCCGCGCGCGTCAGTACGCACGGGGATGGTGACTTTACGTTCCGCGCCTCCGGCCAGGACGCCCTCGACCGCATGGGCCCGATGGAAGTAGCCGGCGCCTATTCCGGACACGCCGATGCGATGCGCGTCAACGCGAACGCCACTCGCATCGCGGTGGATGAACTGGCGCGTTACCTGCCCGCCGACTGGCCGATCACCTTCCGCGATGGCACCGCCGCGCTGCGGGTGGTAGCGCTGATCAGAAGCCTGCCGAATCCGCCTGTCGGGACGCCACTCTCCGCGACGGCCTTGACCGCGGAATTGGATCTCTCCGGGGTCGGATTGCGCTTGCGCGACCTGTCGGCCCCGATCGTCGCCACGTCGGGTCGATTGACGCTGCACTATGATCCGGCGAAATATCCGCGCGGCAGCCAGTTGCAGTTTCAGCACGTGCAGGCGCGCGCCGGCGCGATCCCCATCACCTTGGCCGGGCAATTATCGGAAATCAACCTGTTCGATCTCGCGCATACGCGTCCGTATGTCAACCTGACGGTGACGACCCGCGCCGGTGACGGCCAACAACTGGTCAGCCTCTTCCCGCATACCGACTGGTTGCGCGGCGTGCAGCTTGCAGGTCCCACGCGGATCGATGCGCACGTCAATGGACCGGTGTCGGATCTCACCATCGACGGCGCGCTGCATAGCGACCGGCTGACTTACGCGGGCGTGCAAGGACAAGGCGCCGACGTGCAGTTCCGCACTCGTCTCGGCGCCGTCACCTCTGCCTCTCCGACCGTCCAGTTCGCCGGACGCCTGCGCCAGATTATCGCCGGCATGGCGCGGTTGCGGAGCGTCTCCTTCGGCATGACCAGCGTGACTCCGTCGTCACAGCTCACCAGCGCGCCGCGCCTCACCGGCTCGGTCACCGCGACCCGCCTGCTGCTGCCGTGGGGGGAGACGGCAAATGCCTACAGTGCGGTAGTCATCAGCCGCGCCGGCCTGGAATTGCGCGATGTGCGCACGACGGCTTTCGGCGGAGTGATACAAGGGCAACTGCTCTTTCCATCCCGCGGTGGCACCCTGCAGGCAGATGGATCAGTGCACGGGATCAACCTGCAAAGCGTGGCCGCGCAATTCGGGTTGCCCGGCCTTCGTGGGGTAGGAAACGGCACGCTTTCTGCACGGTTGGATGCAGCGGGACAATGGACGCTGACTTCCCAACTGAGCGGGCAAAAGCTGGCGTATCGCGATTACCAGGCAATTTCAGCTACTGCGCGCGTGGTCGCCACCATTAAAGCCGACACGATCATCGCGCAAATTCCCACCCTCACGGCGAAGACGAATTACGGGAATTTCACCATCACGAATGGCGCCTACCGCGGGAATCGGCAAGCGCCGGCGATGGGCACGTTGCACCTGCCGATGCATGGGGAACAAATCCCGCTGCGCGCATTCGGCTATGACCAGTTGAACGGCACGGCAGCGTTGGATGGTACGGCGACCGGCGAGGTGTCCCATCCGCTACTGGTTGCGCACGTGGATGCAATAAATGGCGCGTTGTTCGGTCATCACTACCAGCAGGCGCAGGGAGATATCTCCGCCGAGTCAGGCCGGCTCGCGTTCCATCACCTGGTCTTCGCCCGTCCGGATGTAACCTTGCGGATCGCCGACGACGCGCAAGGCTTCGACCCGAGTAAAGGAATAGCCGGTTTGAAGGCGGTATTGGAAATGCACGGCGCACCGCTGGATGACGTGCTGGCATTATTCAACCAGCAGAGCCCGTGGCCGGTAAGCGGCGGCGTGCAGGGCACGCTCACCATTCAGCCGCTCAACGGACAGTTGAGCGTATCCGGCATCGCGTCGATCCCCCACCCCACGGTGATTATTCCGGCGCACGGCCCGTATCCGCTGCAGCTGGATCGGCTGGGCATGACGTTCACCTATTACGACCGCAACGTGCAGGTGTCGGAACTCGACATCGTGCGCGGTGGCGTCACCCTCCATGGCGCCGGCACGGTCGGCATGACGGAGGCGGGCAAAGTGCGCGCCGACCTGGCGTTCACCGGTAACGGGGTGGAATTAGCGGACGTCCCGCTCGACTTGTTCGGTCTGCCGGAAACGGCCAGCGGGTCGGCAACCATCAGTGCGACGCTCGATGGGGTGCTGCATGGCGATGGACCGCAACCGCTGACGGTGCATGTCTCCGTGCAATCTCCCGCGGCACAGGTGAATGGGTTTCCCCTGGGTGCGAGTGCAGTCGATTTCGCCTATACCTATCGACCGCAAGATCAGCAACTGGTCATTCGCGATGGGACGGTGGATAACCCGCTCTTCCACGCCTCGGTTGCCGGTCACTACGCGTTGAGTCAGGGTGAATTTGACGGCATGAAGGTGGATATCCCACGCCTCGATCTCGCCGGCGCAAGCGCATTGCTGGCGCAGGCGGAAGATATTTCCCCGTTATACCGCGTGCTGGTATCCGGTCTAGCCGGTCACGGGCAGGCCTCCTTTGTTGCCAATGGCCCGGCCAGGCAACCGGACGTGGCGCTCTCGTTCGGGCTCAGCGGGCTGGCGATCAACGGCGCCAGCTTGCCGAATTTACATGGGCAAATCGCTTCCGAGACCGTCGCCGGGCATTATCGCCTGCGGCTGCATGAGGTGACCGCTGACGATCCGGCAGGAACGGCGCAAGCACGCCTACAGGGCACGCTCGACCCGATAAACGGTCCGGAGGTGCAATTCACCGCGCGCGACATCACTGCCCGCGTCTTAACTCCCTGGCTGGGCACGCTGCCCGTCGATGGACGCCTGGCGCTGACCGGCAGTTGGCGCGGGACGTGGATGCAGCCGCGCGCGGAAGCGGACGTGCAGGTAGACCATCCCGTCATCGACGGTTACGCGCTGCAGCAGATCAGCGGACATCTGCAACTGGCCGATAATCGCCTTCAACTGGCAAATGGGCAGGTGCAATTGCCGCATGCCGGCGCGCCGGTGCAAGTCGCCGGCGCCATTCCGCTCCGCTGGACAGGCTGGCGACCGAGCGTGCCCGCCGATCAGCCGGTTGCCCTGCAGGTGACGTTGCCGTCACAAACGCTCACCGCGTTTTCCACGCATTTTGCGCCGGTACCGGGTTTCTCCGGCGACGTCGCCGGGCAATTGCGCGTCGGCGGTACGCTGGCTGCCCCGCGGATCGAGACCGGGTGGCTGACCGCTGCCGGCGCCGCGGATATCCGGCCGGCCGACCCGGCGTTGCCCAACCAATTGCGCGACCTGGCTTTACGGTTGAATCTCTCCGGTGATACACTGACGATTGCGAATTTCCAGGCGACACTCGACCGGCAGGAAGGCGGCAAGCGGCCGCGGAGCTTCGCGCCGGGATGGGTCACCGCACAAGGCACGGTGCAATTGCCCACGGATGCCGTGCAACTCACCTCGCCGAATGAGTGGCGGTGGAATGTGTATGCCGACGTGGTGCGCGTGCCGCTGCCGGTGTCGCTGACGGCGATACCGAATGCCTCCGGTTTCCTGCACCTGGAGAGCGAAAACGGCGTGCCGGTGCTGCATGGGGTGCTGCTGGCGGAACATGTCAAAGTGAAAGAGCCGAAAGTATCCACGAGCCGTCCGGGTCTCGCGGCGATCTCCTTCAATCCGCGCCTCTCGCTGCTGCTGCAGGTTGGCGAAGGCGTGAAGGTGTCCCGCGGTCTCTTTACCGTCTCGCTGCGCCCCACCCCGCTGCCGCGCCCGTCGCTGCCGGTGGTGGCAGGCAACACGCCGCCGTCACTGGTTATCCAGCCCGATCAGCCGGTCTTCGCGGAGGATGCCACCCAGACGCATCCCGGTGCGAGCGAGATGCCGGGAACCTGGGGCACGCTCACCGGATCGCTGGCCGATCCCCACTTCTACGCGCGCTTCGAAGTGGGAAAAGTGGGGTTTCCGCTCAACCTGTTCAGCAGTATCCGCAATACGAAAGGCCGCATCACCTACAGCCAGGCCAGCGGCGTCCAACTGGTGATGGGCATTCACGACCCGGCGCCCGCGACGGCGTCCACGACGACAGCAGGCTCGGGACTGCATTAGTGAGACGAATGGGTGTCGGGTGTCAGTCGCGGTTAGGAAGTGTTTGGAGGGCGTGAGCGAAAAATGTTTGGAGGGTGCGTAGTCGTTGCCCTGATAGCTCATAGCTATTTCGCCAGGAATCCGATCATCAGTCAACCCCCTCAGCATGGGGAGATCGACGGGGATAGTATACGAGGGTGTGAGCGCAGCGAGCCCCGCCAGTGATAGGTAAACCCCAGCGAGGTGACCCCCTCCCCAAAAACACCATAACTCTCATACCTCCCATACCTCCCATCCAATCCGACCAATCACCACCCCCCAGACGACCAAAAGCCCGCCCCGGTAGTTTTTCTTTCAAAAAACCGGTGCGAGCAAATTTTCCCTATTTGTCTCTAAAAGAGCCCTGCCCCATCAGCGATGAGGTCGTAGTCCTCGCCCATGGTACCTGACCTGCGCGGCCAGGTTGAGGGAGGCCCTCGCTGCCGAAGCAGCGAGCCCGCCGTCACCGGCGGTGATCCACTCGGTCGGCAGTAAACTGCTCAGAG
>Ga0073936_10002892_pt1 | contig 25155 bp, 27 predicted proteins | sample AliMusrvi5mmetaG_FD_87041 | JGI IMG/M metagenome (GOLD analysis project Ga0073936, IMG submission 87041) | Freshwater lake bacterial and archeal communities from Alinen Mustajarvi, Finland, to study Microbial Dark Matter (Phase II) - Alinen... | ecosystem: Environmental > Aquatic > Freshwater >... | reverse complement strand
GGCAGGTGGCCGAAAGGGGGCGTTGAGTGCCTTCGGCGGTTCCTCACGCGGTGAAGATGCGGTGTTGCGCGCCTTGCGTTGGTTTAAAGCCAATCAGTCCGAAAATGGATCTTGGGACAAAAAGGATTCCAATCCCCTGGCATTCACCGGACTGGCGTTGCTGGCTTTTCTTGCCCACGGTGAAACTCCCGCTTCAACTGAATTCGGGCAGACTGTTGAAAAGGCGATGAAGTATATTGTGTCCAAGCAGACCGCAGCAGGTGCGTTTGGCGGCATTACTTCTAGCGCGTCCACTTATGAGCACGCCATTTGTACCTACGCGATCAGTGAGGGATTCGGCTTGACCAAAATCATGGCCCTCAAGGAAGCGATGGACAAGGGTGTTGATGTCATTATTGAAGGGCAGCAACTGGGCGGGGGCTATGACTATGTTTATAAAAAAGGGGAACGTTGGGATTTATCGGTGGCGGGTTGGCAGTTTCAGGCACTGAAGGCCGCCAAGATGGCGGGTTGCAGCAGTCCCAAATTGGAGGATGCCATCAAGAAGGGCATGGATTTCATCATGAATACTGCCTATGACCCCAAGGGGGGCGGATTTGGATATGCCAGCCCCTCTTCGACCCCCAGTATGACGTCAGCCGGAACCTTGTGTTTGCAACTGATGGGTAAACCCAATGCCCCGCAGGTACGTACCGCTTTGAAATATATTGAAGACTTGCCCTGCTTATGGGCTGGGGCTGCTGCAAAAGAGGATGAAAAGCCGGCGGTGGCTGCGAAGGCTGGCGCCAAACAACCTGTCTATACCTGGTATTATGCCACTCAGGCGAAATTCCAGAAGGGGGGTAAGGATTGGGATTCGTGGAATCCGAGATTCACTAAGGCGCTGGTTCAGAATCAAATTGTAGAAGGGACGATGGGACATTGGGAGGGTGGGGATCACGGAGGGGCCGTTTATACTACCGCGCTTTGCTGCCTGATGTTGGAGGTCTATTATCGCTATCTCCCAACCTTCAAACATGTTGAGGAAAAGGCCGCTCCTGCAGCCACGAAGTCAGATGACGTGGTCGTGGATGTCATTTGATCCTGATGAGCGAAGGCGGGCACATACAACGGCTTTCGACTGATGTTGTGAGCGGCATCGCACACTGCTTGGATTCCTGCGGCGATGTCTTCCGGGGTGATGCCGTCGAGTTCGCCATGTTCGATACGCCGTAGAACATTTTCAGTACGGTCCTACAAAGCCATAGTTGTCACAAGTTAGTGGCAGTGATTTATTTTAACCGGCAGAGGCAACAAAATCTTCGATGGCTACAGCCCTCAAAGGGGAACCGTCGGCGTTGCTGATTTTTAATGGCAGACAAACGAAGAAGACATCTGCGCTTTTGATTGCATCCAAATTGGTCAGGTTTTCAATGATGACAATGTTTTTCCCGAGAAGGGTATGATGTGCTGGTAATGCCGTATTATCAATCGGATCAATAGAGATTGTATCAATACCGACGCCTTTTAGAGGTAATTCTGCCAGCCATTTGGCTGAATCAACAGATAAGGACGGGAAACCTTTGAAGTAATGATCCTGTCCCCAATAGCGTGACCATCCGGTCATGATTAACGCAAAGTCAGCATTGATAAATTGTGCTCGATACGGTTCAAGGGAGGCGACGTTAATCGATCCTGTCGCGAGGTGTAAAGCATTGACAACAACAGCGCGTCCCGTGAAGTGAGAAGCATCGAACATGTCCAATGACTTTCCCTTTCTCAGAATATGTGATGGAGCATCCATATGTGTGGCCGTATGGGTATACATCGAAATTTTCATTTCGGCAAAACCGTTATGTTCGATTGTGTTTGCTGCCACAAATGAGGGAGGTTCTGTTCCTGGGTATACAGGCATTACAGGATTAATACTGTGAGATAGGTCAATGATTTTCATATCCGGGAAAAATCAACGGCGCGGGGTAGTGCGCACGATGGATTTTCTGGTGGTGTGCCGGACAAGTCCAGTTGTTGGCAGGTGTGATCTGCGAGCGTACTAATTTTTTTCATGGGGTTGAGCCTAGCGGAAAGTTGGGCGAAATCAAGAAAGCAAGTCCGATCAGTCTGACAACGGCGAAGGGTAAAGGAGTAAGAAATAAGAGCAAAAGACTAGAAAATTTCAATTTGTCCTACACTCCTTACTGGGTGAGGTGATAGAATAAACCCGGAGAAATGACAGGAGACTCAAGGTTATGATGCGTCAGATATGCTGGATTGAGAAAAACGACGATGGTATCAAGCGTGATGTAAGGTGGTCGGTGGAACGCGGAAAGGTCAAATGGCAGTTCAAACTGGACACGGAAGAACGGTTTGATTACGACACGCTGCCAACGCGCGAGGATTGGGAGAATTTTTTGGAGCGGATGGAGGCGCGTTATCAGCGCCGGAATGTTTCCTTTGATGATTTGCAGCTTGCCCGTACTGCGATGCAAAAAGCGTTGGAGGAGTGAGCGGTGAAAATAATTCGCGTCAAATCTGGTGTTGAGATCCCCTTTTGGAAACGGAAGGCACTGGGGGTGATGACGCGGGCGGAGTGGGAATCCCTTTGTGATGGGTGTGGCCGGTGTTGTGTCATCAAGTATGAGGATCCTGACACCTTGAAAGTTCATTACACCAAGTGGGCTTGCCGGCATCTTGACCTTGAGTCCTGTCGTTGTGCCTGTTACAGCAGCCGTAAAAAACGCATGCCGGAATGTGTGGATTTGTTCCGTTGTACCCCCGAGACGTTGGCCTGGTTGCCATCAAGTTGCTCCTATCGTCTGCTGACGGAAGGTCATGATCTGCCACGATGGCATCCACTGGTTACAGGAAAAGCCGATTCCACTTGCCGGGCAGGGATGTCGGTGCGCGGGCATGTGATTCCCGAACAAGTTTATGACGATGAATAAGAATAAGTTATGGAAAAAAGGGGTGGTATTGGTTGCGATGGCCGTCGGACTGGTTTACGTAACGGTGAAGTATGCTGCACCTCTGACCCGCTTTTTTAGTAATGCCAACCAAATGGGTGACTATCTGGCTTCTTTTGGGGCGTGGGGTGCGGCGGTATTTGTCTTTTTTCAGGCGTTACAAGTGATCATTGCGCCAATTCCTGGAGAAGTGACCCAGTTTGCCGGTGGGTTTATCTACGGAACCATACCGGGAACACTTTTTTCGGTCATCGGGATTTTGATGGGGTCGGCTTTGGTATTCGGGTTGGGCCGGTGGATCGGGCTGCCATTTTTGAAGGTGGTCATTTCTGAAAAAACCTTTCAGAAATTCGGATTTCTCCTGAATCATCCCAAGACTGAATTCGCCATTCTGATCTTATTTCTCGTTCCTGGCAGTCCCAAAGATATTCTGACTTATATTGCCGGCTTGACTCCGGTTAAGCCGATGCGTTTTTTTGTTGCGGCGATGGTGGCCAGATTCCCTGGTATTCTTTTGTCCTCTTATATCGGTGCCCACGTGGAGGCTAAGGCTTACGGTCCCGTGATTGTGGCCTCAGTCATCGCTTTAAGCTTGTTTGTGGCGGGGGTATTGATGCAGGACCGGGTTATGGGGATGTTCCAACACCGGAAGACATCTCGAAAGTGAGATTTACTCACACGAAGCCTGAACTCCCAAGGAATGAGCCAATGATGACGATTCCGGTAAAATGCTGCAAGAGTTTACAAAATGGGTGGGTCAGAACAAGCGATCAATTTAATTTTATTTCATTTCGCATGGTGTGTATTACGTCCCCGCCAGTGCCTTCTGCATGATGGCAGCCAGATTCTGTTTTGAAAACGGTTTTTGGATAAAATGGATTTCGTTCTCCAGTACGCCCTGATGAGCGATGATTTCGGACGGGTAGCCGGACATGAAAACGCAGGTGAGATTGGGGTTGCGTCTCTTCAGTTGTGCGGCCAGTTCGTGACCATTCATGCCGGGCATAATCAGATCAGTCAACAGGAGTCGTATGGCATCGGCATGCTTTTCTGCGAGGGTAAGGGCCTCCTCCGGTGTGTTAGCTGCCAATATGGTATAACCCATATTTTTCAAAATTCGTTCGCCTATTTTCAGAAGAGCTTTATCGTCTTCCACCAGTAATACTGTCACGTCAATTGGGTCGCGCATGGGAAAAACTCCGTATTTTTAGGATATCCCGATTATTTTTTGGGCAGAGTGCGCTCAGACGTACCCCCAAGTGGTGGATAATCCAGTGCAAAGGACTCTTAAATTCAAGCCCGCCTGCTTATGCCGGAAAATGAGAGGGAAAGCAATCCTGAAGACAGAATGGAATGAATTTGCGCCAGCATTTATGATTTCTCTTCACGTTTATATGGTTTTCTCATGCCTGTCGTGGTATCCCTTTTTCCATGAGAGTGATGGATTGGATAGAAATCGGAAAAATGGATGATTTGGGGAGGATGGATACCCCTGTGCACCGGCTTGATGCGAGAGTCAAGGCGGTGGTCACGTTTGCCTTTATTGTGATTGTCATGACTTTTCCCCCTCATGAACTTTCGGCCCTTACGCCGTTTCTGCTGTATCCGGTCTTCCTCATCTCTGCAGGTGAAATTCCCCTGTGTTACCTTTTAAGGAAAATCCTTGTGGCAGCGCCGTTTGCTTTGGTTATTGGAATGATCAATCCTCTGTTGGATCATCAACCGGTGGCGGCTATCGGATCGTGGGTCATTACGGGCGGGTGGCTTTCATTTGCCTCGATCATGTTCCGGTTTGTACTGACTGTCGGTGCTGCCTTGGCGCTGATTGCCTGCACGGGAATGTTGCGTTTGGGTGCCGGTCTGGAGCAATTGGGGGTTCCGAAGGTTTTTGTTGTCCAACTCCTATTTCTGTACCGGTACTTGTTCGTCGTGGCGGACGAGGGTGCCAAGATGGTCAGGGGGGTGGAGGTTCGCTCCAGCGGGTCTCGTGCCCTTGGATTCCGCCTTTATGGTTCCCTGATCGGCCATTTGCTGCTTCGGTCCATGGATCGGGCAGAGCATATCTATCGTGCCATGGTCGCACGTGGATTTGACGGGGAGATTCGTGTTCTGAACCGGGCTTCATTGCGTGTTGCCGATGGGGGGTTTATCTGCGGATGCCTGGTTTTTTTTGTTGTTGCGCGGCGATGGAATCTGGCTGATGAATTCGGCCAATGGTTGATGAGGATGGTAACATGAGCCACCATATGGTTGAAGTCCGTGACCTCTATTTCGACTATCCCGACGGTACCGAAGCACTGAAGGGAGTGTCATTCCGCATTGAACATGGGGGGGCGGTGGCGCTGGTCGGGAGCAACGGTGCCGGTAAGTCTACGTTGTTGCATCATCTCAATGGCTATCTAAGGACCCTGCGCGGAGAAGTAATCATCGGGGATACGCGTCTGACACGAGAGACTGCCGTCATCGCCCGGCGGGCGGTGGGAATGGTTTTTCAGGATCCCGATGACCAGCTGTTTATGCCCACCGTGGCAGAAGATGTGGCTTTCGGTCCCTTGAATGCCGGTCTGCCTTTGGATCAGGTGGAAGCCCGGGTGACCATGGCGCTTGGACGTGTAGGGATGGCTCACTTGCGGGAACGCCCTCCTTACCGCCTCTCCAGCGGGGAGAAACGGGCGGTGGCGATTGCCACGGTCCTTGCGATGGCCCCTGACATTCTGGTGATGGATGAGCCCTCGTCTAATCTTGATCCGCGGATGCGGCGGCGGTTGATTGAGTTGCTGCGATCTTTTGAACATACGAAAATCATTGCCTCCCACGACCTGGAATTGGTAATCGAGGTCTGTTCCCGTGTGATTGTGCTCGATGGAGGGCAGGTTGTGGCGGATGGCCCGACAAAGGTTATTTTGAATGATGAGTCCCTGATGCTGGCTCATGGTCTCGAGCGGCCACATAGTCTTCGCCATTCCCATCCCCATTGAGGATTTGACAGAGGCGGGGGCGCACCGTATTGTGCCGATATGCTTCCCCAATGGATTATTGAAAAAAAACGTAATGGCGAAGTCCTCTCCGATGAAGAGCTGAGTCACTTTATCAGGGGCTATGTCAGGGGGGATATTCCTGATTACCAGATGGCTGCTCTGGCGATGGCTATTTTTTTTCGCGGGATGAATTCAGCGGAAATTACCACCTTAACCCGTGTCATGATGCAGTCGGGGGATGTGGTAGATACGTCGGCAATTCTGTTGCCCAAGGTGGATAAGCATTCTACCGGAGGCATTGGCGACAAACTTTCCATTCCCCTGGCACCCTTGGTGGCTTGTTGTGGTGTGGCCGTGCCGATGATCTCCGGGCGGGGATTGGGGATCACGGGTGGTACCCTGGATAAATTGGAGTCGATTCCCGGGTATCGGACAGGGTTGCAGATCCCTGAGTTTATCAAAGTGATTCAGGCCTGTGGCTGTTCGTTGATCGGACAGACCGAACGGCTGGTTCCGGCCGATCGGAAACTCTATGCGTTGAGGGATGTCACGGCAACGGTACCCTCCATTCCCCTGATTGTGTCCAGCATCATGAGCAAAAAGTTGGCGGAGGGAATTGATGGACTGGTTCTGGATGTGAAGTGTGGACGAGGCGCCTTCATGCGAACCCGTGACGAGGCCCGCGCTTTGGCGGAAGAGCTTGTCCGGGTTGGTCGTGCTATGGGCAAACGTGTGACCGCCTTGATCACCGCCATGGATCAACCGCTTGGCCGTACGGTTGGGAATACCCTTGAAATCATAGAGGCGGTCGACATTTTGAAGGGGCAGGGGCCTGCGGATAGTACGGAATTGACTCTGTTGCTGGCGGCAGAAATGCTGGTAGTGGCAGGGGTGGTTCCGACGACAGACGCCGGCATGGTGTTGGTGCGACGGAAATTGGTGTCGGGTGAGCCTTTTGAAGTTTTCAAAAAGATGGTGAGCCTGCACGGGGGTGACACGGGGGTTCTGGATGATCCCCGACGATTTCCTGTCGCTAAGGTGCGGGTGGACTATAGGGCGTCACAGAACGGGTATGTGCAGGACGTGGATGCGGAAAATATCGGGCGTGCCAGTTTGTTGCTGGGGGCTGGGCGCACTAAAACGACCGATTCCATTGATCCCTCTGCCGGATTGTCAAATTTGATGAAAATCGGGGAATCCGTGACGGCGGGTGCACCGTTGGTGACATTGCATGCCGCCACACAGGCGCGTTTGGATGAGGCGATGGCGTTGGTTCGAACCGCGTTTGTCATTGGTCCCAAGCCAGCACCCGTAACCGCTTTGTTCCTCGAAAGAGTGTGAGATAGGATATAGGAAATAAAATGAATACGGAGAAACTCATTTTAGCGGCGGAAAAAATCCGTGATGCGGCTTCAGGTTTCCGACCAAAATTTGCCATGGTCATGGGGTCGGGGTGGCGTGAAGTGATCAATGGTTTTACTATTTTGAAATCGTTTGAATATGCCGATATCCCGGAATTGGGGGCCCCTCAGGTGGCGGGGCATGGCGGGCAACTTCTGCTGGCGGAACAGGCGGGAATCGAACTGTTAATTTTTGCAGGACGCCGCCATTGGTATGAAGGGGTAGAGTGGGAGTCCATCGCCTTTCCTGTTTGTCTCGCCAAGACGATGGGTGTTTCAGGGATGGTGTTGACCAACAGTGCTGGCGGAATCCGGCAATCTTTTCAAGCTGGGGCGGTCATGGTGATAGAGGATCACATCAACCTGATGGGGGTAAATCCCCTGATGGGGCCGCATCATTCTTTTTGGGGGCCCCGCTTTCCTGACATGTCCTGCATTTATGATAAGGGATATCGGACTTGGCTGGGGCAGGTGTCGCAGAGTGCCGGAATTCCTTTGGCGCATGGTACCTATTTGGCTGTGACGGGGCCTTCCTATGAAACTCCTGCTGAAATTGTGGCCTTCCGCCGGATGGGTGCTGATGCTGTGGGGATGTCCACGGTGCCGGAAGCGATTCTCGCCCATGCGGCCGGACTGAAGGTGGTGGGACTTTCCTGCATTACGAATGCGGCGGCAGGTGGATCGGTGGTGTTGTCACACGAAGAAGTGCTGGCGGGTGCCCGGGTGGCGATTCCGAACCTGACGCGCCTGTTGCAGGAGTGGGTGAAAAGGATGGGGGCTATATGAAAAAAAAGATAGCGATGAAGTCATTTTTGCAGGTCGCCTTTAAGGCGACCAAGCAGAGTTATGCTCCTTATTCTAAATTTCCCGTGGGGGCGGCTCTGTTGACCGCAGGGGGGGATGTATTTGTAGGCTGTAATGTGGAGAATGCCTCCTACGGTTTGACCTTGTGTGCCGAGCGGGTGGCGGTGATGAAGGCCGTCTCGGAGGGAAAACGGAAATTTGCTGCCTTGATGGTCGTGGGGGGGGAAGGAAAAGCCGTGCGTCCTTGTGGAGCTTGTTTGCAGGTCCTTGCAGAGTTTTGCGCCCCCGATTTCCCCATTGTTCTGGCGCCCCTGAATGACCTTAAAAAGGCCGAACTGTTTCTGTTGAGTGACCTGCTCCCGCATGCCTTTAAGCACAGAGGCTGACAAACGGTGGGTACACCTTATTGTGCTGCCGGGCGGATACGGCGGGCGAGGGTGTTCTTGAGGGCTTCGTAAGTGTTGAACACGATCGGGCAACAATCGTAATTTTCAACGGATTGGCGAACCCGAAAAACGAATCCGCGCCGGTGGAGATGCGGGTAAGACTGGCAATCACGGGGACGCATTTCATAAACTGTGCAGTGGTTCTTTTGGAGAAAAGGGCAGGGACGCTTTTGGAAGATCAGCAGTTTCTTTTGTTTCTGCTGAAATATTTGGAGGTATCGGGCGGTAAAGGCTTTTACCGTTATGCCGAGGTGCCGGGCCAACCTTCGGGCGTCGGCCATGGTCAGCGTGGGATTGAGTTTGCGGCAGCAGTTGGCACACTGGGTACAGTCCACTTTCCGGGTTACCTTCCCATAGGCCGTCTCAACGGCTTGATCAATGGCTTTGATGGAGAAGGGCAACTCTCTCACATACATGCGAAAATCTTCATTCTCCGCCTTGCGGAGTTTCCCCAGCCGCTGGATTGTTTTAATGTCCGTGATCATTTTCATTTCAAAAAATGGTGGCGGTAGAAATTCAATTCGGCGATGGAGCCCATGACGTCATAAAGCGCATCGTGCTGTTGGGTCTGCTTGGGCAGAGTCCAACCGGGCAGATAGTCCTGCATCAGGGTGATATTGGTTTTGTCGAACTCCGGTCCGAGTTTGGCCTCCAGCCAGAGGATTTTGAGGGAGCTGACGTCGAGCATCCGGTAATGCAGTCGCCCCAGGAATTGCGGCAGAAAACGTTGGGCAAACCACCAGTCGGCATGAATGGTGTTGCCGGCCAGAATGGGGCGGTCTTTGATTTTGGCCGCCAGGGGTCCAATCAGGGTATCAATGGTGGTGGCCAGAAGGTGGTCAACCTCCGATACGGTGGGGGCTTTTTCTGAACGGGCTTGTGTGACGATCGCGGGACATTCCTTGGCAACAAAGGCGCTGACGGGGGTCGCTGGGGGGAGTCGTACGGCTGTCACTAGATCCTGTTCCGGTGTGGCGATGCGCTGCCCCTGCATGTCGGTGATGACCATGGCGACCTGCAGCAAGTGGGCCTGCTCGAGTTCCAAGGTTGAATATTCAGTGTCAAACCAGACGAGATGAGGTGCTGTGTTAATGCTCATTATTTCCTTAGGGGTGACTTTACAGGGTCAACAAATCCTGGATATCTGTCCAAGTCATGGAGGTGAAGGCGTTCTCCCCGGTGGTCAGGGTGGCGTCGATAATGGCTTTTTTCCGGCGCTGTAATTCGAGCACCTTTTCTTCCACGGTGCCCTTGGTAATCAGTTTAACGCTGTAAACGGTGCGTTTCTGGCCGATGCGATGGGCGCGATCCGTGGCCTGATTCTCCACGGCAGGATTCCACCAGGGGTCGAAATGGATCACCATGTCGGCCCCGGTCAGGTTCAGCCCTACGCCACCGGCTTTTAGACTGATCAGGAATACCGGAATTTTGCGATCGGTATTGAATTGGTGCACCACATCCATGCGGTCTTTGGTGGCACCATCCAGGTAACAGTAGGGGATTTGTTTGTGATCCATCTGGGCACGCAGAATAGTGAGCATGGAGACAAATTGGCTGAACACCAGGACGCGGTGTCCGCCGTCGAGTGCCTCATCCAGCAATTCGAAGAAGAGTTCCATCTTGGCGGAAGGCGCCTCGACTTTGAGTCCTTCCATTTTGAGGAGGTCGAGATGACAGCAGACCTGGCGGAGACGCAACAGTGTCTTAAGCACTTCCATACGGGATTTCTGGAAACCCTGTTTGGCGACCAGGTCGGTAAGCTTGTTGCGGGAACTGTCAATCAACTGTTTGTACACGGCCTTCTGGTCGGCGCTGAGCGTACAGGCGGCGATGCGTTCGATGCGGGGCGGCAGATCCTTGGCCACGTCGACTTTCAGGCGGCGCATGAGAAAAGGCTGGAGTTTACGGCGGAGCCGGGCTTGTGCGGCCTCCCCTTCAGGTCCCCCCCCTGCAATCGGCAGTTCGCAGTTGTGCCGGAAACTGTCATGGCTGCCAAGGTAATGTGGCATCAGGAAGTCCATGATGGACCATAGATCCGACACGCTGTTCTCGATGGGCGTTCCGGTGAGTACCACCTTGTGGAAGGCCTTCATTTCCTTGGCGACAATCGCATTCTGGGTGGAGCGGTTCTTGATGTGCTGGGCCTCGTCCAACACGAGAACACCGAATTCATGATCCCGGTAATGTTCGGCATCCCGGCGGAGCAGGGCGTAGGACGTGACCACCAGATTGGCTTGCGGGAGTTCTGCCCATTTGGCGTGACGGTCACTCCCGGAAAGGGTGAGAACCTTTAAGGAGGGGACAAAACGCTGGGCTTCTTCGGCCCAGTTGCCAACCAGACTGGTGGGGCACACAATCAGGCAGGGTTTGCCGCGGACAGCAGGATGATAGCGTTCCATTTGCAGCCAGACCAAAGTTTGGAGGGTTTTGCCCAGTCCCATTTCATCAGCCAGAATTCCGCCGAACGTGTTGGTTTCCAAGAAGCGCAACCAGCTGACACCCTCCTTTTGGTAGGGGCGGAGAATGATATCGAGGGCGGGAGGAATCTCCGCCGGCTCAATGGCGAGTCCCTCGGATTGTCGTTGGGCCTGGTTCCGCCATGCCAGCGGGGCTTCGACATCTACGCCGTCGAGGGCATCAAGCGAATTTTTAACATACGAGGCATAAACGGAAGGCATACGGAACACCCCTGGCTGGGAACTTTCCCCGCTGGAGCAATCCCGGAAGACTTCGATCATGCCCTCAATCGCCTCGGCATCCAGCATGATGGTGCGTCCGTTATGGTCGATGAACGAGTCGCCTTTGCGCAGGGCGCGTTGAATTTCAGCGGAGGTGAGGCGGTTTCCGGAACCATCTTCAAAGTCAAATCCGACTTCGAACCAGCCGCTCTGCTCATCCTTGTAGTTGATGTGGACGACAGGGGTGGCAAATTCGGCTTGTTCCATGAAGCCGTCCACCCGGCCTTCCAATTCCACCCGCCAGCCTTTTCGACGTAGGGCCGGGACATGACTGCCGAGAAAATTCAGCACTTCCCGGCATCCCACCACGGGAGTGAAAGCGTCGCCGGATTCCCCTTTAAAACCGTATTGGGCCAGAAATTCAGTGGCTTTTCTTTCAGCCTCCAGATTCCGCACCAGATAGCGGAGAAAGTCGTTGGGATCCGGAATGGCAAAATGGCCTTGGGGATCTTTTCGGGCGGCGACCAGTTTGAAGCCGTTGTATTCGGCGTAGAGGGTACCGGCAAGGGAGGCGGGGCTTCCCTTGATGACGAAGCGGAATTTCGGCTGAGCGGGCTCGATCGGGAATAGTTCCAGGGAGAGATCGCTTTCCACCCTCATAAACCCCGCCAAGATTGGTAGTTCCGCTTGCATGAAGCGGGGCACGGAGGTACGGGGAATGATAACAGGCTCCACATAAATGGAACGGATGGGATCCGGCAGGATCTGCTCCAAGGGCCAGAAATGGCTGGCCCCGAAGACCCAGCCATGCCGGCCCGCCACAATGTACAGCGGGATTTCGGTGGCGTTGCGGAAGGGGATCTCGGTGTGGATCATCAGGATCAGTTCCCCGTTATCACGGTCAAGATCAAGATGTAGAAAGGAGGTCAGCTTGGTGGCGGCCACCGTGAGGGGAATGGCATTCTGTTCTTCCTCAATCTGGAGCCCCTGCAATAATTGTAATAGGGAGACAAAATCCTGTGGTTTGAGGTCAATCTCGCTTTTGGCCGGGCCCTCGCAAATGTCTTCTAGCACGAAGAGCACCGATTCGTCTTTCTGATTCAGGCCTAGGCTTATGGTCGGGGGAACGTTGCTGAGGGGGATCACCTGATTGTTAATCAAGGCATCGCACCGGATCGGGATCCGGTTATTCAAAGCCTCACGACGCCAGCCCCTTTTGAGGGTTAGCCGGATATGGGCGTTGGTACTGCCGGGCGTTCCGTTGCGGGCGCGTTTGACATAGGCCGTTTCGTTGAACTTGGCGATGCGTTCGGCCCGCCTCAGTTCCTCCTGCCGTTTGGCCTCCATCTCAGGATTATTGGAACGGCGGATCAATTCCAAACACAATGCAACCACATGCGAACAAATAATGCCGCGTTCCTTGCTGTCACGACAGGGGCAGTGATTTTCGGCAGAACCATCTTGCAGGATGCGTACCGAGGTTTTGAGCGGACGATTGCTCCAGAGGACGGTGCCGACGACGAAAGGATCTTCATAGGACACCTCTTGAACCAGTCCCCTTTCCATCAGGGTTTTAGCATCCTGGAAGACACGCTGGCCCGCCCAGTTGATCAGGATTTTGTGTGTGATGGGAGCACGGGTCATAAAGCTAAAAGTCCAAAGTTGAGAGTCATAAGGTCAGGGTGTACTGCCGCTCTTTTTCATGCAAAGGGTGGTCCATTCGCCACGGTGAATGCTTTCCACAAGACTCAGGCCTTGCCTTTCAAAGGCAACTTGGACATCGGCAGCTTGGGGATTGAGAATGCCGGACAGGATAATTCGGGCGTGAGGGAAGGGGCCCAAAAAGGTTGTGAGTACCTTGGCGTTGGTGATCAGTACGGGGGCGAGAATATTGGCAACGACCAGGTCGCACACTTCCTCGAGACCGGCTTCGGCCACATCCCCTGTCATGAAGCGGATCTGGTCGGCCACGCCATTCAATTCGGCATTTTCTTTCGCGATCCGTATGGCGAGCGGGTCGTTGTCCAAGGCGATCAACCGCGTATAGCCCAGTTTGGCGGCGGCAATGCTCAAAATACCGGATCCACAGCCGAGATCGGCGAAAGTGGCCCTGCAGTGCGTGCCCGTCAGTTGGTCAATCATTTCCAGGCACCCGCGTGTGGTGCCGTGCTGCCCGGTACCGAAGCTCATGCCGGGATCAATTTCGACTACGATGTCGCCGGGGGGCGCAGAGCAGGTTTCCCATGAAGGCTTGATCCAAATCCGATCTGAAACCTTTTCGGTGTGGAAAAATTTCTTCCAGGCTTCAGCCCAGTCTTCAACGGGCAGTTCACGTATGGTACGCGTCAGGATATCCGGGCCTTTGCAGGGCGCAAGAAAAGCCGTCATGGCTTCCAGCCGATGGGTCGCCTCGGCTTTGGTGGCACAGAAATATTCAAGGATGGCCAGATCCCGGTCGGCGTCAAACCAGGCGGTGCATTGGTCGTCGCCCCCCTCAACGGAATGGTCATCGTAGAGTGCTGCGAGCCGGCTGGTGGTTTCCAGTCGTGCGACATAGAGGAGCGGAAAATCGGGTTTGGAGGCGGGGGCGGTCATGTAATTTGGAATTCAGAATTCGGTGTTAAGAATGGGGGCTGTGACTTGAAGCATGTTTCAGAGATTTTCATTCTGGATTTTGGCTCCTGAATTCTTCTTCTTGAAACGCTCGTAGGGTTTCGATTGTATTGCGCCATCGGGGCCGAGAATGGCCCGGGTCTCGTGAACGCGGGCCAGAACACTGTCGGTGGTTTTGAAGTGGCACTTGGCCGTGTCCAGCAACACTTTCGGGGAGTGTTTTTTGATTAACTCAACGGCGGCCAATTGAACGATGTCGGAAGCGCCCTTGGGTAATTTGATGCCATACTGTTCGCCTAGGCGTTGAATCCCCAGCACAAAGGCTTCCCGGGCCAGGATGGAGGCGGCGGCTACCGCCAAATCCGCTTCCGCGCGGTGCATTTGAACCAACTCCACTTTTTTCCCCTTATTCATCAAGGCGCGCTTGACCTGCTCCTTGCTGCCGAACTGATCCGAGATCGCGCGGGGGCAGGTGGGGATCTTTTCCAGCATGTTTTCGATGGCGCGGGCATGACCCCAGGCCAGCATGGCGTTGACGCTCCGCATTTTGGCATAGAGTTGATTGTATTTGCTTGGCCCGATATGGATCAGGGTAAAGCGGTCGCCCAGCAGTTTGCGGATTTCACGGGCCAGTTCCAGAATGCGCTTGTCGGTGGAGATCTTCTTGCTGTCCTTGACCCCCAACTCGCGCATCGTTTCAATGATCGATTGGTCGGTGTAGGCGCTGGCGATGACCATGGGCCCGAAGAAATCCCCTTTCCCGCTTTCATCTACGCCGATATGAGGGGCCAGGGCTTCGGGGTTGAGCACATCCTCATAGCCGACTTGAGCGGACATCAGGACGAAGGGTTCCAGGGTAAAGGTGACAAAGTCCTGGGCGCCCTTACCTTGAACGACCACTTTGCCGGAAGTATAGAGGACAATCCGGCAATGATCCCCATCGACGGCAATAATGGAATAGGGGACGGTGGCCCGCTTATAATTACCCCCCTCGAGGAGCATAATCAGGGCCGCCTGCTGGAGTTCAGACAGCTCAAATGTGAATGAGTTTCGTGGTTCCATAAACATTCAGTTATATCAAAATAATGGTGACAGGCAAAATATATTGTAACGGTCCCGGAGAGGCATATCAGGCTTGAATGCCTGCTGTGCATCTGGCATCATAGACTTTTCGCAAGAAATAAAACTATTCCATGACTATGAACCGGATAAAACAGACTTTTGAGAGACTGAGACAGCAGAACCGTAAAGCCCTGGTGGGCTTCCTGATGGCAGGTGATCCCGATCTTGAGATTTCGGAGAAGCATGGCCGTGAGGCGCTTCAAAACGGGGTGGATGTTTTGGAATTGGGTGTTCCGTTTTCCGATCCCACTGCTGATGGTTCTGTGATTCAGGCGGCGGGTCGGCGTGGTTTGGCATCGGGAACCACCATCGACGGGGTTTTGAAAATGGCCCACCGCTTGCGCAAGGATTTTGACACGCCGATCATTGTTTTCGGGTATGCCAATCCCTTTTTCAGTTATGGATATGCCCGGTTAGCCAAGGCGGCGGCGGAGGCGGGGGTGGATGCTTTTCTGGTAGTGGATCTTCCGTTTGAAGAAAGTGATGAATTCAAGATCCATTTGGATGAGCACGGATTGGACTTTATTGCCCTGATTGCCCCTACCACTTCGACCTCGCGACTGGCTGTTATTCTGAAAAATGCACGCGGATTTGTGTATTACATCATGGTAAAGGGGGTTACAGGTGTAAGGGCTGAAATCCCCAAGGATGTTTCCGGGCATCTGTCCCGCTTAAGACAGAATACGTCACTGCCCATCGTGGCGGGGTTTGGGGTCAGTGATGGGCCGCAAGCAAGGTCGGCGGCCAGATATGCGGATGGTGTGGTGGTGGGAAGTGCGCTTGTTCAGGCGGCAGGGGAGGGGCGACTGGTGCCCCTGGTGAAGGAATTAAGGCAGGCACTGGATACCCCTTGAATCATTTCCTTGAGAAAGTGGTTGCGCCACAGGGGGGAATCAGGTAAAAGTACGCGGCTTTTTTTGAAGAAAGGTTTTGTTATGAAGAAGGATATACATCCGAACTATATTGATGGAACGATTACTTGCGCATGTGGCTCGGTCGTTCAGGTGAAGTCAACAAGTCAGACGATGCATGTGAATAGCTGCTCTGCTTGTCATCCGTTCTATACTGGTCGCTCTGCGTTGCAAGACAGCAAGGGCCGTGTGGAGCAGTTCCGCAAGCGCTACGCGAAGAAGTAGTCATCCAGACAAATAGGAAAAGGCCGGAAGACCGAAAGGTGTTCTGGCCTTTTTCCGTTTTTGAATCTTCTTTTGGAAGTGTTCCCCGTGATCGAGAAAGCTTATACAGACAAATTGGTGGCGCGTATGGTTCTGTTGGAGGCCGATATTGCCAATCCGGCTGTGGCGGCGAATCAGAAAAAATTCCGGGAGACCGTCAAAGAGCATTCGCGGCTCAGAAAAATTCTGGATAAGGCGGATATTTATTTTCGAATTCAACGGGATTTAAATGAACAACGTGCCTTGCTGGCGGCGGAAGACGCTGATCCGGATCTAAAGGCGCTGGCCGTTGAGGAAGTGGCCGGCTTGGAACAGGCTTTTCCGGTCGCCGAAAAAGAGTTGTTAAGCACCTTGCTCCCTCCCGATCCCAACGATGAACGTAATGTCATTATGGAAATTCGTGGCGGCACGGGTGGCGATGAAGCCGCTTTGTTTGCCGGAGATCTGTTTCGGATGTATAGCCGTTTTTGTGATGAGCGGCACTGGAAAATTTCCATCATTGATGCCAGCCCTTCCAATGTGGGCGGGTATAAGGAAATGGTGTTTTCCATCACAGGCACCCATGTCTACAGTTTCTTGAAATACGAATCCGGCTGTCACCGTGTTCAGCGTGTGCCGATCACAGAAGGATCGGGACGTATTCATACCTCGGCCGCAACGGTAGCGGTACTTCCAGAGGTGGAGGAGGTGGATGATATTGATATCCCCGCGGCGGATATCAGGGTGGACATCTTTTGTTCATCGGGGCCTGGTGGGCAGGGTGTGAATACCACCTATTCTGCGATTCGTATTACGCATCTTCCTTCCGGATTGGTGGCGCAAAGTCAGGATGAACGGTCCCAGCACCGGAACAAGGAAAAGGCGCTGAGTGTGCTCAAGGCGCGTTTGCTGGACTGGCGCCAGCGCCAGGAAGAAGAGAAGAGTGGCAATCTCCGCCGTACCCAGATTGGTACCGGGGATCGCAGTGAGAAGATTCGAACCTACAATTTCCCCCAGAACCGGCTTACGGATCATCGGATTAATTTTACGATTTATACATTGAATCGTGTGATGGAGGGCGCTCTTGATGATTTGATCGTGGCGCTTCAAGAGCATGATACGGAACTTCGCGTCCGCAAGGAAATGGCCTCCTTCAAGGAATGAAGACGCTTCTTGAAGTGTTGCAGTCGGGCACCGGCTATCTGGCCGGACGCGGGGTTGAGAATCCCCGTCTGGTGATGGAACAGCTGATGAGCCATGTGTTGAAATGTCCCCGGCTCCAACTTTATATCCGTTTTGAAACCCTCCTGTCTGAAACTGAATTGGTGGACTTGCGGGCAGGAATCAAGCGTTTGGGCGCAGGGGAACCCTTGCAGTATGTCATCGGTGACACGGAGTTTATGGGGCACCGGTTTAAGACGGATCGGCGGGCGTTAATTCCCCGTCCAGATACAGAGCGTCTGGTCACTTGCGTGCTGGAATGCGTTCCTTTGTGGGGTATAGGGAAACCCGTTATTGCCGATATCGGAACGGGTAGTGGTTGCGTGATCATCAGCTTGGCGCTGGCCAGGCCAGAGGCCTGCTACATCGGAGTGGATGTCAGTGAGGCGGCCTTGGGCTTGGCCCGGGAGAATGCGGATACGAATGGCGTTGGGCGGTCGCTGGTGTTCCAGCAGGGGAACCTGCTGGATGGGTTTGCGGCTGGATCCCTTGATGCGGTGGTGGCCAATCTTCCTTACATCACCACTGCCGATTGCGGTACCTTGCCACGCCATATCCGTGAGCATGAACCGATGTCGGCGTTGGATGGCGGAGGAGATGGATTGGATCTTATCCGGAAATTGGTGGAGCAGGCGACCTTGGTATTGCGCCCTGGCGGCTGGATTTTTCTTGAAATAGGCTTTGACCAAGGAGCCCTGATTGTGGAATGGTTAACCCGTCACGGCTTTAATGGGGTGGGCGTTCACCGGGATCTCGGGAATCGGGATCGTGTCGTGCTGGCCTGCCGATAAGGAGGAATCATGAACTTTCTTGAATTGGCTAAAAAACGGTTTAGCGTGCGGCGCTTTGAGGCAAAACCTATTCCGCAAGAAGCGCTTGAAACAATCCTTGAGGCGGGGCGTCTTGCACCGTCGGCGGCAAATCGACAACCTTGTCATTTGATTGTTGTCCAAGGTGCGGAACAGCGTCGTAAACTGGGGGTGGCCTATCCGCGGGATTGGTTCTGGCAGGCGCCCGTGATTATCGTCATTTGTGTTGAAACTTCCCGCGCCTGGGTACGTTCGGACCACAAGAGCTATGGGGATGTAGATGGAGCGCTGGCGGCGGATCACATGACCCTTTGTGCTGCCAGTCTGGACTTGGGTACCTGTTGGATTGGCGCTTTTGACCCTGCCAAAGTGCGGAACATTCTTAATCTGCCTGACGGTATTGCGCCGCTGGCGATGATCCCGCTAGGCTATCCGGCGGAACCTGAACGTGCCAAGAGCCGGAAACCGCTTGCTGAACTGGTTCATCAGGAAACGTGGTGAATGCGAAACGTTTGACGTTGATGCTGGTTTTGCTGGCGGTGGGCCTTCTCGCGTTGGCCGCCGGATGGGGCGGGCATTCCCCGCGGGTTGGCTCAGTGTCGACGGCCTTGAACGAGGAGGCACCCCCGGGCGTACGGTTTGTTTCCGTCGCGTTGGGCGGCTTCCGTGGTCTGTTGGCAGATATCCTCTGGGTGCGCGCCGCCACGCTTCAGGAGGAGGGAAAGTTTTTCGAAGTGGCGCAGTTGTCCGATTGGATTACACGCCTTGAGCCGCGTTATCCTGAAGTCTGGGCCTATCACGCCTGGAATATGGCCTATAATATTACCGCCGTGGTCTCCGATCCTGCCGACCGGTGGCACTGGATCAAAAACGGACTTCGGCTTTTGCGGGATGAAGGGATTCCCTCCAACCCCTCCAATCCCAAGCTCTACTGGGAATTAGGCTGGATGTTTTATGACAAGGTGGGCGGACGTTGGGACGAAGCGGCACCCTATTATCGCGTTGCCTGGGCGGCGGAGATCACGCAACTGCTGGGAGGCGGTTTGGCGGATTATCCGGTGATTAAAAAACAAGGTCAGGCGGTCGCGTCGTTTGCTGCGGTGGGTTTGGATCTGGAGGTGATGAAGGCGCTGGATGATGCGTATGGACCGCTGGATTGGCGGTTGCCGGAAACGCATGCGATGTATTGGGGCTATCGGGGGCGGACACTTTCCTCTAGGGATGCCGTTTGGTGTGACCGGCTTGTCTGGATGGCACTGACCGAGACTGTGAAGGGCGGGGCTCTTCTTTATGCCCCGGAGCAACATCGCTATCAGCGCGGTCCGCGTTTGGATGTTGCCATTCAAGCCCTGCGTCACTGTGCTGAATCAAAACCTGATGACGATCTGCTGGTATCAATGGCGAGGATTGTGTTCCTGCGGGAGGCCACGCTGTATTTGTATGCCTTTCAGCGTCCACTTGAAGCCGCGGCGGCTTTCCAACAATTAAAAAAAGAGAAAGCGGTGGATGCGGCAGGGGCCATGACCCTTGCGACGTACATCCAAAACGAGGTTACTGCCCGAATAAGTGAACTGGATTATGTCGGCAAGGAAAAGCTGGTGGTGGATCAACTGGTGCAAAGTGACATTTGGCGGCGGCTTGACGCGCCAGTATTTGCCGATGGGTATGACCGGTTGGCGCGGTTGTACTGGATTTCTGCCGGCGCTGATGGCACAGAAAAGGCGTGGCAGATTCTGCAGCAAAAGGCCCAAGAGCGCGCCCTTCTTGAAATGCCGCCGGTAGTCCAGCCCTGAGTAGAGTCAAAAATTCCGTGTTGGCAGCATTTTTCTCAAGTTTTCTATTCTCAAAATAGCAGGTCTTCGAACGGATCCCGTGCGTAGTTCCTGCGGCGAGTCTGGCGGGCGGGGCGGTTGGCTTCAAGTTCGAGTTGCTTCAATAATTCCTCTACCGATTGTAAATTCCATTCGCCATCGGCGATCTCGGCTTCAAGTTGGTGTCTGATCCCGTTGCTGAAACGGGGGTCTTGGGTACGGGTTTTGAAATCCCAAGCGGGATTGTGCTTCACTTGCCGGATTTCCTGTTTGGTGGTGCGCAGGGTATGCTTCAATTGTCGGGTTAGGTTTTGGATCAGGCTGACAGCACTACGAGCGCCGATTCCGGATTCACCACCTTCACAGCGTGCCAGGATGTTATACAGGGCATGGGTGTCCTTGTGCCGGTAGGCGGTCTGAGCCTCATGCCAGAGGGCTTTCCCGGCTTCCGTCATCTGCCCGTGATGATCAGGATGCAGGCGGCGGACAATGTTCCGGTACAACTCTCTGGTCGTTTTGCCTTCTTCTTTGGGCGTTTGAATGTCACGTGCGGGCGGGCGGATACCCGTCATGTTTTCGAAATAATCGCGAAAATCTTCCCAGGCATCATTGGGTATCTTTGAAAAATCATCATTGGCAAACGGCGAATCCGTGTCAGAGTCATCTTCTTCCTCCTCGGGGAAAATATCCTCCTGAGCGGAGCGTTGGTTTTTCTGTCGCTTGCTCTCCATGGCTTCTTCCCACTGGCGGTCTTCCTCCTCCGCTTCCGCTGGGTGGGACTGTCGCCAGAGGAGTTTTTTATAGGCCATCGCTTTGGATAGGTGGTACCGGCTGGAAAGAGTTTCAATGTCAAACAGGATATTCCTTTTTTCGTCGATGGCGCGCGCCAATTCGCGTTGTCGGGTGAGCAAATGACCGAAGCTCTGGTGGATCCAGGAACGGAAACCGGGGAGGTCTTCCTCGTGGTAACGCTTTAACTGGTTTTTGAGTCGCTCCAGATCCTGCTCCGCTTTTTTATAGTTTTTGAGTGCCTTATTCCTGATCGAATGTGTATTGAGTCGTATCAGTGCCGTTCCGGCCTTGATATTTGAGCGCATATCATGGGGGCGGGGAACAGGGGGGGAGGTATTTCTACGTTTTCTCATGGGGAAGCTCTGTTTTTACCCAGTCGTATAATTCTTGGGCTGTTTTAAGGAGAGATTCCTGGGAATAGGAATGTTGTGCGAGATGGCGAGAGGACTGCCCCAGTCGCTCGCGTAGGGGTTTGTCATTTGCCAATTTCTCCATGGCATGGGCGAAGGGCTCCACCTGGGCAGGGGCGAGTACGGCTACTTCCGGGGTGAGAACCTGGGTGTGGGTTGGCAAGGCGGTTGCGAGGATGGCTTTGCCGGAGGCAAGATAGGAATAGATTTTCATGGGGGTGTTGTTTCCCTTGATACGTGGCGAGATCAGAATGTCGGCAGATTCGAAAAGGGCGGCCATACGGCTGACGGGCTGGTGGCCGAGGAACCGGGTCTGGGCATTAATTCCCAGTATGGATGCTTTTTCTTGATATCGCTTTACATCGACTTCTTTGCCGCCAGCGATGATGAGGTCGGCGTTGCCACCAGTTTTGATGAAACGGGCGAAACTTTCCAACATGAGATCGGCGCCTTGGTAGGTTTCAAGATTACCCAGGTACATGAAGCGGGGACGGTTATTTTCAGGGATCAATTGCCGGACGATCTCCCGATCGTTGTCGGAGGCCGGCTGCAATAGGGAGATGTCGCGCAGGAGGATAATCTTTCGGGCACCATCCATACGGGCAATATCTGCGAGGGCATCGCATACGGGTACGACTCCAAGAGCTCCCTTAATGGCGGCTCCTTCGGTTTGGGTCATCAAGGGGAGCAGGAATTTCAGGAAGCCGAACTTCTCGGCAATCTGCCTGGCAAGCGAAGAATCCATGTCGTACAGATAAGGTATGCCATAACGACGTTTAATGAGCATGGCCATGTAGACAGATTCCTCCACGGCATGGACGAGGTCATAATGGTTTTTCCCTGCCATTTTGAGGGCCGTCGGGAGCATGACAAGATCACACAAGATTTTTTTCAATGAAGGGCCGGGCGGCACGTTTTTTGCAAAGATGGGTCGGTGGATGCGATGGATCGTCACACCGGGATGGACGACATCGGTTCCTTCGTGATAGGTCAGGACGTCCACCTGATGGCCTTGTTTCGAGAGAGCTTGAAGAAGAAGATTAACGGCAATGGGGGTACCGCGTTCCTGATAGAATGGATGAGGGGCCAGAAAAAGGATATTCATACAATCAATTGTCCCAGTAAGAAATTAACTTAGCGGTGAACTGGGGATGTAATCAAATATTCTCGTGCGGCACAATCTCAAGAAGCGGTATCATTTCCAGGTTGAGCGGTAACGTCATAAATGGGGCGTGCAGTTGACATATGAGTCTGTGTTCTGTATCAAGATAAATTCGAATTTGATGATTTTTGCGACCAAGGAGACCGAACGATGAGAAAACGAAAATTGGGCTGTTCCAATATTGATACCAGCGTCATTGGGTTGGGTACATGGGCCATGGGTGGCTGGATGTGGGGCGGAACTGATGAACAGGCCTCCCTTGAGGCGATTCAGGCCAGTATTGATGCTGGTATCAATTTGATTGATACCGCTCCTGCCTATGGTCTCGGGAAGGCTGAGGTTTTGGTGGGTAAAGCCATTCGGGGGCGTCGGGAGAAGGTGGTGCTGGCCACCAAATGCGGCTTGGTCTGGCACACGAAACAAGGAAATCATTTCTTTGATGAGGCGGGCAAACCGGTGTACCGGTTTCTGGGCGGGAAATCCATTCGCTATGAATTAGAAGAGAGCCTGCGCCGTTTGCAGACGGATTACGTTGACCTGTATCTGACCCATTGGCAGGATCCGACTACGCCCATTACGGAAACGATGACCACTTTGCTGGATCTTAAAAAAGAAGGAAAGATCCGCGCCATCGGTGTTAGCAATGTCAACCTCGATGAACTCAAGGTGTACTTGAAAGTGGGGATCGTCGACTGCATTCAGGAGCAATACAACATGCTTCATCGTGATATTGAAGCGAGCCTGTTGCCGACCTGTGTGGCGAATGGGGTGTCAACCCTCAGCTATTCCAGCCTTGCCCTGGGACTGCTCTCTGGAAAGATGGGGCCCGAAAGAACTTTCAAGGGAGATGATCAGCGAAAAGATGATCCCCGTTTCAGCCTCGAAAATCGCCGGAGGCTGGTCCCTTTCTTTGAAGGGTTGGCCGTGATTGCCGCGCGCTATGATTTGAGCATTGCCCAGTTGGTGATTGCCTGGACCGTTGAACAACGAGGGATCACTTACGCGCTCTGTGGAGCCCGCAACGCGGCGCAGGCCGTGGAGAATGCCAAGGCTGGCGATGTTGCTTTGGAAGCGGGCGATTTAAAATTGATCCATGCGTTGATGGCGAAGCATCTGGCGTGAACCAGGGTAAATTGCGATGCGTTTATGCGTGAGGAAGAGGGGTTGTTATGATGAGAAAAATTTTTACTGGCCCCGGGGATCGCAATGAATTAGGACGGGCGCTGATGTTGGGAATGAACTTTGCGGTGGGGATGGCGGTATTTTCATTTCTCGGGTATTACCTCGATCAGAAACGAGGCGATGGCGCCATTTTCTTTACGGTGTGCGGAATTGTGCTGGGATTGACGTATGGTGCGTATGAAGTTTGGATTGTGATCCGGATACTCAATGAACAGGCGCGTAAAGCGACGACGCCAACCCCGAAAGATCGACGGGAAGGGGATCATTTTTGATTCTCCGCTCCTTCAAAACGGCATTGATTTCGCAGCTCTGGCTTCTGGGGATGATCCTATCCTGTGGGGTGGCTTTGTTATTGGTGGGGTTCATTATTTCCTCACCCTGTTGGTGGGCGGCCTGTTTCGGATTGATGATCGTGACGCTTAATAGTGTGATGGCTCGGGTGATTAATGAACGGGCCACCGGAGCATCGCGGGCGGCCTTTGTGAGGTGGGGCGTCATCGTCAATGCAATCAGAATGTTGACCCTGGTTGTGATTTTTGCTTACATGACTATGAATTTTCAAATCGAGCGCGGAAGTTTTTTGATGGCAGGTCTTCCCACTTTCTTTGTAATGATGCCCATTGAAGTAATACAACTTTTCAGATTGCAGAATAAGGCGGTAGATAAGTTTGAGTGCAGACGTGATGTCAACTAATGCTGTGGCGGCCGTGAATCTGGTTCAGGCTAAAAATGATGCGGTTCAAGCCTACATGATGCATCACTCCGTGAACTCTTCCACTTGGGCATGGTTGCCCCATTTCCATACTACGCTCCCACATGGCCTCACGGTGCATGCGGTCATGATGGTTGCCGTGGCCCTTTTGCTTGTTGTGGTGCTGGGGATGTTGGGGCGCCGAAAGCAGGCGGTCCCCACCGGGCTGTTGAACGCCGTTGAATTCTTTGCCAAATTTATCCGCGATGAAATGGTGATCCCGTTTCTGGGGGAGCACGATGGCAGGAAAATGACCCCGATGTTCTGTTCTCTGTTTTTTTTCATTTTGATTATGAATCTGGTTGGGTTGATCCCCTGTTTCTACACGGCAACGTCAAACCTTGGTGTCACCGCCGCCTTGGCGTTGATCACTCTTGGATTTATGATTTTCGGAGGGATTTATCGGAATGGCTTGATTGCTTTTTTCAAGGGCTTTGCCCCTCATGGAATTCCCGGGCCGATGCTGATTATGATTGTCCCGATTGAAATTATAAGTATGTTCATTCGGGCCATGGCGTTGGCCATTCGTTTGTTTGCCAATATGCTGGCAGGGCATTTGGTCATTTATTCCTTGTTGGGCATGATGGTGATGTTCGGCGTGTATGCTGTTCCGGCGCTTTTCGGGGCGGTGGGTATGTATCTCCTCGAAGTTTTTGTGTCGTTTTTGCAGGCGTATATTTTTACATTACTTTCTGCAATTTTTATTGGGGAGAGGTATTATCCGGCTCATTAAGGGTAGGGCTTGGAAGCGTGACGAAACCTTTGTTTAGTGTATGTGAGACTGAGTTTTTAGAAAGGAATACAGTATGTTAACTGGGTCAGTAGCAGGAGTTGGAGCAGGATTGGTCGCCATTGGAGCGGGTTTGGGCATCGGGTGGGT
>Ga0073936_10002890_pt1 | contig 25165 bp, 16 predicted proteins | sample AliMusrvi5mmetaG_FD_87041 | JGI IMG/M metagenome (GOLD analysis project Ga0073936, IMG submission 87041) | Freshwater lake bacterial and archeal communities from Alinen Mustajarvi, Finland, to study Microbial Dark Matter (Phase II) - Alinen... | ecosystem: Environmental > Aquatic > Freshwater >... | reverse complement strand
TTTCACCGCTACACCAAGAATTCCGCTCACCTCTCCTGCACTCTAGCTCCGCAGTTTCGAATGACGTTCTGGAGTTAAGCTCCAGGCTTTTACATCTGATACACAGAACCACCTACGCACCCTTTACGCCCAGTAAATCCGAACAACGCTCGCCACCTCTGTATTACCGCGGCTGCTGGCACAGAGTTAGCCGTGGCTTCCTCCTTCGGTACCATCAATCAAAAGGGGTATTAACCCTCTCGGTATTGTTCCCGAATGACAGGAGTTTACAACCCGAAGGCCTTCATCCTCCACGCAGCGTCGCTTTGTCAGGCTTGCGCCCATTGCAAAAGATCCTCGACTGCAGCCTCCCGTAGGAGTCTGGGCAGTGTCTCAGTCCCAGTGCGGCTGACCATCCTCTCAGACCAGCTACCCGTCATAGCCTTGGTGGGCCGTTACCTCACCAACAAGCTGATAGGGCGCGGGTTCCTCCTCGAGCGGCAGGTCTTGCGATCCCCACCTTTAGTCCTCTGATCATGCGACCAGCAACCATATCCGGTATTAGCCCACTTTTCAGCAGGTTATCCCAAACTCAAGGGCAGATTGCCCACGCGTTCCTCGCCCTTACGCCACTTCCATCCTAAATATATTGCTATACTCAAGAATCCCGTTCGACTTGCATGCCTAATCCACGCTGCCAGCGTTCGTTCTGAGCCAGAATCAAACTCTCCGAAAAAAAACACATCCATCCGGTTACCCGGACGGCATTTAACTATTTGACCCCAGCACAAGCGCTTGTACAAACCACACCGCTTCCGATTCGAAGCAGTATGTCTGTGTTATTCATTTTTCAAAGATCAACAGACAATAAAACTCCATCCCTCTTGCCCTCTATCCAAGAACCCGAGGGATAAGCTATATTGACTTGTCATGCAGCCTTCCAGCTGCGATCAACCACATTTGTCAAATTATCAAAGTCACTTTTCCCAGTCAACCGTTTAACGAAAATTTTTATTTTTCATTTCCGACCGCCCGGATCGACCATCCGCTGCAACCCTGATTGTCCAGCAAAAGTCCGTGCAAATTATCAGACACCCACCCCGCATACAATACTTTTTTGCTTTTCACCGCCACCGCAGTGCAACGCCTTCGCAGCCACCCATGCTGCAAATTCAAAAAAAGCCATATTTAAAGGCTTTTTACGCATATTTCACAATGCATGCCAGACGCAATCCGTACACAAAAAAAATAAAATTTCATCCTCCCATACCCATTTTAAAACGTAAAACGCCGCCTGATTATCACGTCTCAAACAGACCGGTCACGACTCCGGAGAGTCTCCCGATTCCATGATGATCGCAACCACGCATTAATCCAACCGGAACGTCTACGTCTCCAACACATCCCATTTCGATATATTTATATCAATTAAAATGAAAATCCACGTCTCAACATGTTGTTTTTGAACTATTTACATTTAAAACACCTGGAGATGTTCAAAAATGAGCACTCGATTTTATGCTTTAAAATGCATTTTTTGGATATTGTCAGCTTGATCTGCATGAAAATCCTGCAACACTATGGGTTTGATTTTCTTATAAAAGGAAGACCATGAGTTTTAAAACGGTCGTCACCGCCCCTATCCGGATCAACAATCGGGCACTGCCGGCCTGCGCAAGCGTGTTACCGTTTTTCAGCAGCCACATTACCTTAAAAACTTCATCCCGCCCATTGCGCCCAACGCAACAGCTGAAATCCGCGCCCGCACGGGATGGAAAGAACCGGATGTGATGGTATGAACGCAGTCAACACCATACGAACAAAAACCCGCCAATTCGCCGCGTCGCTCAACGACACGGCCGCAACATCATCACCCGCCGACCCATGGGCCTATATCAGCCTGCTGGGTTCAGCGCTGACGATTGGCTTTTCACTGCCGCTGGCGCGCGGATTCCTGGTTATGGCGCTGGTTTTCATCTGCCTGGATTTCCTTAAAACCCGGACACGCCCCTGGATCCCCATGGTTGCCGGACTGGCCCTGGCGCACCTGCTGCTCACGGTCCTGTCAACCGTCTGGGGCATCAACCCGGAACACGGGATCGGCAAACTGCACAAATTGCTATGGTTTGTTTCCCTTCCCGCCACGGCATGGATCATCCGCAAACCGGAACGACTGGGTGTGTTTTTAAAAGCGCTCATATTGGGCATCAGCATCAAAGCAGCACAATCGCTGGTGGTAATTCCGCTGAACACGCTCCACCACCTTTCACAGTTCCCGTCCTTCACGCTTGCACTGATTGACCAGGGATCCATCACCGATGCGGAGCGGCTCATGGTCGGCGTTGTGATCACCGCAGCCCTGTTGATGGCCAGGCTTGTCCCCCGCCGCCGGTTCTGGTGGGGACTGATGGCCATCCAATGCCTGGCATTGATCGTGCAATTCAAGCGCGGCTCATGGTTTTCCGCCGCCATCGTCCTGGGCCTGCTGGCCATCATGCACCTGCGCTGGCGGTCCATCATCCTGCTGGCAGGGCTGATGATCGTAATCAGCGCCCTGCCTCCAGTCCACAGCCGACTTACCGCCCTGCGGACCGAGTGGAATGAATCCACCTGGCACCCGGGCGACACCCGCCGGCTCCTGATGTGGAAATATATCGCCCCGCCCCTCATCAAGGAACATCCCTGGATGGGCATCGGATACCGGTCGCTGACGCCGGAGACCATGAAACGGATAAACCGGTGGGTCGAGCCGAAACGTGACCACCTGCATTCAAACCCCATCCAGGTCCTGGTGGATACCGGCATCATCGGGTTTGTTTTCTATCTCTTCTGGATGTTCCGCGCCGTCTACGACACGGTCTGCTACCAAAAGCGGGTGAAGCGCAATTTGATCTTGGATGAAACATGGATGGCCTCCGCCCTGCTGGCGGGACTGGCCGCCCTGCTGGTCAACGGACTGGTGGAATACAACTTCGGCGACGGTGAAATCGTCTTGATGTACGGGTTCATCATGGGTGCCGCCGCCGCCATGGGCCGCCACGCCAGCCGAAGCACGGCCACAACAGACCGGCAATCGTCTACAAGCGGCGGAAGGCACAGCGGTAAATCGGACGCTGCAACGACCGGAAGGTGATTTCAAATTCCGACCATTCCTCCGCCGGCGGCTCGTAGGGCGCCGCTGCTTCAAAGCGCTTTTCCGCCGCCAGGGCGCGATGCACCAGCTTAAAATAATCATGGTGGTCCGTGGTGAAATTCAGCACGCCGCCGGGCGACAGCGTGCGGTGCACGGCATCCATGAACTTCCCATTGAAAAGACGGCGCTCATGGTGCCGTCTTTTGGGCCAGGGGTCGGAAAAGGAGATGTAATACACCGCGACAGACTCCGGCGGCAGCATTGTTTCCACCGCGGCCTCCGCATCGCCATAAATCACGCGCACATTCTTCAAACCGGCGCGGCGGGCTTTTTTATCCACTTTCTCCACATGCTTCAGGCGCTGCTCGATCCCGATAAAATGCCGGTCGGGATGGGCGGCGGCGCGCGAGGTCAGGAAGCGCCCCTTGCCGCAACCCACATCCACCTCCACGGGAGCCGAACCGCCAAAAAGCCGTTGCAGGGACAGGTGCGCTACACCCTGCTCCAGATGGATAATCGTGGAATCGGCCGCCGGAATCCCGGGAGCAACCGCAATCTGGTTCATCACCCGGCCCCTTTTTTAACCCTTGCCGAACAGCCGCGAAAAAAAGGCGCCCAACCCGCCGCCGCCACGCAATTCGCGGTCCATGCGTTTTTCGATGAAATCCAGCGCGAAAATACGAAAACGGTCGGGCCCGATCGAGGTTTTATATCTACGCGCCGCATCCGCCAGGCCTTCCTTGCCGGCTTCCACCAGACGGTTGAGGGTCGGCTGATCCCGGGCACGCTTTTCAGCCAGGGAATGAAGCAACGGCATGAACATGCGCACAAGGCTGTTCTTGGAATTCCAGTCACCACCCTTGGCGGCCAGGATTTCCCGCTCCAACGCCCGCTGCTGCTCCGCCTTGCTTTGCCCGCCCTGCTGATGTTGCTGTCCAAGATTCAAGGATATTTTCATGTGCAACGGCCCTCATGACCGGTCAGCCCGGCCTCCATTTAAAAATGTTCGATACACTTGTCATTTCCAAATGCTTTTAATATGGTTGGCTAACACGGTTGAGAAAAGAAGTCAAGCGATGAAGCCAAGCTTTCTTGAAAATACAGAGCGCTACCTTGTGTGGCTGATCACCTCGCCACGCCAGCCGCGGAGCGTCAACCGGCCCACCAAGGTGTTTCTCGGGTTCCTCCGGCATCTGGCCGGGCTTTACCGGGGCGTGATCCAGACACGGCTATGGCTTTACACGCATGGCATTTTCCGCCCCCACGCGCTGGGATGCCAGGTCATCAGCGTGGGCAATGTGACGGTCGGCGGCACCGGCAAAACCCCGGTGGTGGAAGTTTTCGCCCGCGAACTTGCCAAGCAGGGCCGCAAGGTGGCGATCCTCAGCCGCGGCTACAAGAAAAAGGAGGCCAACGCGCTGACGCGCATCCTCGAAAGAATAACGCTGGCCGAGCAGATCCGACCGCCGCGCGTGGTGTCCGACGGCACACAGCTCCTGCTCGATTCGGACATGAGCGGCGATGAACCGTACATGCTGGCATCCAACCTGCCCTCCGTGGCCGTGCTGGTGGACCGCGACCGCATCAAAAGCGGCCGCTACGCCATCAACAAGCTGGGCTGTGACACCCTGATCCTGGACGACGGATTCCAGTACCTGTCGCTCAAGCACCGCATGGAAATCGTGCTGATTGATTCCACCAACCCGTTCGGCAATGAATACATGCTGCCCCGCGGCGTCCTGCGCGAACCCATCTCCAACATCAAGCGCGCCACCTTCATCTTCCTCACCAAGGCGGACAGCGGCAACACCGCGGCGCTCAAAAAACGCATCCGCCATTACAACAAGACGGCGGAAATCATCGAATGCAAGCACAGCGCGCGGCATCTGCAGCACATCTTCACGGCCGAACGCAAACCGCTCGAGTTCCTCAAACGGCTCAAAGCCGTGACCGTGGCCGGCATCGCCGTACCGCAGGGCTTTGAACACACCATTGAAAAGTTCGGCGTCGACATCCGCGAACGCCACCGATTTGCCGACCACCATCGCTACACACAGCAGGAGGTCATTGACATCATCAACGAGGCCAAACGCATCAAAGCCGACGCCATCATCACCACCGAGAAGGATGCCGTGCGGTTCCCGCGGCTGGACCGATGCGACGTGCCCATCTACTTCCTGCGGGTGGATATCGAGATATTGAGCGGCCGCGAGGATTTTCACGCCTGCATCTCGCGCATCTGCTTCACCCATGAAAACGGCCGGCAACCCGCGCCGGCCGCGCAGGACATTTAACCGGACAGCACCATGCACGACCGCATCCTCATATATGGCGTCAACTGGCTGGGCGACAGCATCATGGCCATGCCGGCGCTGCAGCTGTGGCGGGCACGGAACCCCCACCGCCATGTCACCCTGCTCACCAAGGCGCCGCTGGCCCCCATCTGGCACCTGCACGAAGGCGTGGACGAGATCATCGAACTGGCGCCGCGCCGCGCCGGAACCCGGCAGGCCATTGAGACCCTGCGCACCATCCAATTCAAGGAGGTCTACATTTTCCCGAATTCGTTCCGCTCGGCATGGATTCCATGGCAGGCAAGCATTCCACAGCGCACCGGCCAGCCCGGCCACTTCCGCTCATGGATGCTGACCCGCGTTGTCCGCCCGGAAAAGCGCCCGGTGCACACGCATCAGGCATGGGAATACCTGCGCATCCTCGAGATGGAGTTCCCCCCCGAATTGCCGCCCCCCCGGCTGTTCATCCCGCCTTCGCTACAAAAACTGCTGCAGCACCGCATTGCGGAAGTACCCACGCAGGACGCCTGGATCGCCCTCATTCCCGGTGCTGCGCGCGGACCTTCCAAACAATGGCCTGCAGAACGTTTTGCCGATGTGGCCCGCCGCCTGACCATGAAATACCGCTGCCGCGTGCTGGTGCTGGGCACGGAGGCGGAATATCCGCTGTGCGCCGCAACCGCCAACGCCATCGGCGGCCGCGCCATCAACATGGCAGGCGCAACCTCCCTGCGCGACCTGGCGGTCCTGCTTTCACTCTGCCGCCTCACCCTGTGCAACGACAGCGGCGGCATGCATCTTTCAAGCGCGGTCGGCACCCCCGTGGTGGCAGTGTTCGGCATGACCGATCCCGCCAAAACCGGCCCGTTGGGAAACAACCATCAAGTGATCGCATCCGGGGCGGCAGGGGTATCGCGCAAGATCAAACGCAATTCAGAGAAAGCCACGGCCGCGCTGGCCGGCATTGCCGCCGACCGGGTTTACGAGGCCGCCGCCAGCATCATGGAACAACCCGTTGCGCCGGCGTAATAGGCCGAATCACCCCTAAACACGCATGCGGACGCTCCGGATCTTTGCACTTGATTTGAGCCGGTGCAGGCGTTCTGATGGCGGCAGCCTTTCGATCGCATATCGGAGCATTGTCCTGGGCATGTGGTCCTGATGTTGGTCAAGGAAGCGCCGCAGCACCCCCTGATCCCGCTTGCCAACCTCGCGGAGCATCCAGCCCGCCGCCTTGTGGATCAGGTCGTGCGGGTCATCCAGCAGTTTTTCCGCCAGTTGCAGGGTAAGGTCAAAACGGTTGCGCCGGATAAACTCATGCGTGGCCACAATGGCAATACGACGTTCCCATAGGAATGGAGAGGCCACCAGACTGAACAGCGGCGCCGGATCGCGGTCAAGCAGCCAGGCGCCGACAATATGCGTCACCGTCACATCCACCAGATCCCAGTTGTTGATATACCGCGTGTGGTTCAAATACAGCTGGTAGATTTTCCGTTGTTCCTGCGCCGATGCCCCGCCAAACTGCCGCGCCAGGACCAGCAGCGCAACCAGGCGATCCTCATGCCATGGCGATTTCAGCAAGACAAGGATATCCTCCATACGCAAAGATCCATAGCCGCGTGACAGGCGGCGCAAGACCGGAACCCTGATGCCGCGGAACCGGTCACCCTCGGCATATTCGCCCGGACCGGTCTTGAAAAAGCGCTGGAGAAACGCCGCCTGCGCGGGATCGGTCAACCCGGCCAGCTCGCGCCGCAACGCCGGCAGTGAGACCACATGATTTTTTTGCGCACGCATACCTTCACCATGCCCGAAAACCCGCCACGCTTGCAACTTGTTTTTGCGGCAGGCTCTTGGCACAATGCCGCCCAAACACAAGGGGAGAAATGAAAACCATTCGATGGGGCATCATTGGCTGCGGTGATGTATGCGAAATCAAAAGCGGGCCCGCTTTTTCAAAAATCCCGAGGAGCGTCCTGCACGCTGTCATGCGCCGCGATGCCGCCAAGGCTGCGGACTATGCCGCCCGCCATCACGTGCCGAAGTTCTATGCCGATGCCGATCATTTAATCGGCGATCCCGAAGTGGATATTGTCTATATCGCCACGCCGCCAGGCACGCATGCCGAATATGCGCTCCGCGTCTGCCAGGCCGGCAAGCCCGCCTATGTTGAAAAACCCATGGCCCGCAATGCCACCGAATGCGAGACCATGCTCAGCGCATTCCGCCAGGCCAACCTGCCACTTTTTGTCGCCTATTACCGGCGGCGGCTGCCCCGTTTCCTGAAAGTACGCGAATGGCTTGACCAGAATGCCATCGGGCACGTCACGCACATCAACTACCGTTACAGCTCGCCCCGGCACCAAACCACGGACAAGGCGGCCTTGCCATGGCGGCTGGATGCCGAGCAGGCCGGCGGTGGCATTTTCCTGGACCTAGCCAGCCACACGCTGGACATTTTCGACTGTATCTTCGGTCCGCTTGAGAACGTCAGCGGCCTGGCCGCCAACCTGGCCCGCATCAGCCCGGTGGAAGACATGGTCACCATGCAGTTCCGCGCGCCCTGCGGCGCGCTGGGAACCGCCTCATGGAATCTTGCAGGACTGGCCCGGGAGGACATTATTGAAATCACCGGCACGGATGGCCGGATCAGCCTCACCTGCTTTGGCAACGAACCCGTGCAGCGGATAACTGCAGCCGGCATCGAGGCGGCTGACCTGCCCAATCCGAAGCATATCCAGCAGCCCCTGATCCAGACCATCGTGGACGAACTGAACGGCCACGGCCAATGCCCCAGCACCGGCGCAAGCGCCCTGCGCACCAACCGGGTCATGGACAAAGTCCTTGAAGGCTACTACGGCGGACGCGCCGATGCATTCTGGACCCGCCCCGCCACTTGGCCGGGCGCGGGAAAAATTTCAGAAGATCGCTGCCATTGACTTGCCAGCCGGCAAAATGCATTATCCATCCATGACAATATCTCCTGAAATGAAGCAGCGCCCTTTCGCATACAGCGACGTCTACCGCCACCCCGTCCTGCCCGCCGCCGCCTTCGACCATGAGACAGCAAAGATCAAGGCTGAAATCCCCGCGGAGATCGCGACCGTCTGCAAGAACGAGTCAAACTGCACCATTTTCCTGAATGACGGCACCTGGTTCACCACCTGGTCGCAAGGCAGCTTCGAGCACGCCAAGGACGAGCGCATCGTCTTCGCCACCAGCCGCGACGAGGGCCTGACGTGGAGCGCGCCACAAACCATCGTGCCCAGCACACCGACTGAACGCAACGCATATGGAGTTCCGTTTGTCATCCCGGCGAAGGATCGGATCTATCTGTTTTTCTTCTCATGCCGGCAGGACGTGCCATGGGAGTCGCCAGAACATGATGCCGGCAACCTCTACTTCGTATTCTCGGACAACAATGGCACCACATGGTCCGACCGAACACGGATCGACCTTCCGGACCGCGACATGGCCATTTTTCCCGGCCGGTTCCACGGCTGGGTGAATCATCCGCCGCAGATCATGCCGGAAGGCGACGTGATCCTGCCCATAGCCCAGTGCAACTGGCTGCTCACGCGCCGCTCCTGGATGTTGAACCCCGCCGAGGTCTCGGTCGTCCGCTGCAACAACATCCTCACGGAGCAGGACCCGAAACGGCTGACGTTCACACTCCTGCCCGAAGGGCCGAGGGGCATCCGAGTGGACGTGCTCCGCCATGGCAACAACCCGGCGCTGCAACGCCTGCTTGCCTTCCACAACGGAACGCCGGAACAATCCGCCTTCAATTTCCAGGAAATGACGGTGGTTCCCCTTCAGGATGGCCGCTGGCTCGGCGTCGGACGAACCTTCCTCGGGTCCCCCGGCTACACGGTCAGCCAGGACCGCGGCCGGACATGGACCTCGGTGGAGCCGCTCTGCTACAGCCCCGGCGGGAAACCCATCCCACACCCCATGACCATGTGCCCGATTGCCCGCACCAGCGATGGACGGATCATCCTGCTGTTCACCAACAACGACGGCAGCCAACGGGGCGCACGACATGTCTGGGATGGCAACGGCCGGACGCGGAACCCGCAATGGATGGTGGTCGGCCGCCAGATCCCCGGCGAAACGCGCAACGCGGGCCTGGTGTTCGGCAAACCCATGGTCCTCGCCGAAGTCGATGACAGCGGCGACACGAACCTGAAGACCGGCGTCGCGATGCCGCAGTTCATCGAGCGCAACGGCCGCTTCTTTGTGTGCTACTGCGTCAACAAAGAGCATATCCTTCTCGACGAGGTTCCGCGGGTTCTGATTGACCGGCTCACCCCCGACATCAGCAAGATTTAAACCGGAGCGCCAGACGGATGCCGTCTGCGGCGCTCGAGACAATGCCGCCCGCATAGCCGGCACCTTCGCCGATGGGGAACACGCCGGGCATGTTGACCGACTGAAAGGTTCCGGCATCCCGCAGGATCCGCACCGGTGATGAGGTTCCCGTTTCAGGAGCGACCAGCACACCGTTCTGGATAAAGCCGCGGATCTGCCTATCAAACCGCGTAAAGCCAAATTTCAGCCCTTTGACAATGAACTCCGGCAGGAGCGTGTTGAGGTCGGCATCGAATGTTCCCGGACGGTAGGAACTTTTATGCGCCCTCCCTTTCCTGCCGGCCATGAAATCCTTGAGGTTCTGCGTCGGCGCCATCAGGGAGCCAGCCGCATGGCAGGCCTTCTCCATGCGGTCGCGGAATTCCAGACCGGCCAGCGGATGATCCGGCAGATCCGCCGGCAGCACGGCGACCACAATCGCACCGTTGGTAAACATCCCGCTGCGGTTGCTCCAGCTCATGCCGTTGACGCACACATGGCCCGGCCGGCTGCTGGCATTGATGATCTCACCGCCCGGACACGCGCAGAAGCTGTAGACGCCGCGGCCGTCATCCATGCTGGCCGTGAGCTTGTAATCTGCCGGGCCTGTCAGGCTGGGGTCAAAGCCCTTGCCATATTGCCATTCGTCAATGAACGCGCGGGGATGTTCCACCCGCACCCCCACGGCAAACGGTTTCTTTTCCATGGCCAGCCCCGTATCAAAGAGGCTCTTATACAGCGCATCCGCGCTGTGGCCCACCGCCAGGATGACGCAATCCGACGAACATTCGCCCTTGCCGGAAAGCACCGTCACGCGGTTCCCCGCACCGCGCCGGATACCGCTGACATTCCAGCCGTAGCGGATCTCGACGCCCTGCGCCACCAGATGGCCGGTGATGGCCGGGATGATCTTGCGCAACTGGTCGCTGCCCAGATGCGGCTTGGCCTGATAGCCGATGCGCGGGTCCGCGCCAAACGCGATGAGCGTCCTGTGGAAGAAATCCGTTTCCGCGGACTGGCTGCGGGCCGTGAGCTTGCCGTCGGAAAATGTGCCCGCCCCGCCCTCGCCGAAAAGCACATTGCTGTATCCATCGAGCACACCCGCTTCCGCGATGGCCCGGACATCATCCAGCCGGTCACCCGCCGGCTTGCCCTGCTCCAGGATCAACGGACGGTATCCTTTCCGGGCCAGCGCCAGCGCGCAAAACATGCCCGCAGGCCCGAGCCCGACAATGATGGGCCGGTCAACAGGCTGGAAGTCGCCTGCACCAAAGTTCAACTCCGGAAACGTGTATTCCTTGCAGCCGGCGGGAACCGAATCGTCATCAAGCCTGACCGCAAGCGTGTACACGTGGTGGATGCGGTCCTTCTTGCGGGCATCGAGCGCCTCACGCAGGATGACCACATCGCGAATACGGTCGGCGCCCAGCCCCAGCCGGTTCGCGACAAACCCCGGCAGCGGGCTTTGGTCCCGAAGCACCCTCTCGATATTGGAAAGCAGAAAATAGGTTCCACTCATGGCGATAAAATAGCACGCCCCGGCTTGCACGCGACAGAATAAATAACTGACATCCCACAGGACACAGAGGCTGAAGCGATTTAGGTTATAGACTCCAGCCTGATTTTTAAATCCTATTCATGAAAAATGGCACACAATGAGACACAATGGGACACATTTTGAGAAATATTTTCGTCCCGTTTTATTTGTAATTATTTGCGTATGAATATTTTGTAAATTAAAAAGACAATACTCGTGCCGTTTTCGTGTGCCATTTTCGGCGTAATATGTTTTATTTAAATAACTTGAACCGATTTTGACGTGTTTATAAATAGAAAATGATTTCAACACGAATACATCCATAACCAAATAGATCCAAAGGGAAAACTTGATACCGGTTGTAGATCACTCGCGCGCCGCAGGGATACGCAGGGGCTGAAGCGGTTCAGGCTGAAAAATTGGAAACACCTTCACGTCCGCGAGTGCTTAAGGTCTATATTCAATGGTGACCCCAATCCGCATGCGTCAATTTCGGGATTCAGCGTATCGTGCCGGCTTCTGGCGACACGGCGCCCAAACAATCAGCGACGAAAAAAAATGGCAAGCAAACAAAGCAAGCAGAGCGCGGCGAGCACGACCACCGTGAACTTGAGCAAACGATATATGGTCTTGTCAGTCATTTCCCATATCCAACGTTAGCCTTGATGCGCTGAGGAAGCCACGCTCGGCACGGGTTCCGAAGTCGCATCCGAGGCTTGGCTGGAAGCTTTCCTTCGTTCAAACTCCGACACCATCACGAGAGCTGGTTTGGCAAGCAAACCGAGGACCCAGAAGGCACCCGCCCACGAAAGAGGCAATCGGTAAGCGATGAGAATAGCGACCAACCCGAAACAGCTCAAGAAGACGATCGTCTCCGCGATTCTCGATTTCCGGATAAGGGCAGTCGGAACGAGCAACGATACAAGTGCCAGCCAGTGGGGCGCATTTGCCGTCCACTTCTGTGGACCGCCCCACGACCAGAGGAGACCACAAATGATGCACAGCGCCGCATAGGCGAGCAGCATTCTAGCCATGGTCTTCAGTATGATCATCTTTTCTCGTGCTTCCAACAGTATTTATCAGCCTTACTTCAGGACTTCTGAAATCTTGCGTAGCTTCAACTCAACGGTACGATTGGCTATAGCGGTCGTCAACCGAAAACAGGTTGCGTTGCAAGAATTTCAGTCATGTATGTGTCCTGCGACTTGGCGCGAAGCAGGCTTTGTGCTTGGCTTGGGCAAGTGAAGGTGGACGGCCGGTTGCCTGTGTTTATGCTTTACAGGAAAACACCCACGTGAGACCATATTTTCAACTATTGCCATAGGGTCTCCTTGAAAGGAGCGTGCATCATGAACCTGCGACGCATCTTCTCCACTTCAGCGCTTGCCATCCTGTCCGCCTCCCTGTCGTTCGCGGGACTTCCCGACCTCAAACCGACCGCGCTCATCGCCCCGTCCTCCGGGGTGGCCGGCAAAACGATCCAGGTCGTCTATGCGGTGACGAACCAAGGGGAAGCGGAAGCGCACGGCTACTGGATCGACTATGTGTACGCCACCACCAACACGGACAGCGCGGCCGCCAGCCAGATGGTCGCCTACGGATACAGCCTGCCGGCCCTGCCGCCCGGCGCGACCTATGCGCGCACCAACACGGTGACGCTGCCCGCGGGCGTGACAGGCGACGCCTACCTGATCCTGCGGGTCGATGCCACAAACGGCGTGCCGGAGTCGAATGAAGAGAACAACGCCCTGACCACCCACATCAGCATTGCACCGCCGCCCCCGACGCCGCCATGCATCAGCTACAGCCCATCGGCCATCTCTAAGTCCGTGTATGCGGGCCAGAACGCAAGCAGCAACCTGCTCTATATCGGGAATTCCGGCACCGGCACGCTGAACTACGCGCTGAACACCGATGCGGCATGGCTGGCGATGGATCCCGCCAGCGGGTCCGTCACCGGCGGACTGGACCGCGCCAGCGGCAGCAACGGCACCACGCCAAACCGCATCCAGATCAACTACACCACCGCCGGGCTGGCAACGGGATCCTACACGGGGCTGATCACCATCACCTCGGCGGAGGCCACCAACTCGCCGCAGACGGTTAAAGTCACGCTGAGCGTGCTGCCAACGCCGCCGGGCCCGACGATCGCACGCGAACCGTCTTTGATCGCACGCACCGCACCCAAAGGCCAGAACCTCAGCAGCAACATCTTCTATGTGTGGAACAGCGGCACGGGCACATTGAACTATGCGCTGAACACCGATGCGCGGTGGATGGCGCTGGATTCCGCCGGCGGATCGAGCACCGGCGAACATGACCGCGTGCAGATCAGCTACAACACCGCCGAACTGGCGGCGGGCGCCTACACGGGGCTGGTCACCATCACCTCCGATGACGCGACGAATTCGCCGCAGACAGTGAAAGTGACGCTCAGCGTGCTGGCACCGGCCATTGCCCGGGATCCGTCCGCCTTCATCCGCTACGTGTACGCGGGCCAGAACATGAGCAGCAACAACGTCTTCTACGTGTGGAACAGCGGACCGGGCACACTGAAATACGCACTAAGCACCGATGCGGCGTGGATGGCGCTGGATTCCGCCGGCGGGTCCAGCACCGGCCAGCATAACCGCGTGCAGATCAGCTACAGCACCGCCAACCTGGCGGCGGGTTCGTACACGGGGCTGGTCAACATCACCTCCGATGCTGCGACAAATTCGCCGCAATCCGTCAAGGTCACACTGCGGGTCATGGTCCCACCCCCGCCGCCGTTCATCGCGTTCTCGCCCGCGTATCTTTACAGCGATGTGTACACGGGCAACAACGCGCAGAGCCAGGCGCTTTATGTGTGGAACGGCAGCACGGGCACGTTCAACTATGCGCTGAGCACCGATGCGACGTGGCTGTCAGTGGATCCGGCCAGCGGGTCAAGCGCCACCAGCACCGGATCCAGCACCGGGCAGTCAAGCCGGATCCAGGTGAACTTCGCCACGGAGACGCTTGCCGCGGGTTCGTACACAGGACATATCGCGATCGTCTCGGCCGACGCGACGAATTCGCCGCAATCCGTACGCGTGACGCTGCGGGTTGTCCCGCCGCCGCCCGGACCGACGATCATGCGGGATCCGGCCGCCATCTCGCGCAGCGCGTATGCAGGACAGGATATGAGCAACAGCATTTTCTACGTGTGGAACGGCGGTACGGGAACGCTGAACTATGCCCTGTCCACCGACACAAGGTGGATGTCGCTGGATTCCACCGGCGGATCGAGCACCGGTGAACATGACCGCGTGCAGATCAGCTACAACACCGCCGGGCTGGCGGCGGGCGCCTACACCGGGATGGTCACCATCACCTCCGGTGACGCCACCAATTCACCCCAGACGGTAAAGGTCACGCTGAGCGTGCTGCGGCCGCCGCCTGGACCGACCATCGCATTTTCGCCCTCGTACCTTTACAGCGAAGTGCACACGGGGAGCAATGCGCAGAGCCAGGCGCTTTATGTATGGAACAGCGGCACCGGCACAATGAACTACGCATTGACCACCGATGCGGCGTGGCTGTCGGTGGATCCAGCCAGCGGGTCCAGCACCGGCAACACATTAAACCCGAGCACAGGGCCGTCGAACAAAATCCAGGTGAACTATGCGACGGAGACGCTGGCCGTGGGTTCGTACACCGGACTGATCACCATCACCTCCACGGAGGCCACCAACTCGCCGCAGACGGTGAAGGTGACGATGCATGTTGTCCCGCCGCCGTCCGGGCCGACAATCATGCGGGATCCGGCCGCCATCACCCGCTACGTATACGCGGGCCAGGACGCGAGCAATAACGTCTTCTATGTGTGGAACAGCGGGATGGGCACGCTCAACTACACGCTGGGCACGGACGCACGGTGGATGTCGCTGGATTCCGCCGGAGGTTCCAGCACCGGCGAACATGACCGGGTCCAGATCAGCTACAGCACCGCCGGACTGGCGGCGGGTTCGTACACGGGGCTGGTCAACATCACCTCCGATGTTGCGACGAATTCACCCCAGACGGTAAAGGTCACACTGAGCGTGCTGCGGCCGCCGCCCGGCCCGACGATCATCTTTTCGCCGCCTTACCTGTACAGCGACGTGAATGTCGGGAGCAATGCGCAGAGCCAGGTATTCTACATATGGAACGGCGGCACCGGCACACTGAACTACGCGCTGAGCACGGACGCGGCATGGCTGTCGGTGACACCGACCAACGGAGCGAGCGCCAGCACCGGAACCAGCACCTCCGGGCAGTCGAGCATGATCCAGGTGAGCTTCGCCACGGAGACGCTCCCCGCGGGGTCGTACACGGGGCTTATCGCGATCGTCTCGGCGGATGCAACGAATTCGCCGCAATCCGTGCGCGTGACCCTGAATGTGGCGCCGCCCCCGCCCCCGCCATATATCGTGGTCAAGCCCCCTTCACTGTCCAGCATTGTCCGCATGGGCAGCAACGCGCAGAGCCAGGTCTTCTACATATGGAACGGCAGCACGGGCACGCTGAACTACGCGCTGAGCACGGACACGGCATGGCTGTCGGTGACGCCGACCAACGGGGCCTGCACCGGCCAGCCGGATCCCGCCGGCAGCGCCGGAACCCGCGCGCAAGTCGGCAGGGCCGAAGTGAAATTCGCCTCGGCCACGATGGCGACAGGCACGTATACCGGAACCATCACGATCACGTCCGCCGAAGCCTCGAATTCACCTCTGAACGTCAACGTGACGCTGGCCGTGACGGCCGCGCCGGGAACCCTGCCCGGAATCGGCCCCCGGATCACCCGTGTCGACATCCTGGACCAGCAAATGGTGAGGATCGAGTGGGAGAGCATCACCAACCAGTCCTATACGCTCATGAAAGCTTCAAGCATCGGCGCTGAATACAAGGTGGTGACCAGCGGGCTCAACGCCACACCGCCGCTCAATGCCTACTACGACACGAATCCGGACGGGAGCATATTCTACCGCGTCATGGTGGAACCCTGAGCGCAGACAATGCCCCTAAATTCGAGGGTTAGTCGCAGAACCAATAGCGCCGTTGCACTGCCCCGGCACTTGTCGAACGGTCCCACCAATAAAGATAGAAGAATTTAACTACAAAAAACACTAAAAGACGCAAAAACATCCGACGCAGCGAGACCCAAAAAACTGTATTTATTTTTGCGCTTGCGGTGAAACGAGACGACGTCAATACTGTGCCCCATCATGAATGACCCCATCCATGTCTTCAAGGAGCGCACATGAGCAAATCGATCACGATCCACCTGATTCCCAACGCGCATCTCGATCCCGTCTGGCTGTGGGACTGGCGGGAGGGTCTGAACCAAGGGATCTCCACCTGCCGCGCGGTGCTCAACCTGATGGATGAGTATCCGGAGCTTACGTTCATCCGCGGCGAAGCGGCCGTCTATATGCATATCGAGAAACACGACCCCGCCACGTTCCGGCGCATCGTGCGACGCGTGGAAGAAGGCCGCTGGGATATCGTGGGCGGCAACTTCGTGCAGCCGGACACGAACCTGCCCGCCACCGAGACGTTTGTGCGGCATTTCCTGCGCGGAATCCAATATTTCAAGAAACAGTTCGGCGTGCGCGTGCGGGCCGGATGGGCCGCGGACTCCTTCGGCCATGCGGCCGGCCTGCCGGACATCATGGCGGCGGCCGGAATCGAGAGCTATTCCTTCACCCGTCCGTTCCCGCACCAGCTCGCGATCCCCTGCCCCGCGTTCTGGTGGGAAGGCACGGGCGGCGGACGCGTGCTATGCTACCGCCCGCCCGCCGGCTGGTACGGCACGGAACGCGACGAGGCACCACGGCGGCTGGACGAAGTGCTCAAACAGGCCACGGCCGGCAAACTGGCGAACGCCGCCTGTTTCTACGGGCTCGGCAACCACGGCGGCGGGCCGGCGCGCCGCCAGATTGAAGACATCCGTGGCTGGGCCGCGGCACACCCCGACGTGCGGGTCGTGCACTCGACACTGCACGGGCTATTCAAGGCGCTCCGCGCGGAGGCAGCCGGCCAGGGTGACGGGTTCTTCCCGACCCACAAGGGCGAAATGAATTTCTGCCTGCGCGGCTGCTATGCGTCCGTGGCCAAACTGAAGTTCGCCTTCCGCAAAGCCGAGGCGGGGCTTTCCCGCGCGGAAACGACCGGCACGGCGGTGGCCGCCGCCACACAGACTGCGCCAGCCGACCTGCAGGCCGCGTGGGACGGGGTGCTGTTCAACTCCTTCCACGACATCCTGCCCGGGACGAGCATCGAGCGAGCGTATGACGACCAGCTCGCGTGGCTCGGCCAAGTAAACCACACGGCCCTGACCGCCGAATCCGATGCCCTGACGCGGCTGGCCGCAGCCGTAGACACCACCGTGAAGCCCGTCAAAGGCGATTTCCCCACGGCAGTCCCCTTCCTGCTGTGGAATCCGCATCCACGGCCGTTTGAAGGCCATGTGGAACTGGAGGAGAATCTCGACGGACGACCGCTAGCGGCCTACACCAACCGTGCCGCAGAAGTCCCGCTGGAGGTCCGCGACCCGGCAGGGCGCAGGGTCCGCTTCCAAGCGGTCCAGACGGAGCATACAGCCATCCCCCAGTTTGCGTGGCGCAAGCGCCTCGCCGTGCCCGTCAAACTGCCGCCCATGGGCTGGGCGGTTTACACCATGGGCTACGTCGAAAGCGCACCCGCGCCCGAAACCCCAATCAAGCTGCCGCCGCGCACGATCCGGAATGAACACCTCGAGGTGACCGCCAAGAGCGGTGGAACCGGCATCATCGTGCGCAAAGCAGACGGAAGCGAAGTCACCCGGATCACGGCAATCACGGTCGAGGATCCGTGGGGATCGTGGGGCGGCAATGACGAATCACCGGAATCCTGCAATTTATCGAAGGTGCGCGACACCTGGAAGGTGAAGGCCGCGGAAACGTTGGAATGCGGGCCGGAGCGTTTCGTGCTGGGCGTCAAGCTGGCCGCGGGCCACTCCGAGCTGGAGCTGCGGCTGAGCCTGTGGCGCGGACGCAATGCCGTTGATGTTGCCGCGCGCATCCTCTGGAACGAGCGGTCGACGCGACTGAAGCTGGTCTTCACGGGCGCGGGCGAAACCGCAGAGTTCGACGTGCCGGGCGGAACCGTGGTGCGTCCACCGTGCGGAGAGGCGCCCGGCGGACGATGGGTCCGCAGCGGCCGGCTCGGCTTCGCCAGCGACGCGCTCTACGGGTTCGACCTGCACAACGGCGCATTGCGCGCCACGGTGTGCCGCGCATCACGCTACGCCAACGACCTGCGCCAGACGGCCGACGAGGTGCCGTGGCTGCCTGCCGTGGACCGCGGCGAGCTGAAGTTCCGGTTCCTGCTGACGCCCGACACGGCCAGCCTGCCGCAGCTGGCGGCGGAGCTGGAACGGCCGCCGGTGGCGCTGTCGGTTCCGCCCGGGCCGGGGCGGCTGCCGCGCACGGGATCGCTGATGCGGCTCGGGCCGGACTCGCTGGAGCTGCTAGCGGTCAAACCGGCGGAAAGCGGGAGCGGGATGGTACTGCGGGTGAAGGCGAAGGGGGCGTGCCGCGCCACGCTGCAATGGCTCGGGCAGGCGATCGAGCTGGGCGCGGTGCGCAAGGGGGAGATTGCGACATGGCGCGTCAGCCGGGGGAAGGCCGTACGCATCAACGCCGTGGAAGAACGCATCTAACGCGACATGCGCAGGGCGGGCTGTCAGAACCGGAATGACACGCATTCGACCGTCAGCCTCCGCGTGGAACTAAAAGCATGGCGCATTTCGCGGGGAGAATAATGCGGCGATTTCCGGTGCCGGCATTGTTCTCGCGAGTGGTGCGGATACGTATCCAGCCCCACTCGCGACGTCGCGCCGTCCCTCGGAACTTACCACATTCTTTCCCCGGTCCCTCGCCCTTCGACAAAGCTCAGGGTAGGCGGACTCGGGACACCGAAATGCGCCATGCGGTTCGCCTCGTTTTGCCGGAGCAAAACGATTCTTTGGACGTTCGCCGACTCCGGGCTTCGCTGCCTTATAACCATTCCGACATCAGGAGAGTTGGAATGGTTTTTTTGCATGTCGCAACGCCATGGATTTTTCGGGACTTGTGATGCAAATGTAATTGAATTTACAAAGAGTCATTTGGTTTTTCAGAGTGACGGGAGGAGGAATTGCGGCTCAACCAGAGGGTTTCCCAGACGCAGAATGAAATGCGTTCTTTTTACGCTTGCGGTGAGGCGGAGCGGCGTCAATACTGTGCCCTGTCATGAATACACCTCTGGATTCCATCAACATCTGCGGGCTTAAAGCGGTGCAGGCGGTCTTCCGGCACCATCCGGAACATGTCGAACGGATCTATTTCACCGCGGCGCTGGAGGAACAGGCCGCGCCGTTCCGCCAGGTCTTGACGCGCCTGCGCAAGTTTTCAAAAAAGGTGACGGACGACGAGATGCAGCGCATCACGAAGACCGTGCACCATGGCGGCATCGTGGCCGTCACCAACCGCCCCGCCCCCGCAGCGCCCACCGCACGCGACCTCCGCACATGGAAGGCAGAACGGCTGCCCATCCTCCTGCTGGACCGCATCGGCAACCCGCACAACCTGGGGGCCATCATACGGTCCGCCGCCTTTTTCGGCATCAAACGGGTGGTCATAGCCAGCCACCCGGCCCAGGCCATGCCATCGGATGCGGTCTACCGCATCGCCGAAGGCGGCATGGAGTCGGTGTCGCTTCACGTCGTGCCCAAACTCGCCGATTTCTGCCATCAGATCGCCAATGACTTCATGGTGATCGGCGCGGATGTGCACACGCAGAACGCGGCCAGCTTCCGCACCGCGCCCAGCAACGACCACCGCGCACCGGCGCTGGTGCTGGGCAACGAGGAGACCGGGCTGGACAGCGCGGTGCAGCAGGCCTGCGAGAAGCTGGTCTGCATCCCGGGCAGCGGCGCGGTGGAATCGCTGAACGTCAGCTCGGCCGCGGCCGTGCTCATGGCATGGCTGGTCCAATCACGGTAGAGCCGCCAGAGACGGAAGCGGGTTAGGAGCAAGAAAAGCGTTTTCTCGCAAAGGCGCCAAGCCCGCCAAGGAAAGACGGCTGAGTGCGGAAACTTTAATGCAGATTGCATTTCGGGTGCAAACGGATGCGGTGATCTTGGGCGCTGGCTTTGTTCTCGCGGGATGCCGCGGATGCTTATCCAGCGGCACCCGCGACGTCGCGCCAGCATCCCCCGCGCCGCTCGGAAGCTATGCGGGGCACAGCCAAGCTTACCGCATCTTTTTCACCTAAAGGCACGAAATGCAACCTGCGGTTCGCCTCCATGGCGAAGCGCCATGGATTTTTCGGGACTTACGATTCGGGCAGTGTTTTTTCCAAAGGGACGATTGCATTCATTCCTCTGAACCAGAAATCCTAGCTTCTGACTGCGGACGATGGTCACAGCTGATCGGCAGAATACCGAATGCGTGCCATGGTTCGCCTCCATGACGCGGCGTCATGGATTTTCGGTGATCGTGCCTCCACCGGATTCTGTTCAACGGGGCAGCATCCGCTTCCCTTATTCTGAATACTGACTCCTGTATTCTGGATACTGTCCTCATATCCAGCGCCTGCCACATTGCCGGAAATATTCCCCGCAAGGGAGGCGTCAGACGCCATTGACGACGTGGATCGGATGGCCGTCAAGAAACGCCCGGATATTCTGCGCGGTGACATTCATCAGCCGCTGCCGGGCCGCCTGTGTGGCCCACGCATAATGCGGCGTGATCCAGCAATTCGCGGCCGAGAGCAGTGGATTATCCCTGGCAGGCGGCTCCATCGACAGCACATCCATCGCAGCGCCCGCAATCCTGCCGGTGTTCAATGCGGCGGCAAGGTCCGCCTCATTCACGAGCGGCCCGCGCCCGGTGTTGATCAGCCGCGCGGTGTTTTTCATCAGCGCCAGCGTGCGCTGGTTGACCATTTCCCTGGTCTCCGGCGTGAGCGGGCAGTGCAGGGAAAGCACATCCGCCTCGCGGAAGAGCTGATCCGCACTCTCCGCCCACATGACATCCTGCGGCAGGCCGGGCGGGCGGTGGCGCGCGAAGGCGATGACCCGCATGCCGAAGGCCATTGCGATCTGTGCCACGCACTGCCCGATGGCGCCAAAGCCCATGATGCCCATGACCTGGCCGTCCAGTTCGGCCAGCGGCGCACGCCAGAACGAAAAGTCCGGCGAAACGCACCATTCGCCCGCATGCACCATCTGGCTGTGCAGGCCGGTATGGTTGGTCATTTCAAGAAGCAGGGCGAAGGTGTGCTGCGCAACCGAGCGGGTGCTGTAGGCGGGCACATTGGAGACCGGGATGCCGCGCTCACGGGCAGCATCCACATCCACCACATTGTATCCGGTGGCCAGCACACTGATATACTCCAGCTTGGGAAGTTGCGCCAGCGTTGCGCGCGAAAGCAGGGCTTTGTTGGTCAGGACAATCTCCGCATCACGGGCGCGCGACGCCACCTGGCCAGGCGGCGTGCGGTCGTGAAGCGTCACCCTGCCAACCGCGAACAAGGGCGACCAGTCCAAATCGCCGGGATTCATCGCGTATCCATCGAGCACAACAATTTCTTTCATGGTGGCATTATGATAAATCCCGCCCGTGATGAAAAGCAAATGTCATGCGCCGATTGTTCTGTCTTTAACTTTCCATCTTTTTTTAATACATTCGCCAAAACTTAACCGCAAAAAAGGAAGCCGCTCATGAGACGAATCTGTTTGGCCATCGCCCTGGCCACATCATTGATTCCAGCCAGCCATGCCGCGCCGGTCGCACCCCCACCGGCCCTGCCGCCGAGCTGGACCACGATTTACGACGGCGACCTCAGCCGGGAGACGCTGGACTGGGGCTGGATCTCCGGCCACTGGGCGGTGCGCACAGGCGAATGGAAAAACACACCAGAAGGCCTGCAGAAAACCAACACCGACAGGGAAGGGCTGATTCTATTCCGGCATCCGCTGACGAATGAAGAATTCCGGATCGAGTACACGGCCAAGAGCGACACGCCCGGCGACATGAGCCTGTCGTTCAACACCAGGCTGAACAACAAACCCAATGAGAACAACACCTCCGAATCGATGTTCTTCCTGTTCGGAAGCTCCGGCAACCAGCATTCAAAACTGGTCATCCCCGGACAGCCCACACGCACCAATGATGCCGTCCTGATCATCCCGGGACAATGGCACCATGTGATGGCCGAACGGACCCAGGGCCGGCTCAAGATCACCGTGGACAACCAGACCGCTTTTGACGTCCCCTTTGAAAAAATGGACACCGAAAACCCTTACCCGGCACTTTACGCATGGAATCCGGCCGTTTTCCGGGATTTCCGCATCAGCGTGCCTGGCACGTCCAGATTGCCGCCCGCAGTGAAAACATGTGATTTCCTTGTGAAAAAAATTATGACACCTCTGGATCTGTTTGTCGCCCCGCAAGGCAATGACACCTGGTCCGGGCGGCTCCCCGCACGAAATGAAGCAGGGACCGACGGCCCGCTGGCCACCCCGCAGGAAGCCATGCGGCGCTTTGCGCAGATGCGCAACACCTCAGACGGCCTGGGCGGCGGCGTCCAGATCAACCTCCGCGCCGGTTTTTATCCGCTGGCCACGCCGCTGGTGTTCACGCCGGAAAACTCGGGGGTGGCCGGCAACAGGAACCCCAACCACTTCACGCAACCCCGCACCGTCACGCTGGCCGGCTACAGCAATGAAACGGCCGTCATTTCAGGCGGCCGCCGCATCAACCACTTCACCGCCACCCGCGTCAACGGCGTCGCCGCATGGGTCGCGCATCTTCCGGAAGTCCGGAGCGGACAATGGCGGTTTGAACAGCTGTGGGTAAACGGCCAGCGCGCCGCGCCCGCCAGCCTGCCAAAAGCCGGCTGGTTCCGCGTAGCGAACCCGGCCGCACGCACACAAGGCATCGACTCCTGGCGGAGCGACAATGTCCGCTTCCAGTATGCCGGCAGCGATTTGAATCCGGCATGGCGAAACCTGAGCAACATCGTCATCCATATTTTCAATTTCTGGTGCGACGGCAAGATGCACATCCAAGCCATTGACCCGGCCAGCCAGACCGTCAACTTTGACCGGAACTGCATGGTCAGCCTCATGGAAGATTTCGACACCAGCAACGGCGCACCTTACCGGGTCGAGAATGTGTATGAAGCGCTGACCCTGCCGGGCGAATGGTATCTTGACCATCCGGCCGGCGACCTCTATTACATCCCCCGGCCGGGCGAGGAAATGGCCACCACGGAAGCCATTGCGCCGGTGCTCACGGAACTGGTGAAACTGGAAGGAACCGCAAGGCAGCCGGTGTCCGACGTGCATTTCAAAAACCTCACCTTTGCACATAACGAATATCGCCTGCCGCCGGGCATCAGCGGCTACTCACAGGCCGCGGCCGACCTTCCCAGCGCCATCGTCATGACCCATGCGAACGACTGCTCGATCCAACAGTGCCGGATCGAGCACATCGGCACCTACGGCGTTTCGCTCGACAGCGGATGCTGGAACATCAACATTGCCGGGAACCGGCTGACGGACCTCGGGGGAGGCGGCGTGCGGATATGGGAAGGCTGCAGCCAGAACCAGATCAACGACAACGACATCGGACACGGCAGCCTGATGTTCGAGGAAGCGGTCGGCATCCTGATCGGGCAGGCCGCCGGCAATGAAATCACCCACAACCGCATCCATGACCTGGGCTACAGCGGCATATCCGTGGGCTGGCAGTGGGGCTATGACCGCAGCGGCGCATCGGGCAATGTGGTTGAATACAACGACATCTTCAATATCGGCCGAGGACTGCTCTCGGACCTTGGCGGCATCTACACGCTGGGCATCCAGAATGGCGGCCGCATCCGCTACAACCGCATCGACCATGTGATCCGCCGCGGGTACGGCGGATGGGGCATCTACACGGATGAAGGGTCTTCGCGCATCCTCATCGAGAACAACATCTGCAGCCGGTGCGAAGGAGGCACATTCAACCAGCACTATGGCCAGGACAATATCGTGCGCAACAACATCTTCGCATTCGGAACCGAAAACGAACTCTCGCGCGGCCGCGAAGAAGATCATTCCTCCTTTACATTCGAGCGTAACATCATCATCGGCAGCCAGCCATTCATGTGGTCGACAGCGCTCAAAGACGGGCACATGCAGGTGGACCGGAATATCTACTGGTGCACCACCAGCAAGGAGCTGCGGTTTGGGCAAAAGGACAACCAACTCAACTGGCCAGAATGGCAGGCGAAAGGGCTGGACCAACACTCCCTGATCACGGACCCGCGTTTTGTGAATCCGCAAGCAGGTGATTTCCGGTTCAAACGGCGTGCACCTTACGGCAAGACCGGATTTGTCCCGTTCGACCTGTCAACGGTCGGACCACGACCCGGGACACTGTGCCCCTAGAGACACAGTGTCCCGGGCCCTGTTCACAAGGCCCCCACCGGAGGGGGTCGCCCCATCCACGTCGTCAACGGCGTCTGACGCAACCTCATCGCAACGGCTCAAGTCTGGATTCATGAAGAAGGCGGCGAGGCGCGCAGAGGGCAGGAAGAGATTTCCCCGCAAAGACGCCAAGGCCGCAAAGATGAACGCCTGCTTCACCCATGAGGCAAGGTCGCGGGAATCATCGAAAAACAACGCTTCACCCTTTACTGTTCACCGGCTTTCAATATACTCGCTGAAATTTGCAAAAAAGGAACCTGCTCATGAGACAAATCTGTTTTGCCATCGCACTTGCCGCCTCATGGATTTTCACAAGCCACGCCGCGCCGGTGGCGCCCCCACCCGCCCTGCCCCCGGGGTGGACC
>Ga0073936_10002887_pt1 | contig 25178 bp, 14 predicted proteins | sample AliMusrvi5mmetaG_FD_87041 | JGI IMG/M metagenome (GOLD analysis project Ga0073936, IMG submission 87041) | Freshwater lake bacterial and archeal communities from Alinen Mustajarvi, Finland, to study Microbial Dark Matter (Phase II) - Alinen... | ecosystem: Environmental > Aquatic > Freshwater >... | reverse complement strand
CGCGAAATGGGCGTGATGATGACCGCCATCATCATGAGTGGGCGCACCGGGGCTGCATTCGCCGCCCACCTCGGCAGTATGAAGGCCAACGAGGAAATCGACGCACTCCGCACCTTTGGCTTCAACCCGTTTGATTTCCTCGTCCTGCCACGACTCCTTTCCCTCCTGGTGATGATGCCACTGCTGACCATCTACGCAAATTTCGCCGGCATCCTCGGCGGCATGCTCGTGGGTTACTTCGTTGGCATCCCACCGGTGCTTTATTGGACTGAAACCCTCGCCGCCGTCACCCTCACAGCTTCATCCCTCGGCGTTATCAAAAGCGTCTTCTTCGGTGCAATCATCGCCATCGGCAGCTGTAGGCAGGGCATGCAGGCCGGCAATTCCACTGCCGCAGTCGGCCAGGCGACCACCCGCGCCGTGGTCACTGCCATTACCTGTGTCATCGTGCTCGACTCCGCCTTCGCCGCCATTTTCACCCTGCTTCATATTTAGCCATGAGTGCCACACCCGCGCCCACTACAGCCAAGGTCAGCGTCCGAGGATTGACCATGACCTACGGCACCCAGGTGGTGATGCACGACCTTGATTTCGAGATCTTTGACAAGGATATCTTCGTGATCATGGGCGGCAGCGGCTGCGGCAAAAGCACTCTCTTGCGCCACCTCATAGGCCTGCTAGAACCGGCCAAAGGCTCGATCTCCTATGACGGCAAGGACTTCACTGCCACCGATCCCGCCGAGAGAACCGACATCGTCCGGCGCTTTGGCGTCATGTACCAATCCGGCGCGTTATGGTCATCTCTCACCTTGGCCGAAAACATCTCATTGCCCATGGAAGAATCCGGAAAAATCCAGCCAAAGACATTGCGCGACCTCGTTGCCTATAAACTCGCACTGGTCGGACTCGCTGGCTACGAGAACTACTACCCGTCTCAGATTAGCGGTGGCATGAAGAAACGTGCCGGTATTGCCCGCGCCATGGCGAGGGACCCTGACCTGCTCTTTTTGGATGAGCCCGGTGCCGGACTCGACCCACTTAGTTCCCGGCGTCTCGATGATCTCATCCTCCGCCTGCGCGACAGCCAAGGCTCCACCATTGTCATCGTCACCCACGAACTGGCCAGTATCTTCAATATATCTAACAGGGCGATCTTCCTTGATTCCGCCATCCACACCCAGGGTGCGCTTGGCAATCCCTGCGACCTCCGCGATCACTCGGACAATCCTGCGGTACGCCTCTTTCTGAACCGCGGAACTCAACCCACCTCTCCACGATGAGCAAAAAAGCCAGCCCCACCCTCATAGGAATCTTCACCCTCGTCGGTCTTCTCCTCGCCGCCGCAGGTCTCTTGCTGTTTGGCGCAGGCAAGTTTCTCGAGAAATCCAGCAACATCCTGCTCTATTTCGACTCTAGCGCCAACGGACTGCTCGTCGGCTCGGAAGTCCGCTTCGGCGGCGTCCGCATTGGCCGCGTCGCTTCCATCAAGGTGCTCATTGATCGAAAACTCAACCGCAAGATCATCCCGGTGGTCGTCCAACTCTCCCAAAAAGACCTGGCCGCCGTCGGCTCGACATCCGCCCCTGGCATCGACTTGGCCTCTGAGGCCGGGGTGAAACAAGCGGTTACCGAGGGCCTGCGTGCTCGCATGAAACAACAAAGCCTGCTCACCGGACAACTTTACATCGAATTTGACATCGTACCCGGGCTTGAAAGCTTCACCTATCAACCTGACTGCAAACCACCCTATCCGACAGTGCCGACCATCGGCACCCAAATGGATGAACTCATTGCCGGCATTGCGGATGGACTCAAGAAGTTCAACAGTCTGGATATAGCCAGCGTGATGAATGAACTTCGTGACGTGCTTACCAGTGCCAAAACCCAGATCGCTGCGCTCAATATGAAGCAGATAAGCGCCAACCTCGTGGACATCACCGAAGACGTCCGTACCCTCACCCGAAATGAGAAACTAACCAAATCTATTGACCATCTGGACGATGCCATCACGCAGATCGACATGCTGGCAAAAAGGGCCAACGAAGGCATCGATCCACTGGTGCAGGATCTTGAAAAAGTCATTCAACAGGCCAATGCGGGGCTGGCCAAAATCGATGTGGCGGCGGCGGATGTTTCAAAGATGACCAACCCCCGATCGCCTGTGGTATTGCGCATGCAGAACCTGATGAATGAAACCGAACGAGCCACGCGAGCCCTCAAGGACCTCGCCAACGACCTCAAACGCAACCCAAACGCCCTCCTCAGCGGCAAGAGCCACACACCGTGAAACTCCATCGTACCCTCCTAGCTCTGTTCTTGATCCTAAGCAGTTGCGGCGTGCTCCAACCTGTGAAGGACCCAGCCGTCCGCCACATGTTAGACTCCCTCGTTGCCGAGCGGCCCCTAAAATCCTCATCGCCGATGATCGCCATTAAACGCCCATCGATCCCCGGGTATCTCGACCGCCAGCAACTCGTCACCCGCAAGGGAGATGTGCTTGTGTTGAGTGAACTTGACTTGTGGGCGGAATCGTTAGACGTGGCTATCTCCCGCGTTACAGCCACCAACCTCAGCCGCCTCACCGGATCCATGAACATCCGGCCCGTGGAAAATTTCACCACCCTCGACTACCCCACCCTGCTTGAACTCGACCTCACCCAATTCGAACCCGGCGCGGCCAACACGTTGATCCTGCAAGGGACATGGCAACTCCAACCGGTCAATGGCAAGCCAATCCCCACCCACTTCTTCCGCATCGAAGTCCCCATCCCCTCACCCCCGGATTCCTTGGCCGGCCGCATCACCGCCATGAACCGTGCCCTTGAATGCCTCGCCCGCCAGATTGTTGCCAAACAGCACCCGTAGTTTGCCACAAATGAAACCCATGCCCCTGCCGGTAGGGATATACCCCATGGCAAGACGGCGCTCCTACCCTTAGGTTTAGGAGTGCAAAAGAACTATGATGAAACTACCCAAATGCGGCAGTCGCCTGACCCCTTTCATTTTCAACACCCCTGATAGACTGATTGCAGATGCGCACATGACTATTGAGGTCTATCCCGGTTCCTATGACGATGGATACCTGAATGACAAATAACTACATCCCCTCTCACCTGCTGCTTTCAGGCATCATTCTATGGCTTCCGTCTTGTGTAGCCACAGACGGCAGGGATGCCCAGATAGGGGCTATAGTTATCCCCGCTCGCTGGCAGCATCATCCGGTTTCTTCCAAGCCGCTGGACACCGCTTCACTGGCAATGTGGTGGAAGCAGTTTCATGATCCAGTGCTGAATGAGTTGGTCGAAGTCGCGCTGGGTTCCAGCACGGACGTGCGCACTGCATTGTCGAGGATCGCGGAATATCGTGCGCGCCGGGATGTTGAAAAAGCGGCCCTCTTCCCGCAACTCACGGGAAATGCCTCCGGCACCGGCGCAAGGGCGAGCAACCGGACGACGCATGTCACCACGGCGAGCGAATCCTACCATGCTTCACTTGATGCGAGCTGGCAGGTGGATTTGTTTGGCCGCCAAGCTCAGACGCTGAAGGCTGCTTCGGAGGATCTGGCGCAGAACGAGGAGAAATTCTACGGCGCACAAGTGTCGCTGGCTGCGGAAGTGGCCACGGCCTATGTGGCATTGCGTTCGGCGGAAGCTGAGTTGGTGGTGGTGCGGCGCAGCCTCGGCACGCGCCACGAAACCGTTCAACTCACTCAATGGCGCGAGCAGTCGGGTGCCGGCAGCGGCCTCGATACGCAGCAATCCATCAGCGCTTTCGAACAGGCGCGTGCTTCTATACCTGAGTTGCAATTGACCATCGCTCAAACGCGCAATCAGCTCACACGGCTTTCCGGACGGCTACCCGCATCACTCGACTCCTTGCTGGCCAAGCCGCGAAGCGTGCCGAAGGCACGACTGGAAATTGCTGTCGGGATTCCGGCGGAAGCCCTGCGCCGTCGGCCGGATGTTAGAGCAGCGGAGCATCAGGTGGCGGCTGCATTTGCCAGAACAAACGCCGCGAAGCGGGAGCGGCTTCCATCGCTCTCGCTCAACGGATCCCTAGGCCTCGAGGCATTGAGAGCCGGACGCCTCTTCTCCCCCGAAACCACGGCGGCAAGCGTGCTAGGCAGTCTGGCCACGCCCCTCGTCGATGCCGGACGCATCCGAAACCATATAGCAATCCAAAGCGAATTGGAGAAGCAGTCGGTCATTGCGTATGAAGCCATAGTACTTACCGCAGTGTCGGAGGGGGAAAATGCTCTGATTGCCATCCAGCGTTACAATGAGAAACTGGACATATTGGCAAAAGCCATCGTGGCAGCCCGGGAGGCCGCCACTCTATCAGGAATTCAATACCAAGCGGGACAAGTATCTCTTTTGGTTTCCCTTGACACACAGCGGACGCTTCTGACCCTCGAGGATCAAAACGTCATTGCAACAGCCCAGCGTGCGAATGCGTGCATTCAGCTCTACAAAGCCCTCGGAGGCGGTTGGTCCCATCCATGAATCCTTCACTCCCCACTCCACCCAAGGAAGCTGCCGCCACACTGGCACCTATTGACCTCGCCGCCGCAATCAAGGCCGGGGGACCAGCCAAACATTCCAAATGGCGTTGGTTCATCGTCATAACAGCCGTCCTGCTGGCAATCACCGGTGGGTTGTGGTGGAGGCAAATCGAGAAGGCCAAAAGCCAGTTGCCAGCCTACGCGACCGAAACCCTTCATCGCGGTGATGTCCATCTAACTATTACGGCAACAGGCAATCTTTTTCCGACTAACGAGGTCATCGTGGGCAGCGAACTCTCAGGCACCACGTTGGAGGTCTATGTCGATTTCAACCACCGTGTGACCAAAGGGCAACCGCTCGCCAAGCTCGATAGCGCCAAACTCACACAGCAAACGGATATCAGCCGCGCCGCAGTGAAAGCCGCAGTGGCCTTGGTCGCCCAATCCCAGGCCACGGTGAAGGAAACCCAAACGGCGCTCGCCCGTCAGCAGGAACTCCAGCGCATCAGTGGCGGAAAAGTGCCTGCAAAATTGGACATAGACACCGCCGTGGCGGCAACGGACCGCGCACGAGCCAATTTGCAAAGTGCCGAGGCACAGGTCGCGCAAGCCCAGGCTCAGGTACTGGTCAACGAAAATGACTTGACCAAGACCACCATCAAATCGCCGATTGACGGTGTGGTTCTCACACGAACCATAGAGCCCGGACAAACGGTTGCGGCGAGCTTTACCGCGCCACAGTTATTTGTCATCGCGGAGAAGCTGGAAAAAATGAAGTTGGAGGTCGCAATCGCCGAGGCAGATATCGGCCGCGTCGCGAGTGGACAGAAATCCTCCTTCACCGTGGACGCCTGGCCGGATCGCACATACGACGCCGTGGTTACCGTCGTTTCCTACGGCTCCACAGTCACACAGAACGTGGTGACATACGAAGCCGATCTGGAAGTCAGCAACGATGACCTCAGCCTGCGCCCCGGCATGACAGCCACCGCTGACATCCGCGTGGCGGAAAGTAAGAACGTCTTCCTGGTCCCCACAGCAGCGCTGCGCTTTTCGCCCGCGACTCCTGCAGCACCGACCCCCACGACGAAGAAATCCTTTGTGCAAAATCTAATCCCCATGCCAACGAGAAACAAGAGTCGGCCGGAAACCGCGAACTCCAATGCAAAGCCGGGTGCCGGCACCGAGCACATCTGGGTACTGCGCAATGGCCGCCCGGAATCTATCGACGTGAAGATTGGACTGAGCGACGGACGCTACACAGAAGTATCCGGCGAGGGTCTCGTCGAGGGCCTGTTCATCATCACCCGCGCCAATACCCCCCCTGTATGAACTCAATCTCTCAATCTCCGCTTCTCGAAGTGCGGCGACTGACGAAAACGTATGGCATCGGTGACGCAGCGTTTCAAGCGCTGAAGGGCATCGATCTAACGATCCAACGTGGCGAGTTTGTCGCCATCATGGGGCCGAGTGGTTCGGGAAAATCCACTCTCATGAATGTGCTAGGCTGTCTTGATACTCCGACGAGTGGCAGCTACATCTACGAAGGAATCGAGGTGCAAACGCTCAACTCCGAAGAACGCTCGCTGCTACGCCGCTATGCCCTCGGCTTCATCTTTCAAGGTTTCAACCTGCTCGCAAGGACCAGCGCTCAAGAGAACGTAGAGTTGCCCTTACTCTACCGCGGCATATCGCGCAAGGTCCGTCACGAAAGGGCGTTCGCCGCGCTCACCTCGGTGGGACTTCCGACGAAATTCGCCAGCACTCCAGGTGAACTCTCGGGCGGCCAGCAACAGCGTGTCGCCATTGCACGGGCCATCGTCACCGAACCGAGCACGCTCTTCGCCGATGAGCCCACAGGCAACTTGGATTCCGTGACCACCCGCGAGGTCATGGAAATCCTCACCCGACTGAACGTGGACCGTGGGATCACCGTGCTCATGGTGACTCACGATGACGAAGTGGCTGCATCAGCAAAGCGCAAACTCGTCATCAAAGACGGCCTCATCGAATCCGACACCAAACCCAGCGTATGATTTGGAACGCCTTTGCCATCGCAGTGCGCGAGATCGGACGCAATCCCACGCGAGCCTTTCTAACTGTCCTTGGAATTTTCATTGGAGTGGCGGCCATCATCACGATGGTAACGCTCGGACAAGGTGCGACGATCGCGGTGAAAGCGCAGATCTCCAGCTTGGGCAGCAATCTGCTCACGCTGCGTCCCGGTGCGGGCTTTGGTTCGCGCTCGGCTTCGGCCGGTGTGCCGAATTTCACCGAGAAGGATTCGGATTGCCTTGGCGAGCAGATCGCCAGTATCGCCGCCATTGCACCGGTGCGCACAGCTGCGCTGAGCACGATTTACCTGCACAATGCGCGCAGCTCCACGGTCACCGGCACCACGCCTATCTATTTTCAAATCAGCAAGTGGAATCTAGCCGATGGTCGTCTTTTCAATGAAGCCGACCTCCGTTCCGGTAGCGCGGTCTGCGTCATTGGCAACACCGTCCGCAAGGAACTCTTCGACACGGGAAATCCCATCGGCGAGAAGATTCGCATTGGACGCGCATCGTGCGAAGTCATCGGCCTCCTAGCCACCAAAGGCCAAGCTGGCATGGGCGACCAGGATGACACAATCATCGTGCCGCTCTCCGCGCTGCAACGGCGTATGATTGGCAAAACATCGTCGCATGACATTAGCCAGATCTCCATCTCCGCGCACGACGGAACGGATAGCATCGCGCTCATTGCCGAGATCACCACACTCATGCGCCAGCGCCGCAACCTGCAGAGCAACCAAGACAACAACTTCAACATCTTTGACACGCGCCAGATCGCCGAAACGCTCGGGTCAACCACCCAACTCATGACGATGCTCCTCGCCGCAGTCGCTGGCGTATCACTGCTCGTCGGCGGGATCGGAATCATGAACATCATGCTCGTATCCGTAACGGAGCGAACCCGCGAGATTGGCATCCGTCTCGCCATAGGGGCCACCGCCCGGGAGGTTCTGCTGCAGTTTCTGGTGGAAGCTGTTACGCTATCCTGCGTCGGCGGGCTCGTCGGTATCCTGCTCGCGCTCGCCCTCTGTGCCGGCCTTGCGAGGATCATCTCGGTCCCGTTCAATTTCAACTTGCAGATCAATCTTATCGCCTTCCTTTTCTCAGCCGCCGTCGGCGTCATCTTCGGCTACACGCCGGCACGCGGCGCGGCACGTCTTAACCCGATCGATGCTTTGAGGCATGAATGAACTCACGCTCCGCGGCAGGTCGGAATTGGAACCAAACGTTTCACGGAAACAATCCCAGGCAGCATGACATCCCTTCCGAGCCACCCGCTGAAGACCCCAAGCCATTCCATGCAGCCGCCCATGGCAACGGCGGAACTTCACGCCGCGCCAGTTTCCACCGACGCCGCAACGCCGCAGCGGATAGACCTTTGCATCCCAGGAAGCACCATCATCAAGGTATTTGCGGCGCTGCTGTGCGCCTATGCCGTGTATGTGTTATGGCCCTTGCTGTTGCTGGTGTTTCTGGCGCTGTTTTTGTCCGTGACGCTGCATGCCTTTGTCGAATGGCTGGACTCCAAACACGTGAAACACTGGGTCAGCCTGTTGCTCGTCATCAGCGGACTGGTCACAGTGCTGGGAGTCGGCATCGCGTTGTTAGTTCCTGCGCTGGTTGATCAGGCAGCCACTTTCAGCCACAATTTCCCCCAGTTGCGTGCTGACACACTCAACCAAGTTCCCCTCAGCTGGGGAATTCGAACCAATCTGGGAAGCATGCTGGATACTGCCAACTGGTCAGCCGCCGACCCATGGCTGAGTCATTGCATGTCAGCCGGAGGAATCGCCCTCAACGGGCTTTCCGAGATTGCTCTGGTGCTGGTCATCGCGTTGTATCTACTCATTGATGGCGGCAAGACCTACGAGTGGCTGCTTGCCTTCTTCTCGCCCTTGCACCGCCGCAAGCTGCGCATCACGGGACAGGAGATCTCCAAGGTCATTTTCGGGTATGTCGCGGGCCAAGTCATCACCTCGGTGCTCGTCATGATCTTCACGTACCTCGTATTGAGCGTGCTGCATGTGCCTGGTGCCCTGACGCTCTCGATCCTCGCCGGCATCCTCGACGTCTTGCCGATCCTCGGATTTATCATCTCCACGGCACCCGCATTCCTGCTAGCTCTGAGTGTATCATCCAAAACGGCACTCATTGTGTTGATTCTCTATCTGGTTTTTCATGTGATTGAGAACTATTTCATTGTGCCCAAAGTCTATGGCAAGAACCTCCGGTTATCCACCCTCACAGTGCTGCTGGGATTATTGGCAGGAGTGCTGCTCGCAGGGATCCCTGGCTCGCTGGCAGCACTACCGGTGATTGCTTCCTATGCGGCAATCGAGCGCATCTGGCTCAAGCCGTTCCTGCGTGACGGGGTTTCGGAAAAGCATGAACTGCAAAAAGACCAAGTGTTTGGTGAGAAGGAATAACCCTATGACAACCCTCACACCCATGCGAATTCTAATGGTGGCCCTCTGCATCGCGGCGAGCGTGGTCGTTGTGCCCCTCTGGGTGCCACTCGTGCTTGCTGCCTGGGCCGCTGACATTCTTGGGAGCCCGGTTCGGAGGCTCGAGCATGTACTCGGGGGGCGCCGGAGAGCCGCTGCTGCTGTCGTTGTGCTCCTCGTGGTCGGCGCACTCATCCCGATCATCGGTATCGCCGCTGCTCTAGCGTCGGGAGTCGCAGAACTCCTCGGCCAGGTACGAGCTGCGCTCGAGGGCCGTGGATCTCTGGCGAGCGTGCTCTTGGGTCAGGGTGTGCCCGGAGCGGCCACCCAACCGGAGGCACCCGATTGGGCGAACCTGGCAGGCCGCTACGGCGCGAATGCGTGGCACGCATTGAGTATCGTCGCACGGGCATCTGCCACCGCCATCATCGGCTTGCTGGTCTTCGTGGCCGCACTCTACACGTTCGCGGTCGAGGGCGAACGAATCCGCTCTTGGCTGGAGCAGCATGCACCGATTCCGCACGCGGCTGTCACACGACTGGTGGGTGCCTTTCACGAAACCGGCCGCGGGCTGATTGTAGCCGGTGGCGGAACGGCGCTCGCTCAGGGGGCGGTGGCTACTTGTGCATACATTGCGATAGGAGTTCCACGCGCACTCCTTCTAGGCCCGTTGACGGCAATCTGCGCCCTCGTTCCCTTTGTAGGAACGGGACTTGTCTGGATTCCACTCGCCATCGAACTCGCCACGGCCGGCCAGTACTGGCGGGCGGGCGTCGTCGTCGGCGTGGGGGCCGTAATTCACAGCCTCATTGATAACTTCGTCCGGCCGATGCTCGCCCGCTATGGCCGCCTGAGGTTGCCCACGTTCTTGGTCCTGGTGTCGATGCTTGGCGGTCTCGCTGCGTTCGGCACCACGGGGGCCTTGCTGGGTCCGCTCTTGGTGCGGCTTTGCGTCGAGTCGATGGCGATCATCTCAGAGGGAAAAAATGGATACCCGCATCGAGGCCGGTAGGCGATAGAATCGTGAGGCACCCCCGCATACTGAGCCAATCGCCCTGCCTAACTCTTCGGTGCTTGCACAGAATCCTTGACGTTCTTAGGAGATCATGAAAACTAATCGACTGATGAAATACAACCATGCATGGATCCTGGCGGGGCCTTTGTGGATCGCACTGCTGACACTCGGCCCCTGTGTTTCGGCGGCGACACTCACGCTCGCGGCCATCGCAGACACGTCAATTTTCGAGTCGAAGCCGGATTCCAATCTGGGTGCTACGACACTCGTCTCTGGAACCAATCAAGCCTACTCGCGTTCACGGTCGATGTTCGTTTTTGACCTCGGTGCCATTCCTTTAGATGCGCTAATCACTGGGGTGCAAGTGGCGCTGTATGTCACGCGGCAGCCGGACCCCGACCAGCACGGCGGACCGGTGAATTCGGATTTCAGCCTGTACCGGATGCTCGTTAGCTGGGGAGAGGGTTCGGGCACAGACAACACCGGATCGGCTGCCATGGCGGGCGATGCGACGTGGAACGAGCGCCATTGCGCCGCCGACTCGTGGGGCACACCCGGCGGTTTGATCGGCACGGATTTCGCCAGCACGCCCAGCGCCACCATGGCCATTGGTGGAATTGGCAGCTATATCTGGGGCTCTTCCAGCACGCTATTGGATGATGTCACAATCTGGCAGACACATCCGGCGGCCAACTTCGGCTTCATGCTCCTCAGTCAGGATGAGGCTTCGCTTGGCAGTGCTCGGCGCTTCGGCTCGAAAGAGCAACCGGGCGGGGCGATTGCTCCGGCTCAATTGCTGGTCACCTACACGTTAGCACCCGAACCAGAAGTGGCCAGCCTGTGGCTGCTGGGACTCGCGGGCCTGGCGCTGCGGCGGGCGCGGCCTCAGAATCTAACAATATCATCACCATCCCACATGCCGCGCTCCGCTCCATCACATCCTTGCTGAGCTGATGGAAAAAGTAAGGAGGACCCCAGCAGTCGAACCTCCCTCGTCGTTGAGGTGCTGGCCATTAGGTTAGATAAAGCCGAGATTCGGAGATGCGAAGCGTCCGAGATTGGGAAAAACCGTGTTGATACCTGCGGCGTCCACACCGAACCAAGTGGCAAGAGTGGCGGCATATTGATCGACCGAAGTGGTGGGAATCCAGCGTCCGGTACTTGTGTCATCGGGTCCATTGACGGCGAGAACGGGAAACTTCCCATAAGTCGCGCCGCCCTTCACGGCACCGCCCATAACAAGCTGGTGGCCACCCCAGCCGTGGTCACTGCCGTAGCCGTTAGCAGGGAAGGTGCGGCAGAAATCGCTGGCAGTGAAAGCCGTGACACTGTCCTTTAACAGTGCCGTGCCAACGGGTGAGCCGACGGGCCGACCGATGTCAGACATCGCTTGATAGAGCGCGTTCATCGTCTTGCTCAAATCCGCGAGAAGGTTGGCATGGCTGCCGAGAATAACCTTTGCATTATCGGTGGTGGTTTGCCCCTGGTTGTTTGTCTGATTGGTGTGAGTGTCGTATCCGCCGACCTGGATGAAGAATATCTGCCGGGTCATGCCAAGTCCACCGTTCACCACTGACCTGCTTCCAAGGTCAATGAGGCGGGCCACCATTTTCATCTGGCTCATGAGACCGGAGGTAAAGGTTGACCCGCCATTGGGCGTGGTGATAGAGGTGGTGAATCGCGTAAGCCACGTCGCGCTGGCATTGGTCGCAAGTGCCAACGTGAGTGAGTCCGCCTGACCGATGGAATGATTGTATATATCAGCATAGGCCTTGGTCTGCAAATTCGGGGATGTTTTGTCAGCCGCGAGGATCGAGTCCATTGCCGTCAACCGCGGGCCCGTGATGCCGCTGATTTGCACCGCGCCGCCGGTGGTGATGGCATAGGGCGGGGCAAGATTGCTGTTGCCAACCTCGAAGATATTGGATCCAGCAAGGGTGACCGCCATTGAAATTCCGCCGTTTTGATTGTAATTGGCGGCGGTGAACAAATCGGCGATTCGCCCGCCCCATCCGCTGGTGTAGGGCTGATCGGGCAGGGACGTCTGCCACTGGGTTTGCTGGTCGCTGTGGGAAAATAGCTGGGGAGGGCGTTGCACGCGTCCTGCGGAATATTGCGCCTTGGTAAGTGGGAAGCTCAAGGTGCCGACGTTGAACACAGGTGCGACTACTCCGGCGTTAAAGAGGGTTTGCATCTCGGGCATCGCAGGATGAAAGCCGAATGTGTGGTAGTCATTTGCGGGATAGCCGACGAGCCCGTTGTGTGAATTCATAGCCAGCGCTGTGGCCACGTCGCCGGCAACTGTGTTAGGAATGGCGAGCACCGGAGAACGAATCGCCGCGTAGTTGTTCCACTCGGCCGGAATCGTCGGAATGATCATGTTATTCGAATCGTTGCCGCCATTCAGAAAGACGCAGATCAGCGCCTTGTAATCGGCAGGCGGCACGCCTTGGGCCACGGCGGAGTTAAGGAAGCGAAGCTCGCTGATAGTCCTGGCCAGCGCAGTGGTGCCGAGGGCGGCGATGCCAAAGCGCTCGAGGAAGTTGCGGCGTGAAATATAGGGAATGTGGATTTCGCGTTTCATGGGTGGCTATTTCTGGATAGCATACTCGGCTGAGATGACGATTTGGTGGACGATGGCTCGCACTCGATCCCGCATCTGGGTGGCTGTAGGGGTGGTGTAAGGGAGGTTGTTGATGACGTAGTTGCCAAGGGTCGTCGTGGTGGCATCGGTGAGATTACCTCCGGTTAGAAGCACACCAAGGGTACTCACAAGAGCGGGCACTGCGTTGTTGCTCGTCTGGCTGGCTGTCATGTAGGGTGCTAGGTCCAAGGTAATGGCGTTGGCCCCGAAAAACGTGACATAGCCGTCTGTGTTGCCAGTGTTGTTGGTAAGTGTCCCCTGGGTGATGAGGTTGGTCAGGTTCATGATGTTGGAATCATTGGTGAGCTGGAATTCGGGCGTGGTCATTCCCGCAGCAGACATGGCACCAGGGTACTGATAGTCCGGGTAGAAAAAGTTGAACACCGAGGGCGAATTCAGCGGCGTCTGGTTCAGATTGCCCGGAGTCGAACCAATCCCCCAAGTACTCAATTCGACGGTGACTGCGCCGCTGCGGATCCACTGTGAGCCTTTGAGGGGATAGACAATCACACTGCTGGCACCTTGCGAGCCGTTGGTAATGACGGGTGTGGCTGGTAGCGCCACGGTGAATGAGTTGGGCCCGAGAATGCCGGTAACCGCGTACACTCCGTTCGTTGCCGGAATGGGGGCATTGGTCAACAAGAAGTCGAGTTGCACCGAGTCCGCCGTCATAAGGTTATGATTTCCGGTGGTCTGAATTCGGATCGACTGGGTGCCCGCACTGCCCGTAACAACGTAGCCGCTGGTGAGTTTAGGAACCAAACAGGACCCGCCGGTGCCGTTGGTAGGAATGGATGCCAAGGGCACCGTGAACTTGGTGCCAGAAGGCGTGCCAACCGTGTAAATGCCGTCGTAACCTGCACCGGCCAGCCCGCCGCTGGTAAACTTCACGTACACTTGGTCACCTTTTGAAACTCCTGTGGGATCGATGAGGGCAGTACTTCCGGACACCGTGTAGGTGAGAGAGCTGGTGCCATTGTTGTTCACTATAAAGGAGTTCGGCGTGACGCTTCCAATCGTATAGCCCTGGGTCGTTGGTACCCGGGCCGAGGCACCTCCCGTGTCCACGAAGTCGGCGAGCCGGACGCTGTCGCCATTGATCAGGCGGTGGGCGGTGGGAGTGGTGACAAGAAGTGTACCCGAGCCACTCTGGGTATAGCTGCTGTTTGGGAACGTCGGGGCCGGGAAGGACCGCGCCGGACCGGTAACGCGGAGCAGCGGCTCACGCTGCTTACCAAATTTGCTGTCTGCGGCGGAATCGGTACTACGCGCCTCGTAGTCAAGCAGGATCGCACGGAAAACGTCCCTCATATCTCCTCTGACGCCGCTGGCCACACCATCGACGTTCATTTCACCGTTAAACGCGCGGACCACCCGTTGCACGTACTCGGGCTTGGGGTGACTCGTTACGAGGCGCTGGATCAATTGGCGGCAAACCGTCGGGCCAACGGCAGAATGGGTCATGATATTGTTGAGCGTGGCTTCCAGGTCTTTCAACCCGTTGAGGTCGTATCGATTGTAGATGGATGTGGTGACCGGGGAACCGGGGCCGTTTATCAGATCGGTGGTTTGGATGGAAATAGGGATGGCATCGACGAGGCTGGACGCGGGGTCGATGTCTGTGGCCGGGGGCAACACCACATTGTCTAGCAAAATCTTGCTGCCGAGTTCATGCTGGGCGGGCACCAGCACCATCGGATCGAGATAGTTGGCTGCCGCATTGAAACTGGTAGGCAGACGACCGGTGCCGAGCAGCGGCTGACCCCAGTTCCAACCGGTGAAAACGCGGGCCATGCCGGTGATGACGTTCTGGTCATAGGTGGGCACTGCGGCACCTGACGAATCCAGCACTAGGGAACCGTCCGCCCATTTCCGATAGAGTCCGACGGAATATAGCTGGAGGATTTCTCTGGCGTAGTTTTCGTTAGGGTGCAATCCCGTCTGGATGTTGCCCAAGGTGTTACCACGCATGTCTAGATAGACGCCCATGGCGGGACTGAGGGTGACTTGCTTGAGGATGTCGCGGAAATTCCCAAAGCACGAGTCGAGCAATGTGTCATAATAATCTGCCAGAACACGCCCGTTGGAGTTCAGGGGGCCGGTGTCCGAGACAACGAGGATCTCGCTCAGGGCGAAAGCGGCTCTCTGGCGCAATTGATCCGGCGCGGTCACTGCGTTCCTCCACCAGGAGTTGAACATAAGGGTATCACTGTAGGGGTTGTTGGGGTCGGCAGTGAGATTGGCTAGAATATAGGGGACGTTGTGGGTGGTTGGCGCGGAGAACTGGCTCTCCATCCACGACCGGTAGCCGCTTGCCTTCACGTTCGCCATGTCGGTGGGGCTGGGTCCGAATGTGGTTTGGGTCAAAAAGCGCGAGTTTGCGGCGTCGCTGGTGGCGTGGAGGTCAGTCCATGCGGGCGGGGCGGTGGCGCTCGGGGCTATTTGGGAACCGGCGATTTTGCCGAAGGTGCCGGCGACCTCCCCGGTGGGATGATTGACGGTGGCGATTCCGAGATAGACGGTGCCGTTGTTGAGAGCGGCTAGATCGGACGCCTGCATGTTCCAGACGTAGCCGTGGTCCGATGTCTTCAATGCCGGATAGTTCTTGTCCTGGGCGGTTGCGTCGAAGAGAACCGTGCCCAAACTGTTATATATCTTTCGCGAGGTGATACCCGAACTCAGGCCGTCGCAATTGAGGTGAAGCACGGCACTGCTGCCACTCACGCGGAGAAATGCTCCGCCTGTTGCTGTGATGCCGCGGAGCCCCGCCACCCCCTGCAGGGCTGTGACGTAGAGCGTACCGGGGACCGCTGTGGTGGGCGGATAGTCCCACGGCGAGAGCACGAAAGTCGGTAGGATGCCACCAACCATGGCAGTAGCGGGCGGACTGTTGTTAGGTATTGGATTGGCGGTGGTTCCGGAAGGATCGACAAACCATGCAAGCGAAAGGTGATTGCCCGCGCCACTTGCACCGGTATTGTGGAGGGCTTCGAGATAGTACCTTCGGCCGGCGACGATCGAAAGCCACGGTGACCTTTGATTCGGCTGGGCGTCCCAAGTTCGTGGAGCGGTTCCGGCACCAGTGACCGTTGCCCTCAGAACCTTGTTGACTGGTTCGGAATTGTTGGAAATCCATAACTCAGCCGCGTTGCTCGCCGCGATCCAAAAATAGTAGTTGCCGGTAACCGGCGCGGTGAAATAGCCGCGCAAGCGTTCGCCAGTGTTGGTCGCATAGGAGCTTGTGTCCTCGGCGGTGACAACCGTGTTGCTGGTCGAAGGAACAGAGGTCCACGGCACTTGGCTTAGCAAAGCGCCGGCGACACCGGAGGACCAGATGTCGCGGGTGAGTTGGCCGCCAGCGGCCTGGACTTCAAGCGTCATCACCACACTGCTGCTGCCCGAGGCGTTGGTGGTGGTCAGCGTGAACTGATAGATCCCGGCAGCTGCAGGAATGCCGCTGAGAACCCCGTTAACAAGTATCAGCCATGGCGGCAGTCCACTCGCAGTGACGGTGCCGCCATTGCTTGAAGTCACGGTCAAGGTAAATGGCGTACTCACTCCGAGAAGAGTGATGACGTTGGTCGCACTGGTGATCGCGGGACTGCCAGCCGCCGTGGGGAATAGGCGGCCTGTGGGGATGATTTGTTTCGCTTGGTCATTGCTATACCATGACAGATGCGCCTCGGCCGAACCGATCGCCTCGTAGTACTCCATTTTGATATCGTAGAGCCCATTGGCCACCAGATCGATGGAGCCGGTGCGCTCCTGCCCGGTGGCACCGGTCCATTGATCGATGATCAACTGCCCGTTGACCCAGAGTTTGCAGCCGTCGTCCGCCTTGGCAACGAAGAAGTATTTCCCAGAATACTGCGGCAATATCTGCCCAGTCCAGCGACCAGAGAAATTGTTGTGAAATACCAACGGATCGGGCGATCCTGTCAGCCAGTCACCGCCGTTTCCCGCCGTCAAGTCGGCGTCGGTCTCGGCGTGTGCGGCGGGCGGAGTGAAGGATGCATTGTTGTAATAGACGCCGTTCCAACCGGCCGTTGAGCTAATATTGTTAGTGAAGACATTGGCGGGTGGAAGGGTGACGAAAGAGCCGCCGTTAAGTTGCCACTGGAACTTGCACCTGGCGTTGCCCGTGGTTTTCGAGAATTCGACGCGGATCGGATAGCGGTTGGCCGGTCCCGCAGGAATGGACAGTGCCACTGGGGCGCTCATCTTGTAGGCATTGGTGGCCGGAGTGTCCCAGCCATTTTCAAGGATCTGTACGAGCCCGCCGCCGGTGTCAATCGAAACCCGGGCCTTGTCATCGGCATCGAGCTGGAAGACGTAGGACCCAGCCGTTGTGGGAGAAAGCCAGCCGTCCCATGTGACCGAGTAGTTGTCTGCGTTGATGTAATTGTTGCCGTTGGGCGTGCCATAGCCCCAGAGGAAGTCGATGACCGGTGCCAATCGCCTGACCGGGGGGCTGAAGCCTCCGATCATCGAGTTACCCGTCCCGCTGCCAGGCGTGGTGGTGCCTGTGATATTGACGGTGAAGGAGTTGCTTGTGATCGGTGCCACAACCGGGTAGGTTTTGTTATAGGTGGCCGTCAGGTTTCCGGATGTGAACTGGAGGGGCACTTGGCTGCCAACGACATAGGGCGTGGCGGGTTTTCCAAAGTAGGTGATAACCGCAGTACCGGACGTCGTGCTAATTCTGATATAACTATAAGTGCTTGCAACAAGGTCACTGAAGTTGAGGGTGCTGCTGTAGGTAGAACTGGACCCAGGGTAGTAGTTCGCAGTGAGGCCGGTGCCGGCGGGGTTTGCTGCGGGATAAATCGTTACCCCTGCCGAGGAGGGTGTCCCTAGCGAGTAGTTGCCGGATGCAGCAGGTGACTCCGCAGCTGCGGCAGTTAGAAAAACTGTGGCGCTGCCTGTGCGCGCTGCATTTGCGAGAGGAACGATCCTGATATCCAGCGAGTTCACGCCTGCGGGGAAGACCACCGAGTTGGGCAGAGGCGAGAAGTCAGTGCCTTCGACAGCGCTTCCACTCTTCAAGATTGGCACCGTGATGTCACCTAGCAATATGAATCCACTTCGGGTAACTCGGATCACGCCGAGGTCGCTGGCTGAGGTGGCTCCGTCCGGTGGTTGGGTTGTCGCGGCATCGGGTGCCGTGAGAGTCACCAAGTTCTGGCTCTCGAGATCTGCTGCCAGTGACGTGTGGTCATAGGTGGATTGCGCGCCGAGTGCTGTATTGAGGGACAGGCCGAGCAGGTATTTTGCCCAGTCGCTGACTTGGTCGCCTTGGCTTGACTGGTCGCTCACGGCGATGCGGAAGAAATGGCCGGCATTCCTCGGGACGATGAGCGTTCTGGTTGTACCGTCGCCGGTGATGCCGGGGATGATCTTTCGATTCCAGGTATCCACCAGCGATGCGTTGGCTTCCGCCGTGTAAAACTTGCCAACTACCGTGGGGAACGCAAGGGCCATGTTATTAGACCCAGCCATGACCGAGGGCGGGTGAAAGTTGGCGTCCCCCGGCTTCTTTTTGAAAGGATTGGTTCCGGCGATGAACTCGGCACCATTGCTAACCCCATCGCCGTCGGCGTCCTGGACGAGCCACCCGATGTAGGGTGCTTGTTCGTTCAATTGCGCATCGAGCACACCGAACTTCTGTTTCCAAACCTCCTGGTTGATCATCTGGTCGACTTGGGCGTGAACCAACATCGTGCTGCCAAAGAGCGCAATGAGGCCGACGATGGTAAACTGGAAACTACGCCGTGAAAGCGCGGGCATCTTGAAGAGGATATAGAACATGGCGACATGGGGTGAATATGTTAGAACTACGAACCCACCGGGAATTTCAACGGGGCACGAGCCATCTCCGAGACAGGCTAGCGACACGGCTGATTGCCCCACCACTTGCCTCGGTCAATAGACAGTCTTGTCACATTTCCGAGACGGACTTCCATCATCATCCTCACCATCGTTAGATGCTGGCGATGGCCGACCCTTTAAGTAACCGCACGACTCTACCCCAGCGATCAGGAGGCACAATGGGGTAATCGCCCCATTGTGATAGGTAAAGGCTTCTAGTCCTGGTTTCCGAGGCTCTCCCGACAATCACTTTCCGGAGAGACGTCGGCGGGCGATCCGGGACTGGCACCCGCTTTACCGGGCTGAGCGGGGAAAGCAAGTCAGGTGGAAGATGATTCCCACTGCGGCAGATCCGCCAATGAGTCGCCGAGGAACGTGTGATGCCATAACTGCGTGGCGACAACGGCGACCAATCCCATTTCAATGGAAAGGCGAGCCAGAGAACCGGGCCGCATCTTTCGATAGGCCACGCGCCAGTGGTGCACGGCGGCTATATCAAAGTACCCGGTCCGACGCAGTGATTCGGCGCTGAGCAAATCGGCGACAAATGGGGGCTCGGGGTCGAGGTGGAAACTATCGAGCGGGGCCCGGAAGATGACTTTTTGGCGGCGGGCGATAGCAGGTGGCAGCCAACGCTCGGCGACCAGGCGCAGCAGGTATTTGTCGCGCAAGCCGTGGAGTTTCCAAGATGGATGCAACTTGGCAGTGAAGTCGAAGACGGCTTCATCGAGAAACGGATAGCGAGCCTCCACCGATGAGTGCATGGCGACGCGATCTCCCTTGGCTTGCAACAGGTGGCCAGCCAGCGTAACACGCGCGCCAACCCAGAGCCCGCGGTTGAGGGGGTGCCAGTGCCTGGCACGCTCTGGATCAAGCCCCAAGTCATCCCACGGCTTCGAGTGCTCAAGCACCTCGCGCATCGGCGCCGCGTAAAACCGTAGTTTCGATAGAGCCAGGACGCCGTAGGAATCTATCCAGGCATTCGGACCCCCGACGGATTTTTCCAAAGCATCGCGATACCCGGCAGGGTATTGCGGAACTTGATAGATTCGGAGATAAGTGCGGCGAACCAGGTTACTGAGGCGCAGGCCGGGAATGAGGTCGAGCATGTCAAAGAGCTTGGCGATCTTATACCATGGATAGCCAGCCAGCCATTCGTCGGCACCCTCGCCAGTGAGCACGACCTTTTGGCCGCAGGCATGCACGCGCCGGGCCAGCATGAGAAGCGCCGCGCATGAGGTATCGATGACGGGTGCCTCAGCGGCCTGAATCAGTTGAGGATACATGGCGAGCGCATCGGCTGCCCTAAAGTCTAGCACCACGGGTGGTTTGGTGCCGATGTGGCGGGCTGACAGATTGGCCGCGCTCAGTTCATCGAGCTCGGGATCATCGACGCGGATGGTATAGGTGTTGATTGCCGGACCCTTGAGGCGGCAGGCCATGGCCACGATCATGCTCGAATCGAGACCACCTGATAGATAGGCACCCACCGGCACATCGGCACGCAACCGCCTAGCCACTGCTTTGAGCAGCAAATCCTCGAGTTCATCGGCCAGCAGGCGCGGGTCGCCGCAGGAGACCTCATCCCCCTGATCCGGAAAGTCCATCCGCCAGTAACAGCGCTCAGCTAAAACCGGTGCCATGCCGCCTTCCGGGGTCGGCGTGATCTGCAAATAGTGAGCAGGAAGCAGCATTCTCACTCCATCAAAACACGTGAGCGGCCCCGGCATCGCGGCAAAGGTAAACACCTGATCCAAGCCCCGAAGATCGGCTTTGGCGGGCACCATGCCCGAGGCAAGAAGCCCCTTGATCTCTGAGGCAAAGAGCAGCCAGTCACCTTGCCGCGTCCAGTAGAGCGGGCAGATCCCGAAGCGGTCACGCCCCAGCGTCAACTGATGGCGGCGTACGTCATACAACGCGATGGCGAATTGGCCCCGCAACCGTTCGAACATGCCCTCCGAGCTCTCCTCCCACAGGTGCGGAATGATTTCCGTATCGCAGTGGGTGCGCAAGTGATGGCCACGTGCCATCAGTTCTTCGCGCTGCTCGACGTAATCAAACAACTCGCCATTGAAGACAACGAAGGCGCTTTGATCCTCATTGCAAACCGGTTGCTGTCCATCGGCCAGACCGACAATGCTGAGCCTGCGGGATCCCAGCGCAAGGCCGGGACGAAACAAGTACCCCTCCTCGTCCGGGCCACGATGCACGAGTGCACGGGTCATCCGCTTAACCACCCCTTCCGGCACCGCCCGCCTCCCGGCCAAGTCCATCACTCCCGCAATTCCACACATAAGATATATTTCATGGTTAAAAATGCCTGACAGGCACCCGCGATTTCGAATCATTACACGAGGCCCGCAGGGAAGGGAACCAAAATTCCCGCAGGGTAGGGTTTCACCCCATAGCAGCCGCTTTGCCTCGCGGATAGCATCTTCGCAACCTCCAATGCCCCAACTAGGACTAGAAACATCATAATTGGGGTTGCCAATAGTCATCTCATCCAAAAATTTCGCAGATACTTTATGTCCCCCTTCCAAAATCCCGTCCCCATTCCGGCACCGGTGCCCTATCCAATCCATCAGGAAAATGTCAAGGATGGCATCGCCATCATTGGGATCGGCTGTCGCTTTCCGGGCGGAGTGAACGATGCAGCGTCATTCTGGAAGTTGTTAGCAGAGGGGCGCGAGGCGGTGTCGGATGTGCCGCCGGACCGGTGGAACGCGGCACGCTTTTTCGATGCGGAACCGGGACTGGTTGGCAAAACTGTAGCCAAACGCGGCGGGTTCCTGGACTCGATAGACCAGTTTGACCCGCAATTCTTCGGGATCTCCCCACGCGAGGCACCCTACATCGATCCGCAGCAGCGGTTGTTGCTGGAAACGGCGTGGGAGGCGATTGAGGATGCGGGGATAGTCTTGGATTTTGAGCACGGCACGGACATTGGGGTGTTCGTCGGAGTCTCGCACAATGACTACCAAGGGTTGCAACACACACCTACCGACCGCGTCGGCATCAGCGCCCACACACCTACCGGCAGCGCCCACAGCATCGCGGCCAACCGGATTTCCTATTGCCTGAATCTGAGCGGGCCGAGCCTCGCGCTGGACACGGCCTGCTCGTCGGCATTGACGGCAGTGCATGTGGCCTGCGAGCATATTCTGGCAGGCCGCTGCAAATCGGCGTTGGCGGGCGGAGTGACGGTGATGATCACGCCGGACGGATTCATCGGGTTCTCGCAAGCTGGGATGCTATCGCCTGAGGGCAAATGCAAGGCGTTTGACGCTGCGGCCAATGGCTTTGTGCGTGGCGAAGGAGCCGGAATTGTATTGTTGAAACGTCTATCAGATGCGCTCGCCGACGGGGATCCGGTCCACGCGGTCATCATCGGTTCAGCGCTCAATCAGGACGGGCATACCAACGGAATCTCGCTGCCCAGCCCTGCTGCACAAGCACGGCTGGTTCGTGAGGCGTGTGCGAATGCGGGCATTGATCCATCACGGGTGAGTTACGTCGAGGCCCACGGCACGGGCACGGCGGTGGGGGATCCCATCGAAGCCCATGCCCTTGGCGAGGCGTTGTGCGCCACCCGCCCGGCAAATGCCCCGCTAGTCATCGGATCCGTGAAAACCAATCTCGGTCACCTGGAAACCGCATCGGGTGTGGCAGCCTTGGTCAAGGTGGCCCTGATGCTCAAACACGGCCGAATTCCCCCCAGTCTGAATTTTGACACACCCAATCCGAACATCGACTTCACCGCCCTGAAGCTGCGGGTGGCCGTAACCACCGAAGCGTTTCCTATCAGCCATGGCATGCGCACTGCGGGCGTGAATTCGTTCGGGTTCGGCGGGGCAAACGCGCATGTCGTACTAACGGAAGCGCCGGCGCTGGTGCATGTCTCAAGGGTGCTCATGGACACGGATCGCGCATGGCCACTGGTGCTCTCCGCGCGGTCCGAGGAGGCATTGTTGGCGGCAGCCTGGCGCTTGGCGGCGTGGGTGGACGATCACTCCAAGCTCAATGGCGGGTCACCGACGTTGCCAGATCTCACGTACATGTTAGGCTCTCGGCGCAACCATCACTCGCACCGGCTGGCATTCACAGCGAGATCCCTTGCCGAAGCGGTGCAGGAACTCGGAGCGTTTTCGCTGGAAAATCCCGGCATGAAATTTCGCACGGCGTTCACGCCTCGGCGCGAAGCGGCAGCGCGGGTTGTGTTTGTCATGAATGGCCAAGGTGCGCAGTGGTGGGGGATGGGGCGCGAACTCATGCGCCACGAAGCCGTGTTCCGGCGGATGATCGAATCCTGTGACAAGGCCATTCACCCATGGGCGAACTTCTCACTGATAGAAGAACTCGCACGCTCTGAAGCGGATTCTCAAATGCAACGCACGGAAGTTTCCCAGGTGGCGATTTTTGCGGTGCAGATGGCACTGGCGGCGCTGTGGAAATCGTGGGGCGTGCAACCTACGGCGGTTGTGGGCCATAGTGTGGGCGAAGTGGCGGCCGCCTGCGTCGCGGGAATTCTGACGTTGGACCAAGCTGCCAAAATCATCGTGTTGCGAGGCCGCTTCATGGAACAATGCTCGGTGGCCGGCGGCACCATGCTGGCGGTGGGCATGCTCCCGGAGGATGCTCAGGCGGTGATAGACCGCCACGACCCGCAAGTATGCATTGCGGCTTTCAACGGCCCGCGCTCACTCACTCTGGCAGGCCTGAGAACGTCTCTTGAGACCATCGCAGCGGAGTTGGAAACCCAAGGAGTGTTTGCCCGTTTCGTGCCGGTGAGTCACCCGTTTCATCATCCCATGATGTATCCTGCAGCGGATGCGCTGCAAGGCGCGCTGGCCGATCTAACGCCGCAACCGGCAACGCTGCCGTTTTTCAGCACCGTCACCGGCGGGCAGCTGGCTGGCACCGTCTGCAATGCGGATCATTGGGCACGCGGCGTGCGGCAACCGGTGGCGTTTGCCTCGGCAATCGGTGCGGTGGCTGGGCTCGGGGCGGACGTGTGGCTAGAGATTGGCGCTCATCCCGCCTTGGCACGCTCGCTCCAAGAATGCCTGGCAGGGGAAAGTCCAAAGCCCGTCATTCTGGCCTCGGCACGCCGCGAGCGCGAACATGAATCGTTGCTAGAAACGGCATTGGATCTCCACCTGGCAGGCGTAGTGATAGACTTCTCTGCCCTCACCCCGTCGCGCAGGCTGCTCGATCTGCCGGCCTATGCGTGGGACAAAAGCCGCTGGTGGAATGAATCCGCCGACATGCGTGAGGGACGACTGGCACCGGGCGGCCAAGGATTGCTAGATGTCAGATTGTCGCGGGCCATGCCGACGTGGCTCACCCGGCTTGATGGCCGACACATGGCTTTCCTCAAGGATCACCGAGTGGAAAACCTCATCATCTTCCCGGCGGCCGGATTTGTTGAGATAGTGTTAGAGTCAGGCATGCAACTCTTCGATGGCAAACCGTTCGTTGTGGAAGATTTTGAAATCCGCAAGCCGCTCATTTTGCCGGAGCCAGCATCCGGACTATTGCTAGAAACCACCTATGATCTGGACTCACGCACGTTTACCATCCAAAGCCGTTTCGAGAACTCTGCCTCATGGACGGTGCATGTGGTTGGATCGCTGCGCGGCGAACGCACGGAATCGTCATTCGCATCAAGCGGGTGGGAAAGCGCTCGAAACACCGATCTCACAGCCGTTAGTTTACATAGCTTTTACGGCCACATGAGCGATCTGGGTCTGCGTTATGGCGAGGAGTTCCGACCGATCCGCGAGTTGGCAACAGGGGGCGGCAGGTCGGAAGGGCGGGTTTCGCTATCCGCAGCCATCGCACCGCGAGCGAGCGAATACTCGCTGCACCCCGTGCTGTTTGATGGCGCACTGCAAATATTTTCCGCAGGTGCCGCGACGGTGGAAGGGCGCAGCGCCGGCCTTCGCCTGCCGGTTCGTTTCGCTAGAATCCTGTTCTTGCGTTCGCCAGGCTCCACGGGTTTGGTGCGGGCCGGAGTGACCCAAGCCAATGATGAACTGGTCGAAGGCGATATCGAGTTATATGATGAGGCGGGCCGTCCATGCGTGCTCATCAAGGGCTTCCGCGCAATAAGCGTGGAAGGCGCTCGCCGCTCCGGCAAAACCGGCAAAGGCCGGGACCTGATCTATCACGTCGGATGGGAGAAATCCGCTGCACCGACGGCCCCGTCCACACAAGCTCCGGTGCCGTTAGAGCGGCTGTATGAAGTGGCCAGAATGGCATTAGATGAAGTGCTCGACTTTCGCGGACGGGCGACGCTGGAAGCCGCCAGCGCGGCAGGTGACGAACTCACCGCCGCCCAAGTGGCGTTCGGCTTGCGGGAGATGGGCGCGGAGGGATACTTCACAGCAGACTCGCTCGGTGTGACGGGAGCCATGCGGGCATCGTTCGCTCAGCTGGCGGACAATCTGGTGGAAATACGGCTGCTGGAAAAGGCCGGCAACGGCTATCGGACGGGCACCGCCTTCGAGCAAGCAGTGGCCACCTCGGCCGGGTTGCTGAGCGCGAGCATCGGGAAGTATCCTGGGCATTTGCCGGAAGCACTCATCTGCGGTGCCACCTGTGCCGAACTCGGGCCGATCATGCGCGGCGAAAAAGAGGCGGTGCAGGT
>Ga0073936_10002881_pt1 | contig 25226 bp, 22 predicted proteins | sample AliMusrvi5mmetaG_FD_87041 | JGI IMG/M metagenome (GOLD analysis project Ga0073936, IMG submission 87041) | Freshwater lake bacterial and archeal communities from Alinen Mustajarvi, Finland, to study Microbial Dark Matter (Phase II) - Alinen... | ecosystem: Environmental > Aquatic > Freshwater >... | reverse complement strand
GACCTGAGCGACGACGAAATCGCCGCCGCGATGTCCGTGCTTCGCGGGCACGGGCTGGAGGTGGTGGCCATCGCCACGCCTCTGCTGAAGTGCTCGCTCCCGGACGCGCCCGAGGTCGACTCCCGGTTTCAGCAGGACATCTTCAATTCGAAGCATTCGTACGAAGATCAGCCCAGGCTTGCCGAGCGCGCGTTCCGTATCGCGGAACTCACGGGAGCGAAGATCATCCGGGTGTTTTCCTACTGGCGCGTGGTGACGCCGGAGGCGGTTTTCGAACGCGTGGTGGATGCGCTGCAGGATCTTTCGGACAAGGCCGGCCATCACGGTCTGGTGATCGGGCTCGAAAACGAGCACGCCTGCAATATCGCCACCGCGCAGGAGACGGCGCGCGTGCTGGCCGCCATCGATCACGAGAATCTGCAGGTGGTGTGGGATCCCGCGAACGCTTACGTGTCGGGCGAGAAGCCGTTCCCCACGGGGTATCAGTTGCTCGATGCCACGCGCATCGCACACGTGCACGCCAAAGACTGCACACTCGACGGCCACAAGCCGGTCTGGGGGCCGCTGGGCGATTGCGATATCGACTGGACAGGACAGATCGACGCGCTGGCGGAAGACGGCTACAAGGGCTTCATTCATCTGGAAACCCACTGGCCCGGCCCGGACGGCAACAAGCTCGAAGGCAGTAAAATCTGCGGGCGCAATCTGCGCCGGCTGGTCGAAGCGACGGCGCTTTAGTCCGGCGCCGGACGCGCGGTCTTAAAATAAAAGTTTCCCTATGATTTCCCGCGCTGAAGCCATCGATATGTTCGAGTCGCCCGACCTGATCGGGGTGGGCATGGAAGCGGACGCCGTGCGCCGCCGCCATCATCCGGACGGCATCGTCAGCTACATCATCGACCGCAACATCAATTACACGAATTTCTGCACGGAATACTGCAGTTTCTGCGCTTTTTACCGGCCGATGGGGCACAAGGACGGCTACGTGCTGCCTCGCGAGGTGATCTTCGACAAAATCCAGGAGACGCTCGATCTGGGCGGCACCGGGATGCTGTTCCAGGGCGGGCTGCATCCGGATCTGAAGATCGAGTGGTATGAAGATCTGCTGCGGGCGATCAAAGCGAAATTCAAGATCTGGTGCCACTGCTTTTCCGCTCCGGAGATCACGAATATCGCCGAGGTAAGCGGCCTTTCGCTGCGCGACACCATCGCCCGGCTGCGCGACGCGGGTCTCGATTCCATTCCGGGCGGCGGCGCCGAGATTCTGGACGACGCCGTGCGCCATCGCATCTCCCGGCTGAAATGCGGCACGCAGGAGTGGATCGACGTGCACCGCACCGCGCATTCGCTCGGCATGCGCACCACCGCGACCATGATGTTCGGCTGCGGCGAGACGCTGGAACAGCGCATGAATCATTTCGATATCGTGCGGCAGATTCAGGAAGACACGGGCGGTTTCACGGCGTTTATCCCGTGGTCTTTCCAGCGTGAACTGACATCGCTCGGCCGGTTTGTCAAAGAGGAAGCCACCGCGGTGGAATATCTGAAAACGCTGGCGGTGTCGCGGATTTATCTGGATAATATCGAAAATATTCAGAGTTCGTGGGTCACGCCGGGGCTGAAGACGTGCCAGCTGGGGCTGCGTTTCGGCGGGAACGACGTGGGCAGCATCATGATCGAAGAGAACGTGGTTTCGGCGGCCGGAACCCACCATCAGGCCACCGAGGAAGAACTGCGGCGCATGATCCGCGACGCGGGATTCGTGCCGAAGCAGCGCGATACGCTTTACCGGACTTATTTCCTGAATTAAGGAGGGGCCCGCGCGCCCCTCCCGATCTCTCTCTTACCGCGCTACGGCGTACTTGACGGAATCGAGCAGCCACTCGCCGTTTTCCCGGACGGCGCCGCGCAGGGCTTCCACCAGACGTTCGCGGTGCTCGAACAGACGGTGCGGTTCGCGCGCGCCGTGTTTCTCCATCAGAGCCTTCACCACGAACGGCATCATCATCGAATAGTCCGCGGGCAGGCTTTCGGTGGATTGCAGGTAGGTGTCTTTATCGACCTTGCCCCAGGTCACGGCCTCGGCAGGCGGGCAGGAAGACAACGATCCATCCGTCACCGGCGCCGTCGTGATCTGCACGTCGAACTCATATCCGCGCACGTTCGGCAGACCCAGCACCTGGCCGAGCGCCGGTTCCGGCTGCAGATTGAAATTCTTCGGCACGCCGCCGCCCAGGATGAGCGTCGCGATCCCCTTCGCCTCGCTCTCGAACAGCCCCCAGTGGTGGTAGGCGCAGGCCTCGAAGACTTCGGCGTGCAGGTCCAGATCGAACGCGTATTCGGGGATCAGGCCCGCCTGCTTCATGGCCCAGAGTTTCATGGAGTTCAGGAAGACGCTGCCATCGGAAGGCGCGCCGACGAACACCGGGATGCCCAGCCGGTTGCAGGTGGAAAGCAGTCCCGGTTCCACGCCGTTGCGCTGCTCCTGCGCGCCGTAGAAAGCGCCCAGGCGGTAGCGCAGTTCCGTGCCGGTCATCTTCTTCTGGAATTCCGGACGCGAGAGGACGGCGGCCAGAAACTTGTCCTGGTCGAGCAACACTTCCTCGTCGAAACCCATGTCGGTTACGCGGATAACCTTCTCATCGCGCAGCGCGCCGTCGTCGCCGAAGATCGGCACTTCGTAAATGGGATCTTTCGTGTGCGCGTTCAGGCTGCGGTGCCCGTCGTGATAACAGACCGCGTCCGTCGTGCTGATGTAGGCGACCCAGCCGGTTTCGAGCAGCGGAATCAGCCATGCCTGATGCTGTCCGCTCACGGTGATGGGACCGGCGATGGAGAGCGTCAGAGGACACTTTCGGGCAATCGCGTGATCGAGAATGCTGTATACCCGGCGCAGAATCGCGCCGCCGAAAGCCGGGAGGCAGTTCTCAAAAATCTCGTGGACGGACTGGCACTGGTCCACCCGGCGCACGCGCACCGGTTTGCGATGGTTCTCACTCATTTTCAACTAAGAGTTTCGCACCCCTTATTCGATGCGGAAGTCCCAGATGCGGGCATCGACTTTGCCTTCGTTGTATTCGATGACGGCGTACTCGCCTTTTTCGAGGGTTTCCTGCGGCCAGATTTTAAACAGACCGCTGTCGGTCAACTGTTTCGAAAAGGAGGGGACCACGTCGCGTTCCTCGATGACTTCGTTCACGATCGGGGCGATGGTGATCCGTTCCACGATGCGAACGCCTTTTTGCGAGGTCATCCGGACGATGGCGAAACTGTCTTCGAGGGAAAGCTGGAGAAAGAACTCGGGGCGCTTTTCGCCGACCGGATTGGTCGAGCGCTCGCCCTGAATCTCCAGGGTGGATTTTCCGGCGACAATCGGGACCGGGGTCACGTACTTCAGCACGGTGCGGCCTTTATTCGTGTGGACCGCGGCATCGGCAAGTTTGAAGATCCGCAACTGCTCGCCGTCAAGCATGTAGACGCCGGCGTCGCGGGGAATGCGGCGGATTTCCGCCCGCTCCTCTTTGGCAGCCTGCGCTTCGTCGGCCACCTGCTGCGCCTGACGGTCCAGAATCTCCCTGCGCGAGGCGGCTTCGGCCCCGGTGCGCTTCAGGTCGGCCAGTTCGGCCGGGATCTCTTCCCAGTCGGCGCGCTCGACGCTGTAATACTTCAGGTGATCGCCTTCCACCTTGTATTCCCGCACCAGCTGAAAGCTGCCGTCTTTCATATACAGTTTCAGATTCGCCGCGCTCAGTGTCGCGGCGAAGACGACCGGAAGCATGAGCGAAAACGGAAAGTACTTACGCATGGACGCTCCTGCCAATAGTCTACGTTCTGAAGCGGGTTAACGTGTTTCCGGCACTTGCTCTTACAAAAGCCGAACATGTATTTCCCTTCATCCATTTCGTTCAGAAAATCTTTCACCAACAGCGAATTCCCGGTAAATCTTACGAACGGCGCGCTTTGTTCGTCGAAAAAGTCCAGCGCTGTCAATTGTTTGCGAGGATGGCCAGCCGATTGCTAAATGCTAAGGCGAAGGAGACCTGGAGGTTTTCATCGCTATGAAGAACGTTATTATTTCGACTTTTATCATCGGCGGGGCGTTGCTGAGCGGCGGCTGCGCCACGAAGAAGTACGTCGCTAAGACCGTCGATCCCATCAGCGGCAAGCTGGATCAGACCAGCCAGTCTCTGGACCAGACCAAACAGAATCTCGATCAGACGAAACAGAACCTCGATCAGACGAAACAATCGCTGGACCAGACCCGGGCCAATCTGGAAAAAGACGAGACCGAACTGAGCGCGACGAAAGAACGCGCGCTGTCGGCGGATAACCGCGCGGGCGACGCTCTGAAGCGCGCGGATGCGGCGGGTCAGAGGGCCGAGCAGGTCGGCAAGGACGTCAGCGATCTGAAAGGCGTTGTCTCCAATCTCGACGACTATAAACCCGTCGGTCAGAGCACCGTCAACTTCAAGTTCAACAGCGACAAGCTGAACAGCGACTCGAAAATGGCACTGGACCAGATGGTGGCGGGCCAGAGCCAGTACAAGCGGTTCTTCATCGCGGTGGAAGGATTCACCGATCGCGTGGGCACCGACGAGTACAATTCCGCTCTGAGCAAACGGCGCGCGGACGCCGTGGTGGCTTACCTGGTTTCGCAGCACAATATTCCGATTTACCGCATCCATATGGTCGGCCTCGGGAAAGATAAACCGGTGGATGAGGCGCGCGGCCGCGCCGCTCAGGCAAAGAACCGCCGCGTGGAAGTGACCATGTACAGTGCCGATCAGAATTCCACTCCGATGCGTCCTCCGGCAGGCGCGCAGTAAGGGTTGCGTCAACACCCGGGTGCCCGACTCCTCCTAAGGGCACCCGGAGTTTGTCGCTGGTCCACGCCCGGCTCGCGCGGGGTTCACGCGCGAGTCACGGGCACGGACCGGGGCGGGGGTGTAAAATGAAGGGAGTTTGTCCCTCGCCGGGCAGGTTCCTTCACATGGTGCATTCCCGGTTTCGTTAGTAGTCTTCGGGTTCGCGACCTAAAAAGACCATGCTTTTACACCCTTTTCCCGCTTTACTGGCCTCTTCGGCGATAAGCCGAATCTCCCGGGGGATGTTTGACGATACTTTCGCGGGAATTCACCGGCTGGCGTGGTTCGACTGGGCGTTGCTGATCCCCTACTTCGGCGTTCTGGCTATTCTCTCCGTTTACGGTCTTCACCGCTTCGACACCATCTATACGTATTTCAAATTTCGCCGGAATGCAACGGGCGACCCGGTTCCTTTCGACAAACTCCCGCCGGTCACGATCCAGTTACCGCTTTACAACGAGCGCTATGTGCTGGAACGGCTGATCGACGAAGTGGTGAGGATGGAATATCCGCGGGAACTGCTGCAGATTCAGGTTCTGGACGATTCCACGGACGACACGCACCAGTTCGCCGAAGCGCTTTGCGAACGGTACCGCAACATCGGGCACAATATCGAATATCGGCACCGCACGAACCGCGAAGGCTTTAAGGCCGGAGCGCTTCAGGAGGGTCTGAAGTCCGCCACCGGAGAATTCGTGGCGGTGTTCGACGCGGATTTCATTCCGCCGGCCGATTTCCTGACGCGCACGATCCATCATTTTTCGAATCCCCGCGTCGGCGTGGTGCAGACGCGCTGGTCTTATCTGAACAGCGGCTTCAACGCGCTCACGGAAGTGCAGAGGGTGCTGCTTGACGGGCACTTCGTTCTGGAACACGGAGCCCGGTCCCGCGCCGGGTATTTTTTCAATTTCAACGGAACCGCCGGCATTCTGCGGAAAGAGATGATCGCGGACGCGGGCGGCTGGCAGCATGACACGCTGACGGAAGATTCCGATCTCAGCTATCGCGCGCAGGTGAAGGGCTGGAAGTTCGTCTATGTGCCGGCCGTGGATTGCCCTTCCGAACTGCCGGTGGAAATGCATGGCTTCCAGGTCCAGCAGTTCCGGTGGGCCAAAGGCCTGACACAGTGCGCGAAGAAGTTGCTGCCGACGCTGGTGAAAGCCGATATCCCGTTCCGCGTGAAAGCCGAGGCGTTCATGCACCTGACGCCGAATATTTCGTATCCGCTGATGGTCATCGTTTCCGCGCTGATGCTGCCGGTAATGATCGTGCGGTTCTATATGGGCGCGTGGGAGATGGTGCTGCTCGACCTGCCCCTGATCGTGGCGTCCTTCTGGTCTCTTTCGGCCTTTTACGTGATCGCGCAGCGTGAACTGCACCCCAAAGACTGGAAGCGGACCTTCTACATCCTGCCTTTGCTGATCGCCGTCGGAGTCGGACTCACACTGAACAACACGCGTGCGGTGCTGGAAGCGCTTTTCGGCGTGGAGAGCGGTTTCGTCCGCACCCCGAAGTATGCCATTGAAGGCACGGTGCAGAAGCGCATGGCCGTCAAAAAGTACAAGCGCCGCAGCGGCATGCTGCCCTACTTTGAGCTGGCCTGCGGCTGCTATTTCCTCTACATGTGCTGGTTTGCGATCGAGACGAACAATTACCTGACGCTGCCGTTCCTTGCGCTGTTTGTCGGCGGTTATTTCTGGGCCGGAATCGCCACGCTTTGGCAGGAACATCAGGATCGGCGCCGCCACGACCGGCAGAGCCGCCTCGAATTCGAAACCGCCCGCTAAATCTCTTCCCGCTCATCCCCTTTCATGGACGAAATCGTTACGGCTCAAATGGTCCGCCAGGCGGCGGACCGGATCACCCCTCTGGCTCGTCGCACCCCGGTCATGACGTCGCGCAGCATCGACAAGCGCGCGGGCATCCGGTCCTTTTTCAAGTGCGAGAATCTGCAGCGCGGCGGCGCGTTCAAGATTCGCGGCGCCGCCAATCTGGTGCTTTCGATTCCGCAAGCCGATCTGCCGCGAGGCGTGGTCGCGTTTTCCTCCGGCAATCATGCTCAGGCGACAGCCATTGCCGCGCGCCACGTGGGCGCACCGGCCACCATCGTGATGCCGCATGACGCGCCCCGGGCCAAGATGGATGCCACGCGCGATGCCGGCGCGCGCATTGTTACTTACGACCGTTTTATCGACGATCGCGAAGCCATCGCATCAGCCGTGATGGCCGAAACGGGAGGCACGCTGGTGCCGCCTTTCGATCACCCGATGATCATCGCCGGACAGGGCACAGCCACTCTGGAACTGATGGAAGACGCGCCCGAGTTCGACGCCCTTGTGGTCTGCGTGGGAGGCGGCGGGCTGCTCTCCGGCTCGGCCACTATCGCGAAGAGTCTGCGTCCGGGCATCCGGATCTTCGGCGTGGAGCCCGAACTGGCCAACGATACGTATCTGTCGTTCGCGAAAGGGGAGCGCGTCGCCATTGCGCCGCCCGACACCATTGCCGACGGACTGCGCTCCCCTGCCCCGGGCAAACTGACGTTTCCGATTATTCAGCGGCACGTGGAACAGATGCTTCTGGTCACCGAAGACGAGATCCGGGCCACCGTACGGTTCCTGCTCGAGCGCATGAAGATTTTCGTGGAACCGAGCGGAGCGGTCGCCGCGGCAGCGGTGTTATTCGGCAAACTGCCAGCCGGCATCCGCAGCGCCGGCATCGTGATCTCGGGCGGCAACGCGGACCTTGAATTCCTGCAGTCCTGTCAGGCGTAGAAGTTCCGGTCCCAGGCGTGCCGGCGCAGGATCTGCAAAGCCGCTTCGGTCAGCGGTCCCAGGGCAGAAGCTTCCACGTTCGACTCGACGCTGGACAGCGATCGCATGCCGGGGATCACGGTGGAAACGGCCGGATGCGACAGGCAGAAGCGCATCGCCACCGGCGCCATATCGCCCGGTTCGGAAAGCCCCAGATCTTTCATGATCGCGACCAGGCGTTCTTCCACCTGCTTTTTGCGGTCGTCGCGGAAGTAGTGATTGCGGAAGTCGCCTTCGGGGAACGTGGTGGCCTGGTTGATCCGGCCCGTCAGCGAGCCTTCATCGAACGGCACGCGCGCCAGCACGCCGATGTTGTTCGTCATGCAGGAATGAAATAACGCGTTCTCGGGCGTCTGATCGAAAACGTTGTAAATCACCTGCACGGTATCGATCAGCCTCGTCTCAATGATGCCGATGCCGGTGTCCGGCTGGTGATCGTTGATCGAAACGCCGAAATACCGGACCTTACCTGAAGTCTTCAGCGTTTCGAAGGCGCGCCGCCACTCTTCGCGATCCACCCATGCCGGATTCCAGACGTGAAGCTGCTGCAGATCGATGGTCTCGACCCCCAGATTCCGCAGGCTGGTCTCGGTGGAATCGATGATGTACTGATACGGGAATACGTCGTCGATGCTCACGTCCGGGCGCGCCGGCCAGACCCGGTTCATGGGAGGCACTTTCGTGGCGACATAAACCTTTTCGCCGGTTTCCGCCACGGCCTTGCCCACCAGTTCTTCACTTTTCCCGTCGCCGTAAGCCAGCGCGGTGTCGATGAAGTTCACGCCGCGCTCAATGGCTTTCCGGAGCGCCGCCAGGGAGCCGTCATCGGTCGCGCCGATCCATTGCTTGCCGCTGATGCCCCACGCGCCATAGCCGATTTCGCTGACTTCCAGACCGGTCCTGCCAAGTTTTCGGTATTTCATTCTTTCCCATTATCCCGAGAGAGGACGTCCGGTACGCGCGCGTGCCAAAGGAGGCGGTCCCGCCGCGGTCCGCTATAATACGGCACACCCGTGTCGGACTCCGCGCACTATGACTGGCTGCCTCCGTGGATCGCCGAATCCGCGGAGCCGTTTGAGACCGTGGGGCGGATTCAGGCCCGGCTGCGGGGAGGCGCGCTGCCGCTGCAACTCTCGCTCGGCCTGTTTCCGGCCGATCTGAGCGATTATCAGCAGGGTCTGGCCGCACTGCAGGAACGGGAACAGGCCCTGGTGATTGCGGCGGTGGAGACGTCTCTGGAACTGCGGCCGGAACACCTCGCCGAAGCCGCGGTTCTGGTGGCGGGCCTGGTCGCGCGCGGCACACAGCACCGGGGAGCCGAACTCCTGGCCGCCGTGGAACCGCTGCTGTGCCGTCATGGCTCGGCGCCCGCCACGGTGCGCCCGGCGGATCCCGTGCTTCGGCGGCGCCTGGACGTCCTTTCCCACCTGCGATCGGCCGTGGTGCCAGACGATACGCAAACGTGGCCGGAGAGAACCCGCACGATGTCGGCGGCGCCGCGGGACGAGCCGCTCGCCCATCCGGAGGTCTGGGGCCAGTTCCGCGATTTGAGGCCGGTTGCCGCCGGAGGCTTCGGCGTCGTGTACCGGGCCTGGGACCAGCAACTGCACCGCGAGGTCGCGCTCAAGCTCCTGCGTCCCGGCCAGGGAGAGCACTCCGGCGAGGCCGCGATTCTGCAGGAAGCGCGCATGATGGCCCGGGTGAAACATCCTCACATCGTGCCGGTCTACGGCGTGGATTCGCATGACGGCCGCGTCGGGCTCTGGAGCGAATGGGTGGAAGGCGTGACGCTCGCGGCACTGGTCAAAACCAGTGGTCCCGTCGATCCTTACGAGGACGCGTGCATGTTGATTCAGTTGTGCGAGGCGGTGTCCGCGCTGCATGGCGCCGGTATCCTGCACCGGGATATCAAGGCCGGGAATGCCATTCGGGAACGGAGTTCGTCCGGTGGCGCCGGGCGTGTTCTGTTGATGGATTTCGGCCTGAGTCAGGATCCCGGAATCGCAGCCAGCCTGGCGGGAACGCCGCGTTATACCGCTCCGGAATTGCTGGCGGGTGGCAAACTGTCGGTCGCTTCCGACATCTACGCTCTCGGCGTGCTGCTTTACTTTCTTGTCGCGGGCCGGTTCCCTGCGGACCCGGTCGAGCAAGGCCCGGCGAAGCAAGAGCCGGTGAAAGACGCGCCGCCCGTTTTCCCAGGCTCGCTGGGCGCCATCATTAACCGGGCCACCGCGCCCTGGCCGGAAGCGCGCTTCAACTCCGCCGAAGGGATGCGGCAGGCGCTGGCGGCGTTCGTCGATTCGCGCCCGAAGGCGACCGCACGCAGGATGAGTCGGATCGCCGTGGCCGGGCTGGCAGCGCTGGTGCTGCTTTCCCTGGCGGCATATGGGGTGTACCGGGGGAACACCCACACCGTTCCGGGCGGCGCCTACACCACCTATCAGCAGGCGCATCAACTGCTGCTTCGGCGGGATAAGCCTGGCAATCTTTCAAAAGCCGTCGAACTGTTTCAGCAGACTCTCCGGACAGACCCGCGGTTCGCCCTCGCCCAGGCCGAACTCGCCGACGCTTACTGGGAACAGTTTCGCCTGACGAAAGAGATCCCGCTGAAAGACAAGGCGCTGGCGAGCGCCAACCGGGCTCTGGAACTGGACAGGGAACTCGCGCCGATTTACGTCACATTGGGGCGCATCCACAACGGCACCGGTCAAAGCAGTATCGCGATGCAGGACTTCCGGCGGGCTTTGGAACTGGACTCCCGCAACGCCGACGTGTACCGGGAACTCGCGGAAATTTACCAGGCACAGGGCAGGAACGCGGATGCCGAAGCTTCCTGGCAGAAGGCGATCGATCTGAATCCGGCGGACTGGCGGAATTTCAACAACCGGGGAGTTTATCTTTTCAACGCTGGCAAACTGCACGATGCGGAACTGCAGTTCAACCATGCGCTGGATGCAGCGCCGGACAACGTGATGGTCCTGAATAATATCGGAAGAGTTCATGTGCTGCAGGGTCAGTACGATGCGGCGAGGACTATATTCCGGAAGGTCGTCAGGCTCTCACCGAACGATCCGGTAAACTATCGCGCGCTGGGCACCCTGTGTCTTACCACCCGCGAATTCGACAGGGCCGCCGATGCGTTCGCCAGGGCAGCCGAACTCGCCCCCGCCGATTACCTGAACTGGGCAAATCTCGGGGTTGCCTTTCAGTTCACTTCGGGAGGCATGAAGAAAGCCCGCCCGGCTTACCTCAAGGCGATCGAACTGGCGCTTCAGGCGCGCCGGGAAAACCCGGCGGACGCGTTCCTTCTTGCGGATCTGGCCACCTATCGCGCGGCACTCGGAGACCGGCGCGAGAGCCTCACGCTGTTGCGGCAGGCGATCGCCATGAGTCCGGAAGACACCGACGTCATGGTGCGCGTTGGGGAAGGTTATGAGATTCTGGGATTCCGTGATAAAGCGCTGCCGCTTCTCCGCGAAGCTCTGCGGCGCGGCTATACGATCGAAATGCTGCGGAGGAGCCCGGAGCTGGCGAATTTGCTGGACGATCCCGCTTCCGGGCTCGCGCCCCTTCCGATAAGGACCAAGAAGTAGGTCAGCGCGCTTCCGGGGCTGCTTTTAAAAAGGACGGGTTGTAGCCGCCGGACTCGGCTGAACGGGTGGTTCCACGGACTGATGGCGCCGCGCCCGGCGGCTCCCGAGCTTTTGTGAGATACTCGGTTTCGCAAGTTTGCGGAAGCGAACAAAATCACCTTTCTAAGGATTGACATGGCAGAATCGAAGATCGTGTTTCCCCTGGTCGGGAACATGGCAAAACCTGCGGCGGGTTCGACGAACCTTACCTGGATTGACGAGAACACCGCTTCGGTTCCATTTCGGGCGGGAGATAAGGTCACGGTGGTGTCGGACAGCACCGAAGGCGGCGACATCCTGCTCGCGTTTTCGCCGGAAGCCGTGGAGGCCCTGGCGATTTATGACGACAACCCGTGCACGGTAACGCCCACGTCCCCTTTAACTTTTGAGGTCGTGTCGGAGCCGCCGGGAAACTGCTCCGTGACCGTCACGCCGGCAACGTGGGCGGATGACTCGCCATTTCCCGCGGTGGAAGCCGGCATTCTGGTGATTCGCTGGCCGGGTCCCCGAGACCCCCCTCAAACGTAGGGCGGGCGCTATACTGTAGACATCGTATTGCGTATAGATCGTCCTAAGACGTAAAAGATCGGCAGGGCTGCGCGGTACCCACCGCGGCAGCCCTGTTTTTATTTCTCGCGGGCCGAGCGGCAGAAATCTGAAAGAGTGAGGTGGAATGAGTAAGGAAGACAGTATTGAAGTCACGGGAACCGTTCTCGAAAAGTTTCCGAGCGGTTTGTTTAGTGTGCAGCTGGAACATGAACGCGTGGTGCTGGCGCATCTCGCGGGACGCCTGCGACGGAACCGCATTCGCGTGCTGGCCGGCGACAAGGTCACCCTGGAGCTTTCCCCCTACGATCTGACCAAAGGCCGGATCACGTTCCGCCATCGTTAGTTTTTTTCAGGAGATTTTTCCCTGCCCCGGGGCACTGAAGCAGAAGAGATGCTGAAAACTCTTTTCGTATTCGGAACCCGCCCGGAGGCAATCAAGCTCTGCCCCGTCATCCTGCATATGAAGGCGAGGCCGCACCAGTACTCGGTGCGTGTGGCCGTAACCGCGCAGCACCGTCAGATGCTCGATCAGGTGCTGGCCGCCTTCGGAGTGACTCCGGATTTCGACCTCAACCTGATGACGCCGGACCAGACGCTGGCCGCGTCTTCTTCGCGCATGCTGGCGGCGCTGGAACCGGTGCTCGCCCAGGCGAAGCCGGATATCGTCTACGTGCAGGGCGACACCACGACTACTCTTTGCGGAGCACTCGCGGCATTCTATGCGCGCATTCCCGTGGGTCACGTGGAGGCCGGCCTGCGCACCGGCGACATGGCGCAACCCTTTCCGGAAGAAATGAACCGGGTGGTCACAACGCGGCTGGCCTTGCTCCATTTCGCGGCGACTGAAGGCTCTCGCCAAAACCTGCTGAAAGAGGGCATTGCACCCGAAACCATCCATGTGACCGGGAATTCGGGAATCGATGCGGTTCTGCACGTGCGCCAACGCCTTCTCTCCGGCGAGTTGCCGGGCTTCGACGGCAGCTTTCTCGATGCGCGGAAACGGCTGATCGTGGTGACCGCGCACCGTCGCGAGAGTTTCGGCCCGGGTTTCGAAGGCATCTGCGCCGCCCTTCGGGGCCTCGCGCTGCGCGGCGACGTGGAGATTGTTTATCCCGTCCACCGGAATCCGCGCGTGATGGCGCCGGTGCAAAAACATCTGGCCGGATTGCCTGGCGTCCACCTGATCGAGCCTCTCGATTACGTTCCGTTCGTCGATCTGATGCAGCGGGCATGGCTGCTGCTGACCGATTCCGGCGGCGTGCAGGAAGAAGGGCCCTCGCTCGGCAAGCCGGTGCTGGTGATGCGGGACAAAACCGAGCGCCCGGAAGCCGTGGAGGCGGGCACCGTGCGATTGGTGGGTACCTCGGAGGACCGGATCGTGTTCGAAGTGGGCCGTCTGCTCGACGACCCGCGAGACCGCGACGCCATGGCCAGAATGCATAATCCGTACGGCGACGGGAACGCCAGTGATCGGATTGCCGTGGCCAGCTCGGGGCACTTCCGGTTTGGAGCGGCACGTGCCTAGTACCCGGTCAGGAGCTTACTTTCCATGAAAGACAGCACAAAAGATCAGGTTACCGGTAAGATGCACGAAGCGAAGGGCGCCGTTAAAGAGAAAATCGGCGAACTCACGAACAACCCGGACATGCAGGACGAGGGAACCGCGGAAAAGATCGGCGGGAAAGTGCAGAATAAAGCCGGTCAGGTCGAAAAAGTTCTGGGCACTTAGGAGCAGTTCCCGGCGCATTCGGACCTTCGACAAATGCTCATTCTGATTATTCTTCTGATTCTGTTACTGGGAGGCGGTGGCGGTTACTACGGCCACAGCCGCTGGGGCTATGGCGGGGGTGCCGGAATCGGCGTCGGAACCATTGTTCTGATTCTGGTAGTCGCCTATCTGCTGGGATTCATTCCCGGCCGGTAAGGCTGCAATCCGCGGCAGGTCCGCCTCTGCGGGACCTGCCGCGGATTCCTGATTTCAGCAGTTTCTCGACATGTCACTGGACGTCCCGCCCGCCGCAGGAACATAGCACTTCAGCGTGTAATCCATCACCATGCGGTCGGCGTTGAAGCGCCATCCCAGAGTGCGGATTGTGCGCTTCATCCTTTTGATCCAGCCACGCGGCAAGCCGTCCCGGTCGCGCTGGTAGTAGAGCGGAATAACCTCGTCTTTCAGGGTGCGGTAAAGGTCTTCTCCGTCGCGCGAGTCGTGGATGTCCAGGTTGCTGTGGGTGCGTCCGGTGCCGATGGAAAATCCGTTCAGCCCGTCATACGCTTCCGCCCACCAGCCATCGGGAACACTCAGGTTCAACCCGCCGTTCAGCACCACTTTTTGTCCGCTGGTTCCGGACGCTTCCAGCGGTCTCCGCGGATTGTTGAGCCAGACATCCACGCCCTGCACCAGGTGGCGCCCCACGTTGATGTCGTAGTCTTCCACGAAGACAAACCGGTCTGCGAACTGTTTATCCCGCATCAGTTCGGCAATCTGCTGCAGCACCCGCTTGCCGGGCTCGTCACGAGGATGGGCCTTGCCGGCGAAGACAAACTGCACAGGGCGTTTGGGATCGTTCACCATCGCGCCCAGACGCTCGATATCCGCCAAGATGAGGTTGGCCCGCTTGTAGGTGGCGAACCGGCGCGCGAAGCCGATGGTGAGCGCATCCGGACTCAGCACACGTCCCAGCCGCGCGAGCGTCTCGGGCGATTCGCTTCTGCGGCGCGCCTGCTCCACGGTCCGGCGGCGCACGAACTCCAGCAGACGGGTCTTCAGGCTGAGGTGCGTTTCCCAGAGTTCGGCATCGTCGATATTTTCAATCCCTTCCCAGATGCGCGACTCGCCGGAATGTTCATGCCAGCCTGCCCCCAGATGACGGTCGTAAAGCCGGAACATCTGCGGCGCCAGCCAGGAGGGCACGTGCACGCCGTTGGTGACATGGCCGATCGGCACGGAGTCTTCACTGCGGCCCGGGAACAGCCCGGTCCACATGGCGCGCGAAACCTCGCCGTGCAGAGCGGAAACGGCGTTGGCGCGCCGCGCCAGTTTCAGACCCAGCACGGTCATGCAGAACTCATGGTGGTGATGCGGACTCTCGCGCCCGAGTTCCATCAGGCGCTCGCGCGAGATACCGAGCGAATCGCGCAGCGGTCCCAGGTGCTCTTCGATCAGATCGGCATGGAAGCGATCGTGACCCGCCGGCACCGGCGTGTGCGTCGTGAAAACAACCTCCCGCGTGACCACCGGCGCGGCCTGATCGAAACCCATCCCTTCATCCACCATGCGGGTGCGGATCGCTTCCAGCACCGCGAAGCCGGAATGCCCTTCGTTCATGTGATAAACGCCCGGCGTGATCCCCATGGCCCGCAGCGCGCGCACGCCGCCGACGCCCAGAAGCAGCTCCTGGCGAATGCGCACGCGACCATCGCCGCCATATAACTGCGAGGTCAGTTCGCGGTCTTCGGGGGCATTGCCTTCCACGTTCGAATCGAGCAGCAGCAGATCGATGCGGCCCACTTTCATGCGCCAGACTTTGGCGAGGATCGCTCCGCGGCGGGTATCGATCTGAATGTTCACCGGGGCGCCGTTCACGCCGATGGCGGGTTCCATGGGAAGGGAGTTCACGTCGGTCGGGAGATAATCTTCCTGCTGCCAGCCATCAATATTGAGGCGCTGACGGAAATAACCCTGCGCGTAAAAAAGCCCGATGCCGACCAGCGGAATATCCAGGTCCGACGCGCTCTTGATGTGATCGCCCGCCAGCACTCCCAGGCCGCCGGAATAGATGGGAACGGATTCATGAATGCCGAATTCGGCGGAGAAATAGGCCACGGGACGAGGCCGCAGGATGCCGGCGTGCGTGCCCGCCCACGTGCGGTCGGAGCGCAGATATTCCTGCAGCCGACGGTACGCGTAATTGATGCGGCTGTGCAGCATCAGTTCGCCGGCGCGCCGCTCAATGGTGGCGAGCGGCATTTCCGAGAGCAGCGAGATCGGGTTGTGGTTCAGTTCGCGGAAACGCACGGGATCGAGTTCGCGGAAGATGCTGGTGACTTCGTGATCCCAGCTCCACCACAGATTGCGGGCCAGCGCCCAGAGACGTTCCTGCGTGGGCGCGATGAAGCGGGCCAGATTGCGGGCTTCGCCGATCACGGGCGCGACCTCCGTCGCCGCCTCCATGAGCATGCGGATTTCATCGCTGCTGAACACGCGCGTGTCGATCGTCTGGACCACCAGAACGCCCTGCAGGATGCCGCGCTCGATGACGGGCACGCCAACGAACGACTGGTAATTCTCTTCGCCCGCTTCGCCGAAATACTTGAACCGCGGATGCAGATTGACCTGGCTCACCGCGACGGGGCGCACCTCTTCCGCCACCAGACCGGTCAGCCCTTCGTGCAGACCCAGCCGAAGCGTTCCGATGCATTCTTTGCGAAGGCCGACGGACGCCGCCAGCACCAGATTGGCGCGGTCGGGTTCCAGCAGGTAAGCGGAGCAGACTTCGGTCTGAAAGCGTCTTGCGATGAGCGCAACAACGTTCATCAGCGTTTCAGCGGGCTGGCCGCCTTCCTGCGTGAGGTTGCCGATTTCCTCCAGCGTCAGGACGTGATGTTCCTCGTTCGTGTTGATAGCACTCATGTTTAGTCTCCAGTTGGTTGATCGGCGAGGTCTGACACGCTGACGGGGCGGGAGTAATCATTTTAACCGATCGCTTTGTGATAGCATTCCTCCCGCGCCCACGGAGTCGAAAAATGCCACCACTTCTGGTTTTAATCGCCATCAACATCCTGAATTTTTACGACCGGAACGTGATGGGCGCCCTCACGGAGCCGGTTCGACGGGAATTTCACCTGAACGACACGCAGGTGGGCCTGATCGGCAGCGCGTTCATCTGGCTGTATGCGCTGGTGGGCGTGCCACTGGGCCGCCTGGCCGACCGGCGCAGCCGCAAAAAGCTGCTGGCCGGAGGCATCACGGTCTGGAGCGTTCTGACGGCTCTCACCGCGCTCGCCGGCAGCTACGGGATGCTGCTGCTGTCGCGGCTCGGCTTTGCGGTGGGCGAAGCGGTGGTGGCGCCGACGGCCACCAGCTGGATCGGCGACCTCTATCCCGCTCACCGGCGAGCCAGACCGCTTGCCCTCTTCATGCTTGGCGTGCCGGTGGGCGGCGCGCTGAGCTATTTTCTCAGCGGACCGATCGCGCAGGCCTGGGGCTGGCGAACCGCGATGGTGGTGGCCGCGGTGCCAGCGATGATTCTCATCCCTTTCCTGCTCCGCTTGCGGGAACCGGCAAGAGGTGCCGCCGAACCGGCCGGGACGCAGGGTGGCTCCGCCATCACCGTGCTGCGAATCCCCACCCTATGGTGGATTATTCTGTCCGGCGCCCTGCTCAACTTCAACATGTACGCTCTGGGGCAGTTCATGCCGGCCTTCCTGAGTCGCATTCACCACGTGAGCCTGGCGCACGCGGGCATCGGAACCGGAATCACTTACGCGGTGGGAGGAGTTGCCGGCAGCCTGCTCGCGGGCTGGCTGGGCGATCGGGTGATTCACTGGAAACCGCAGGGGCGCATGGTGCTCGCCTCCCTGTTGGCGTTCTGCGGCGCGCCCTGCGCCTGGTTCGGTATCCTGGCGGGGAATGTCACGGCGTCCATCGCGCTGATCACGTTTTTCTACGGCTCGCTCTGCTCGTATTACGGCTTCGTCTACTCTTCGATTCAGGACATCGTGGCGCCCGCCATGCGCGGTATCGCGATGGCGATCTACTTCATGTGCATGTACCTGTGCGGCGCTTCGTTCGGTCCGCTTCTCACCGGCAAAGTGAGCGACCTGATGGCGCGCCACGCCGCGGACCTGGCAAACTCGGTCGTGGTTACGGAGGCGCATCGCGCGACAGGACTGCAACAGGCGATGCTCCTGATGCCGGTCTTCTCGCTGCTGCTCGCGCTGGTGCTGTTCGGGGGCTCCCGAACGATTGTCCGGGACATGAAGAGGAGAGAGATTCAGGTCGCGACAGCCGGCGCCTGACAGCGGAACCGGCCGTCGCTAAAAAGACCTCGGAAGTTATTTCTGCTGGCCCGATTTCTCGTGAGCCGTTTTGGACGATTCGTGCGCCTTGCCGGAATGTTCGTGGGCTTCGGCGGAATGCTTCTTTCCTTCCGCGTGGTCCCCGGCCCCGTGCTTCTCGGCGGCGGTGCGGTGCGACTTGGCGGCTTTCTCGTGGTGCTCGGCTGCTTTGCTGTGCGCTTCTTTGGCCATACGAATATCCTCTTGGTCGATGGTCTCGACCAGAGCCGTTTTGCACTTCGGAAGCCAGTGGGATTTTTGATCCGGCCCGGGGGAGCTCTCAAAAATGCAGCAGGCTGACGACGGTGTAGATGACCGGCAGGCTGAAAAGGGAGCTGTCCACGCGGTCCAGCATGCCGCCGTGGCCGGGCAGGAGCTTGCCGCTGTCTTTCACTCCCGCGCTTCGCTTGATCGCGGATTCGGCCAGATCGCCCAGCTGCCCGGCAATATTTGCCAGCAGCGCGATTCCGCCCGCTATGGGCCACGAGATTCCGCGAATGGCGATCGGCAAATAAATCAGGCCGAAGATCATGGCCGTAACGATGGATGCAATGGCGCCTTCCCACGTCTTGCCCGGGCTCACCAGCGGCGCCAGCTTGCGCCGTCCGAACTTCCGGCCCACATAGTAGGCGCCGGTATCTCCCACCCAGTTCACCACCAGCCCGAAAAGCAGCCAGTAACGGCCGGATTCCGGACGCGGAGTATTCAGATCGTGCAGCAATACGGCGGTTTTCCACGCGCCGAAAACGTACACGATGCCCAGCATCAGCGCGCCCGCCCGCGCGACGGATTTCTCCAGCGACTCCGCCGCGAGAGGCAGGCACATGGCCGCCAGGGCGCTGAGAAACAGAATCAGGGTGGTTTCGGGTGGCGGGGCGATCAGGATCAGTAACCCCGCCACCACGCCCAGCGGCGCGAACGCCTGCGTAATCGCCGCGTACTCGATAAAACAGAGCGACGCCACGAGGGCGACCATCAGCAGAAATATCGGCCAGGGAGCGAGAAGGACGGTGTAAAGGGTGACCGGAACCAGAACCAACGCCGTAAGAATGCGCTTCATTGCGAAGAGACGGCGATTTCCTCTGTTTCCTCATCGGGAAAATCGGCGGCGACGGTAAGGTCCGCGGGCTCCGTGACGGTTTCGGCGATGCCGCCAAAACGTCTCTCGCGGCGCTGAAATTCGAGAATCGCGCGTAACAATTCTTCCCTGTTGAAGTCGGGCCACAAGGTATCGGTTACGTAAAGTTCGGCGTACGCAATCTGCCAGAGCAGAAAGTTCGAAATGCGCATCTCCCCGGAGGTGCGGATCAAAAGGTCCGGTTCCGGCAAACCGGCCGTGTAGAGGCGCTTCGAAATCATTTCCTCGTCCACCACCAGGCTGTCCAGCCGACCTTCGATCCGGGCCTGGTCCACCAGCGCGTTGACGGCGTCCACCAGTTCGTTGCGCGAACTGTAGTTGATGGCCAGATTCAGGCACATGCCCGTGTTGCGCGCCGTGGCCCGCTCCACCGCCCGCAGTTCTTCGTAAACGCGCTGCGGGAGAGCTTCCACGCGTCCGCTCGATTGCAGCCGGATGTTGTTGCGCTGCAGATCTTCCAGTTCATGACGCAGGTAAAAACGCAGCAGACGCCACAGCATGTCGACTTCGGGACGGGGCCGCTTCCAGTTTTCCGCCGAAAACGCGTAAAGCGTCAGCGCATGGACGCCTAAACGAGAACAATCTTCCACTACGGAACGCACCATCTGCACTCCGGCGCGGTGGCCGGCAAAACGCGGCAGACCGCGCCGCTTTGCCCAGCGCCCATTGCCGTCCATGATGATGGCGATGTGGGCCGGAATCCTTTGTGGGTCAAGAGACAGCGCTAACCCGCGGTCTTTACCGTCCGGAGGCAGCGCTTCGAGGAGCTTCATCAGCGTTCAATTCGTAGCTTCAATTCATGGTACACCGTGGCGCAAAGCTCTGGCGAAATACAAAGTACCCCAGGGCGAAACAGATCGAATCCGCGGCGCGTCCCGCTTACACGAGGTGGATTTCCGTGAAAGCGGTTCTTTTTTTGTTTATTCTGCCATGCGTTGCGCAGCAGACTCCGGATCCCGCTTTTCCGGATAAGGAGCGCGCGCTCGGGAAGCAACTCGCCGCCGACGTGCTGAAACGCGGGCGGCCGGTCGAATCGGCCGAACAGATCGAATACCTGCGGCGGACGGGAGACCGCCTGGCCTCGCAACTGCCCGGAACCGTCTGGACGTTTCAGGCCGTCATCGCCGATTCCGCCGAGCCCATGCCGTTCCCCGGCGGCATCATTCTTGTTCCGGACGCCTTTTTCGGGGCCGCCCGCAACGACGACGAGTTCGCCGCCATGCTCGCGCATTCCATGGGTCACATCGCCCTGCGGCACGGGCTTCGCATGCCGGGTCCGGCGCCGGGTAAGCCCGTTGTGTTTCTCACCATCGGATTCAGCCTGCATGCCGGCCCGGCGGAAACGGGCCTCGCGGTTCCGCCGGGCTACCTTTCCCAACAGCGGACCAACGAGCTGGAAGCCGATCGGTTCGCTCTGAATCTCACGGGGCGCGCCGGCTTCGACCCGCGGGCACTGCGCCGCTACCTCGAACGGACGCTGCCTGACGACACGACTTTCTCTCCCCTGCCCCCTCGCGAAAACCGGCTTGCGCGGCTGCCAGCGCCGTAGATCCGCGATCATTGGCGGGTTTCCAGCCCGCACCGGGATAACATCCCGCCCCACATCGGGAACTAGATCCGCGAGAGCAGCCCTGTCCGCGGCCCGAATGCGAACAACAACTGCACCAGCACGATAAACGCGATGCTCGCGTACGTATCGTAAACGCACAACAGAGCGCCCGCCGCGTACAGCCCCTGGGCGACTATGATGCGCCGTTCCACCGCCTTTGAAACGGCCTCGGTGGTTTCCGGCTTCAGCAACCGCGCACGCCTCGCGTATCGCCAGCCCGCAAAGAGGATCAGCCCCAGCAACAGGATGTTCCCCCAGTAACACAGCAGCGCAACGCGATAGCGGATAAACTCCGCCAGCAGCCGCGTGGAGAACGGCATGATTGAGACCGCGAAGAGGAATGCCAAGTGAATCCACGTGAGGTGCCGGTCATTCCTCGCGAACCGATTCAGCTGCACCTGCTGGCCGTTCCAGAAGATCGACAGCGTAAGAAAGCTCATCAGATACGCGACGAGTTGCGGAAACATGCCGCCGAGCGCGAGCCAGAGATCCTGCTCGGAATGCACCTTGTCCCGCACGGGTCCGTGCAGATCGAGGACAAGCAGCGTCATCGCGACGGCAAAGATACCGTCGCTGAGCGCGGCCAGACGCTCCACGCTCTCACCCGCGATGCGATTGTAAATCGTGCTCAAACGGGAATCAGTATTTGCTCAGAAACGCGCTTACGCTCGGGCTCTGCGCGGCCTTGTTGGCGATGCACAGGTCGATGCTTTCGAGCACCTGATCCAGAGCCCGCGGCGCCCCGACGAACTTCTCCACGCGCGGCTGGAAGAACTTCTTCAGTTCGTCCCGCGACGACGCATCGCAGAACGACGCCCCGACGCTCGGCAGCACCGAGCCGAAATCGAAGCCGCCGCCCGTCGGCATCTTCGCGACCACCTGATCCCAGTTCGACTCCACGAAGCGCAGCGACTGCATCCGTGTCGCCTGCTCCTGCTGCCCGCCGAACAGGAGTCCCTGACCTTCGATGAACGGCACCGTACCGTTGAGAAGCGCCTGCATGCCGGCCTCAATGGACGCGCTGTCCCGGAACGAGTTCATCGCCCCCAGCAGCGCGCGACGCACCTGCTTGTCTTTGGTCTTCGCGAACTCCGCAAGGAACCGGTCGAACAGCGCTTTGTCACCGTAGAACGCTGCCGTGCCGAGCACCGGGCTCAGCATATTGGCGTCAATGACTGCGTGGTCCGCAAACCACTTTTCGGTTAACGCCTTCGCCTGCGCGGCCAGTTGCTCATTGCCGCCCCAGGTCGCGACGGGCCGCACCACGGCCGCCCGCAACAAGCGGGTGTCTTCCGTATCGCCAGGCTTCGGCGTCCAGCCCAGTTCCAGCGCGCGAGCCTGGAAGTTCCTTTGCAGAAAGCGCCGATAGTTCGGCAGCAGATTGTCCGGCACCAGTTGCGCCCGCGGCCCCAGAGCCATGCCAACGGCCATCTGCGACACATAGCGCTCCGGATCCGCATGGAACGTTTCCACCAGCCCGAGGGCCTCGGCGGCGGTCAGTTTCCCGGCCCCGGAAAGCGCCTGCGCGTTGCCCATCAGTTCCGCGCGCTCCGGACCGCTCAGGCGAGACACGACATCGCCGCTGGTCAGCGCCGCGAGCAGACCGCCTTTGTACTGCACCCGGTAATACCCGACCGCCTTGTCGTTCGCCTCCACCCACGCCGGGCAGCCCTTCGCGCCCTTCAACGCTACGGTCTCCGTGGCCTGCGTCATCAGCATGCACTGGCTCTGGCCGGTGGTTCCCGTGCCGTAGCGGAGGCACAGCGGAATGCTCCAGACCTGCTTCGTATCGCCCTTCGAACCGGTCGGCAGGAAGCGCGACTGCTCCAGTTGCAGCGAGGCGGCTCCGCCTTTGCACTCCAGGGCAACGGAAACGATGGGCACCCCGGCCTGATTCAGAAACGTGGAGAACGGTTTCGTCACGTCGCGTTTGCTTGACGTGCTCAGAGAGTCCAGAAAGTCACCGGCGGAGGTGGCGCGGAACGCATACTGCTTCAGATAACCCTGCACGCCCTTGCGGAACTCTTCGGCGCCCATCCAGTTCTCGAACATGCCGATCACGGAGGCGCCCTTTTCGTACGTAATGCTGTCAAAGGCGTTGTTGATATCGTCTTTGCTGAGAATTTCCTGTCGGATTTTCCGCGCCGACACCAGGCTGTCGTCGTGCTCGGCGCCCATGTTCGAGCCGACATCCGCGACGCGTGTCTGCCATTCCGGCTTCCACTCCGCGATCATCTTGCGCTCCATCCAGGTGGCGAACGCTTCGTTGAGCCAGATATCGTTCCACCAGGATGTGGTTACCAGATCGCCGAACCACTGGTGCGCGAGTTCGTGCGCGGCAACGCTCGCGTAGGTGCGCTGCCGGCCGATCTGATCGACCTTCGGATCCGCCAGGATCAGCGACTGGTCGTAGGTCACCATGCCGACGTTTTCCATGGCGCCGAAACCGGCCGTGTTGGGAATCGCAACCTGATCGGCTTTGTCGTAAGGGTAAGGAATTCCGAAATATTCCTCCAGCCAGCTCAGAATCGGCGCGGTGACCTCCGCGGCATACTTCGCTTCCGCCGCTTTGCCTCTCGGGACGACGATCCGCACCGGGACTTTGTTCTTCCCCACGGTGCCCGCGTTCACGTACTCGAACGGGCCCACGGCGAAGGCGACCAGATAACTGGGCAAGGGCTTCGTGGCGCCGAAAATCAGATTTTTCCTGCCGCCGCCGACAATTTCGGAAGAAACCGCCGTATTGCTGATGGCGCTGTCCTGTTCCGGGATGTGGAGAGTCAGTTGCCACGGGGTCTTGTACGAAGGCTCATCGAAACAGGGGAACGCCGCCCGCGCGTCTGTCGGCTCAAACTGCGTATAGAGGTACCAGTTGCCGCCTTCCTGTTGGCGGAAAATGCCGCTGCTGTTCTTCTGCTGCACCTCGCCGGTGTACCGGATGGTCACGACAGCGCTGCCCTTCGGCACCACGGACTCGAAGCGGAGCCCGACGAAATCGTCTCCTCCGGCCACAACCTGCGCCTTGAGATCCACGCCGCCGGCTTTCAGGACGGCGCTTTGAATCTGCAACTGCTCCTGGTTGAGCCAGAGCGTCTGCAGCGGCTCCATGATCTCCATCCGGATATTGATCTCGCCGGAAAACGTAGTCTTTTCCGGGTCGAGCGTCAGATCCGCGAAGTAAGCCTTCGCCTCGACATTTTCGACCTCGGCCAGCCGGGTTTTCGGCGGACCCTCGGCCGCACCAAGGGTTGCACACACGGCAAGGCTGCACACGAAAGCGATTCGCTTCATAAGTTCTCTTTCAGTCTAAACGCGATTTAGCGGGGTGTTGGTAAACGGACCGCGATCGTGAGGTCCCGCAATGGCACCCGCGCCGGCTTTTCCATGGCCTGCAGCACCCGGTCCAGTTCGAAAATATGAGCCGCGCCCAGCGCCAGTTCGTGCTCTTCAGGCTGGTACTTCGTCCCGGTCGGATAATCCGTAAACGGTGTCCGCGTCTGCTCGATGTGGTTCCCCAGGACGTGCGCTATCGGGTGGGTGTCCGCAAATGCCGCCAATCGGTGGATGCTCTGCCGAAACGTGGCAAATTCAGCCGCGTTGACGTAAAGCCGCCCTGGATACACGGTGTCGCCGGTCAACAGAATGCCGGTCCGGCGGTCGTAGAGAGCGAGGGAATCGTCGGTGTGGCCGGGGATCGGAATCAGTTCGAGTACGCGTCCGCCCAGGTCGAAAGTGGAGTTCTGCTCCGGCCATTGCCGGAAGCCGAAGAAGGCCTGCACGCTCGCCAGATCCGGTTTCACCAGAGTTGTGTCGGCTCGACCGGCGAACTGCGCATCGCCGGCGATGTGGTCGCCATGTTTGTGCGAATGCATCACCACAAGAGGGATTCCAGCGCGCGAATTCGCCTTGAGCCAGCGCTCCAGCAGCCGGTCGACTGCCTCGCGCACCCGCGCATTGCGGGACCCGGTGTCCCACAGCAGAGCTTTATCCGAACCGAAGATCAGGTAAAGGAAAGGCTTCTCGTAGTCCGTGCAACCTGATTGCCGCAGCACGTAGAAATTCGGATTGTACTGGTGGACGTAAAACTCCTGCATTTCCATGCAGTTCGGGCCGCCGGTAGGCCAGTGCTCCGGCAGCGTGCCGCTTTCCGGCGTCTGACCGGAAGCGAGGGAAAGGAGGAACAAAAAGCCGGCGAAGAGACGCATAACTTCCTTCTCTGCGCTGACGGAGGGCAGTCAATTTCAGCCTACAACCCTCAGCCCTTCAGCTTCTCCAGACGCTTGCGGACGTCGCCCGCGTTCTTCGCCGTCGGGGCCAGTTCCAGATACTTTTGATACGCAGCGCGGGCCGTTTTGGGGTCGTCGCGCTTTTCCGCGACCTCGCCCAACAACAGCCATGCCTCGGCATTGCCCTCATTCCACTTCGTCGCCGTCGTGAACCGGCTCGCCGCGCCTTTGAGATTGCCCTTTTTGAGCTGCTGCTTGCCGACTTCCACGTCACGCTTCGATTTCACCGGATTGAAGCTGTACTCTTCGGGCTTTGCTTCGTTGTCCTCTTCGGGGG
>Ga0073936_10002876_pt1 | contig 25249 bp, 20 predicted proteins | sample AliMusrvi5mmetaG_FD_87041 | JGI IMG/M metagenome (GOLD analysis project Ga0073936, IMG submission 87041) | Freshwater lake bacterial and archeal communities from Alinen Mustajarvi, Finland, to study Microbial Dark Matter (Phase II) - Alinen... | ecosystem: Environmental > Aquatic > Freshwater >... | reverse complement strand
TTCTTCTTTCAAGACCTCCATCACAACACGGACTTTAAAATCGGAACTGTAGCGTTTTCTCATAGCTAGATTCTAACTTATTTTTGCAGAAAATATTGTCTAGAATACTGGGTCCATTATAGACCTTCCTGCCTTAAGATTGAGGAATTCCGGTACTCTCTAGGTATGAACTCAAAGCTTATATGCATCAACGCTTGGCTCTCACGTATGAACTTCTCCGGCGCATTCTTTGAAACCCAATGCAATTCCTATCTGGAATAAAAAGGCTCTCATAAAAATCTTGGAGTATTCTAAGGTATCTCTAATGATATTCTCAGAATCGGCTGTCATAATGCAAGAAACTATCTGCCAAACCAGGCACTGAAACTTTGCACTTTCGAGATGGAGAACTCTAATCTAATGAAAAGCTATTCCACTTGCATTTTGATAACGCTAGTGATTCTAATTCTGGCTGTTTGCACACCGGTCTGGAGCAGCGAAGTAATCAGTGAATCGCTTGCCCGTTCTGTATCCGGTACCATAACCCCGTTTCTTATTGTAGGTGAACTGTCACTGTACTCAAACAAACAGGAGTTCGCACAAAGCGTTAAAGCGCTCGCTGTTACTGGTATTGCCACAGAGTTACTGAAGCATGCTGTTGGGGAAAAGCGTCCAAACAGTGATGTCCGGACCAGTTTTCCAAGCGGACATACCTCTGCTGCATTTGCTATGGCTACAATTCTCGCGGATTACAAACCGGCATATAGGCTGCCTGCTTATGCTCTTGCAACTGCAATAGGGTTTTCCAGGGTTGAAGCCGGTTCGCACTACTGGCGTGATGTTTTCGCAGGTGCCTTACTGGGGCATTTCATAGCTAAACATTTTACCAGTGACCGTATAATGGTCTCACCCGGAGGTGTTGGCGTGCAATTGAAATGGTAGCATAGGAAGTTTGGGAGATTTGCTGGTGGTTAGCAGTTATAACTATCACTTTGAAGCGACATATTTTGCAGTTAATTAAGAAGCGCGCTAAGGGATTTCAGGTTTTACATCTTTAATCCATTGGAATTCACCCCATGTGAGAATACTAGAGATTAGAATATACGTGTTTACAAGAGTTCTTGAGTTATGTATTAAAGGCACTTAATGATGAAGCATAGATGCAACTTTTCAGTGATTGACTTAAATAACCTGCAAAATGGATCTTAACAAATACGGTTTGAATATGTAACGAGTTTCCGGTTGCCTCATTAATACATAGGAGTTTAAAGCAATCAGCCGAACTCTTGGGCAACTTCTAGTGGCGATTATGGAATAAGTGGTTTGGTTATCACAATTGACAATCGATGCTCCTATTAGAAGTACAGACTGCGATGAGGAACTACTGGCTATGTGTGCAAGACATGACCATGCAGCTCTTCGCGAACTATCTGTGAGATATCAAAAGCCTGTTTTTGGAATTCTATTGCACACCTTAAGTAATCATCAAGACGCTGAAGAAGCTTTCGCAGATGTTTTTGCAAAGGTCTGGAAATATGCTGGTCAGTTCAAGCGAGACGCAAAAATTACTACATGGTTGTATCGTATCGCAACGAACACAGCTCGTGATTACCTCAGATCAAGAGTTTCGAGACGGCATATCAAGGTAGAAAGCCTGGAACGTTCCGATGGAACAACTCTAGAGATCGCTTCTCCTGCATATCTAAATCCGGAAGAATCTGTAATAGCATCGGTTGAGCACAATCGAATGCTCTCCATGTTATCTGAGCTATCCTATGATGATAGGATGCTGATTGTACTCCACCATTTGCAAGAGATGGATTATGACGAAGTGTGCCTGGTTACCGGAATCGCTCCAAAGAATCTCAAAGTTCGTCTCTTCAGAGCTAGGCAGCAGTTGAGAAAACTATGTGAAAAGAACTCAACAAATGATATATGAGCCTATGGCAAACCACTAGTTTTGACTAGTTCAAGAGACATGATATTTTATAAGTAATTGATGCTTGCGTAATTTCAAGTAATAAGGCCAAGTTAAATATCGATATGATTTCCACGCTGATTGACTCGCTCAAGCCAAAGTCGTTTTCGTTTACCACTAAGACCATCTGTTTGTTTGCCACAAGCCTCCAAGCGATAAGACAGCATCTCAAGTAGTATATGGAAAACTACTTTGTTACTCGCCAGGGTAGATACACCGGCAACTCTTGGGTAGTAATCCAATCCAATCTCCGCAAACCTGGCTCCTACACGTTTCATCTCCAATAGGAATTCAGCATCAATGAAGGAACCTTCGCTGGTCAAGAGTATCTTCTCCAGAAAACTCCTTTTGAATAGTTTAAAAGCGAAGTTCACATCCCTTACATACAGATTGAAAAATGCCCGGATCATAAGATTGTAGACCTTTGATATTATTTCGCGCTTTTTTGACTCAGCCCTGGATTTTCGCCAACCTATAATGATATCTGACTTCTCAGCCAAAGGTATTGCCTGCAAAACATCATCCATCTTTATGGGCAGATCACTATCCATATAAAGAACCCATTGCTTTGTTGCGGTGTCGAATCCACTCCGGATGGCTCCACCCAATCCGCGGTTACGTACATGGTGAACGACTTTTACTTCCGGATGAGCGACTGCGATATCGTTGGCTATATCGCCAGATTCATCGATGCTGCAATCATCAACTATTACCACTTCCAGATCGTGAGTTATTGTAAGACCGACCCTAAGAGCTTCTGAAACGGCAGTTCGGATATTATCTTTCTCGTTATACATTGGATAAACAATGCTCAAACCGTCGATCAATTTACGAATCCGCCCTTCATTTTCACATTGACATTGTAGAACAGCAACTAAAATCTGCTCAAGCTCAGGATTGATCTCGCACCGATTATTCCATTTCGAGATTAGTGATATCAGCAGCTTTAATTCGTTTCATAACAGTTAGATAGACTACTAAACTCAGAATCGCGACGAGAAAAATAATACTGGTTGCGGTTGTCCCTAAACTAAGGCCACCATCAGCACGTGCTTGAGATAAATAGTCGCCGATTGATGCACCGAGTGGACGAGTCAGGATGTAGACAATCCAAAAGGACAAGATAGCATTAAGTCTGAACCGATACTTGGCAATAGTTACTACTACTATAACGCCCATGAATAGAAATGCTGAGACTAAGTAACCTAAATGAAAGTGTTCAGCAATTAAATCACCAGATGCTGTCCCCAGAGCAAAGGTAAACAGAATTGCAAGCCAATAGAATGCTTCACGTTTGGTTGTAACAATAGAGTGGATAGATAATGTCTTTTCACACATATACCATGCTGCAAAGCTAATTGCGAGAGCTATTGTAAATATTACAGTGGTTGTCACCAACGAAACGCCGAAGTTGTCTGTCAGGTTGTCCGTAATGAGTGTTCCGACTACACTGAGCAATACTACTGCAAGCCAGTAGATAGATGGTATGTATTTCTTTGTTTTGAATTGAAAAATGAGCGCCACAACAAGCAGAGCACCCATAACCAGAGATGTTCCGGTCAGTCCCAGATGAAGATTTGAGTTTAGAAAGTCGGCAGCAGTTTCTCCAACAGTAGTGCATAAGATCTTAATGATCCAGAAGAAAAGCGTTACTTCCGGAACCTTGTTCAGCATCTGTTTTAATTGTTGGTTGCCTGAATTTTTGTTCATATTTGTATGACTAAATCATCAACTGAAACTTCAAATGCCTGCTAGGTTTCAATTGTCAGATTTGTTGTTCCTCCAGTTTTATATTGAATATCCACCAATCACATTATTCCACTATGATGACAGGCCTCTCTGAGAATCCTATTAGAAATACCTTAGAATGCTTTAAGGTAGGCTATCCGTCGTGCTCAAACGGTTCGCTGAGTGGGGCTCTCCGGAGACAGATTGATTGTCGACATCATAGAAAGGGTATAGAGGATAGGCTAGTGCATGATTGGAACCAATGGCTGGCTGTATATATCTGACGCAAGTTAGAGTATTCTAAGACAGTTCTAATCACATTCTCAGAAACAATTGTCATCATTAATGTATGGAATCCTACGCTCAATGATCGCACCTCAGGAAGGATGTATGGCCATGAATAAACTCAAGTTCGTTCCAGTAATTCTTGCTATCTCGTTGCTGACTGCGTTGTTGATAGGTTGTGGAAAATCCCCTGCACCCACACAACAACCTAAACCAAACGCACCAAAGACTACTATGACTCAACCCGAGAATCCTGTTGCACCGGAGAAGAATCCCCCAGGAGATATACCCGACACTCAAGCTTTTGTTACTTATAAATCGACTGCCGGTAAGTATTCGGTCGAAGCACCAGAGGGATGGGCGCGCTCGGAACAAGGCGCTGATGTAAAGTTTGTTGACAAATTCGACGGTGAGATGGTTACTCTATCCAAGAGCGAAGCGGCTCCTACTGTCAGCAGTATTCAGCAAAACCAGATGTCGGTACTAAAGCAACACGGACGTGCAGTGGAAGTCCAGGGGGTGAACAACAAGCTTATGCCGCATGGCAAGACTATTGTATTTGTTTCTTACACCTCGAATTCCGACCCGGATCCCGTGACCGGCAAGAAAGTGCGCCTCGATAATGTCACCTACTATTATTATCACCAAGGCACATTGGCAACGCTGACTGTCTGGGCTCCAAGCGGTGCGGACAATGTGGATCAGTGGAAGCGGATATCGGAAAGCTTCAGGTGGTTCTGAAGTGTCAGTGTTACTCGCACGCAACTTGTATCGCTTTTACCATGCCGGAGAAGAAGAGACGCTGGCGCTTCGCGGTGTGAGTTTCTCTGTAGACGCTGGAGAATTGGTCGCTGTGATGGGACCATCCGGTAGTGGTAAGTCCACGCTACTGGCATGTCTCGCTGGTCTGGATGAACCTGATGGTGGTTATGTAGAAATAGGAGAGCATCGGTTGACGCGCAGGTCGGAGACTGAACGTGCAGCTCTACGAGCACAGTATATCGGTATGATGTTGCAGACAGGCAACCTCCTCGATCATATTACGGTAGAAGAGAATATGTTGGTGCCGATGCAACTGGCACGCAGAGTCGATCACAAACGAATTGGCAACTTGCTTGATATAGTAGGATTGAGTGACAAACGCAAAGCATTGCCGACCCAGTTGTCCGGAGGAGAGACAGCACGTGTCGCGGTGGCGATAGCTCTTGCGGCTAACCCCACAATATTGCTTGCCGATGAACCCACCGGGGAAGTAGATGCTAAAACAGAGCAGCAAGTTATGCAACTTATCATTCAACACTGCAAATCCGGCGCTGCAGCTGTGCTGGTTACACACAGCGATGCCGTAGCACACTATGCAGACCGTATCATTCGCCTCGCAGATGGACAGGTGGTCGAAGATGCCTGAGATACTTGTTGACTGTCATCAGGTTGGTCGCACGTATTATCGTGGCAATGCACCAGTAGTAGCGCTGTCAGGAGTTAATGTATCTTTACATTCAGGTGAACAAATCGCAATTGTCGGACCATCAGGCGGAGGAAAATCTACACTGCTGCAGTTGATGGGAGGACTTGATACTCCCAGCGAGGGTGAGATTTCCTGGCCAACACTAGGTGATCGGGAATCACTGCGACCCCGGCAAATCGGGTATGTGTTTCAAACCCAGAGTCTACTGACCCCACTTAATGTCCTGGAGAATGTGGAACTACCGCTGCTGCTTACAGGAGAGTCGCCGGATACTGCGAGGCAGCGTGCTCTTGAGATTCTTACACAACTCGACCTTGCTTTTATTGCCGACAAACTGCCAGAAGAATTATCCGGAGGACAGGCCCAGCGTGTTGCTGTTGCCCGAGCATTTGTGGGTCGACCAAGACTCATCCTGGCTGATGAACCTACAGGTCAACTCGATCACCCAACAGCCCAGCATCTGTTCGACATCCTGCTAGAGTCATTGGTTGGCAGTGACACATCATTGGTGGTAGCAACACATGATCTTACGATTGCTCAGAGGTTTCCCATTCGTTGGCATTTGTCACATGGACACCTGGAGATAGCGACATGAGACAGATTATGATGTGGATGAAAGGGACGATACTCCACCGTTTCGGGGCATTGGCCGGATCAATGGTCGGCGTTGCATTGACTGTGGCATTTATAGGCACGCTCGGAGTGTTTCTGACAGAAAGTAACTCTCAGATGACGTTAAGAGCGATCCGCGATGTTCCGGTCGATTGGCAGGTTCAATTGACGACCGGTGCAGATGTGGACACCATAAAGGCTCAGATTGAAAAGACTGTGTCACCGCGCGTTATCGAAAAAGTAGCTTATGCAAATGTGGACGGATTCACTATCAAAACCGGCATCACTGTACAGACCACCGGTGTTGGCAAAGTTCTAGGTATCAGCTCGAAATATTTCACTCATTTTCCTGCAGAGGTGCGATGGTTACTTGGCTCAGTGAATGGTGTGCTTCTTGCACAGCAAACGGCAGCGAACCTGCATGCGAAGGTGGGAGACACAATACAGCTTTTACGCATTGGTTTGCCATCGGTTCCTGTAAAGGTGAATGGGATTGTCGATCTTCCGAATGCAGACTCACTGTTTCAAGCGGTAGGTATCCCTGCTGGTGCAGCGCCACAAGCTCCTCCTGACAATGTGGTTATACTGCCGGAATCACTATGGCACAAGTTGTTCCAATCTCAGATAGTGGTTCGTCCGGACTCCGTGCGAACACAACTCCACGTTCGGCTGGGTCACATACTCCCAGGTAATCCCAGTGCTGCATACACTGTTTCAACGCAAGAGGCTAATAATCTGGAAGCACGGATAGCTGGAAGTGGCATCATTGGCAATAACCTGTCATCTCGCCTGTTGAGTGTCACTGAAGATGCACTTTATGCTCAGGTTCTCTTCCTCTTCCTTGGGCTGCCTGGAGTAATTCTGGTTATCAGTCTAACCCTATCGATTGCCGGTTCCTCCGGTCCGCGCCGTTCGCGGGAGCAAGCGCTCCTTCGGGTTCGTGGTGCCTATATTGCACAGATTGTACGGCTGGCGAGTGCGGAGGCTGTTCTGGTTGGACTGGGTGGAGTATTACTTGGTCTAGCGATTCTTCCCGTACTTTCCCGACTCTCAGGAGTTGCGACATTACAGTTATGGGAGCACAATACACTTGGCTGGATTATCTTTGCCTCATTGACAGGATTTGCGCTTGCACTTGGTGCAGTGATTGTTCCTGCGTGGTCACTGGCGCGTCGGTCTACGGTAGCGGCATCGCGTTTACTTGTCAGACTGGCTGCTACACCGCTCTGGCAGCGAACATGGTTGGATGTAATCATTCTATTGATTGGCGCATTGGAATACTGGCGCACAGCGAGTACTGGATACCAGGTGGTACTTGCCCCGGAAGGGGTTGCGGCTAATTCTGTGAATTATGAAGCTTTCATAGCTCCCTTGTGTCTTTGGATTGGCGGCGTTTTGCTGAGTTTCCGCCTGATAAACGGTGGACTGAGTCGTGGACGACGAGTATTGACTCGCATATTAACTCCGATTGCGCATTCCTTATCTGGCCTGGTGTCTGGGTCTCTTTCTCGACAGCAGAGCCTGATAGCACGTGCCATTGTTCTTGTGGCACTTGCCACATCATTCGCTGTCTCTACTGCAATCTTCGATACGACCTATAACATGCAGTCACGCATTGATGCTGAACTCACTAATGGAGCAGATGTCACAGTGACTGGGCCAACCTCGACACCACCAAGCGCCAGCCTGGCGGATCTTCGGTTAATTCCAGGAGTACTGGCTGCGCAGCCCATGCAGCATCGTTTCGCATACGTGGGAAATGACCTCCAGGATATATATGGCATTGACACCCAACATATTGGTGAAGCAACGAAAATGTCGGATGCGTTCTTTGGGGGAGGTAATGCAAAAGCAACACTCAAAGCTCTGAGCCGAACACCTGATGGTGTTCTGGTTGCTGAAGAAGCCGTGCGCGATTTCCAGCTCAAAACTGGCGATCAGCTGAACTTGCGTGTCCAGTCAGCCCGTGATCACTCATACCACATAGTCCCATTCCATTTCGTAGGTGTTGCCCGTGAGTTCCCAACTGCACCTAGAGACTCATTCCTGGTTGTGAATACATCCTATCTGACAAAACAGACTGGAACAGATGCTGCGGAAACGGTTCTCATGCGAGTGAGTGGTAATCCGGCAAATGTTGCGAGGGTTGCACGCCTAATTATGTACAATATACCTGGCACCAAAGTGACTGATATCGGATCTGTGCAGCGCGCTATCAGTTCCAGTCTAACGGCAATTGATCTGAATGGACTAACCCGACTGGAATTGGCATTTGCAGTCATATTGCTTGCCGGTGCAACAGGTCTGATTTTGGGCCTGGGATTGGCGGAGCGGCGGCGTATGTTTGCTATCCTAATAGCGATAGGGGCTAAGGTTGGACAAATTGGCGCGTTCCTCTGGAGTGAAGCGTTGCTGATGCTCATTCTGGGGATGACTATCGGTGCATTTCTGGGTGTTGGTGTGGCCCAGGTGTTGGTCAAAATGCTGACTGGTGTTTTCGATCCGCCACCCGAAGCTTTAGCTATCCCCTGGGGGTATCTGATACTACTCGGAGTGGCGGCTGTAATATCGACGGTTGTAGCAGTATATGGTGTGCGAGCATATTCCCGCCGACAAGTAATGGGAGCATTGCGCAGCCTCTGAATTGCATAGTGTCATTTATGATCCTTTGAACATTCTAAGTTTGCTTTAACTGTCTTCTCAGATGCGGTTCGTATAATAATCATGTAGGCAAAAGCCTGATTGGCTTAAGTTCCTACCTGGAGGTTTTGAAATGCAAGTAAATATCAGACGCCTTATAGGGCTTCTCTCAGTCATTCTGGCGCTATCTGGAATCAGCCAGGCAGTTGTAGCAAAAGTTACTGCAAAGTCTATCAAGCCACATGCAAACATTACTATGAAGCAGGCTGAAGCAATTGCGTTGCATCAGTTCGCAGGCAAGATAGTTCAGAAAACCAAATTAGAAAAGGAATCAAAGGTTTGGGAATACAGTGTGATGGTCAAGTCCGGCAAAACCACTCATGAAGTAATGGTGAATGCGAAAACCGGAAAGATAGACAACGCTGAAGCGAATGATTCCACTGGCAAAAGAGACAAATCGAAATCTGACTCCGGTAAGGAAAAAGAAGTTCCCGACAATCGAAGGAAGTAGTAATCCGCTTCCATTTGATGAGATTTCAATAGAGCGCAGGAGGTTGATGACAATCCTGCGCTCTTGGCTGCTTTGCTCAAGGAACGAAGCGGCGTTACAATGGACTGACAGAACTTGTTTTTTGTATGTAATGGTAAATTACTGGATGTATAGCATGAAATTACTAATAGTTGAAGATGATAATAGCGTATTACGTTTTCTGACCCAGGCGACACGGGAAGCTGGTTATAGTCCGGTTGCTGCAGATAATGGTACGGATGCTCTTCACATGGCAATGACGACTGAATTTGATCTGATCCTGTTGGATGTGATGATTCCCGAGATAAATGGATTTGAGGTCTGCAGACGTTTAAGAGCATCCAAAATAATGACACCGGTATTGATCATCACTGCCAGGGATGCCCTGGAAGACAAGATAGAAGGCCTCGATAGCGGTGCCGACGACTACATAGTTAAGCCTTTCCAAATTGCTGAGCTTCTGGCTAGAGTACGGGCTCTGTTACGCAGAGGAGCTTCTTCTCCAGCACTATTAACAGTTGGTGACCTGATACTTGATCCCGCTACCCGTCAAGCGACTCGCTCAGGTAAAACAGTATATCTATCTGCCACTGAATACTCTCTCCTTGAATACTTGATGCGCAATGCTGGTCGAGTAATAACCAGATCTATGATTTTGGATCACGTCTGGCAGTACGATTTCGATGGCAACGATAATGTCCTGGATGTCTATATCAGCTACCTCAGGAATAAGATTGATAAGGGACACGATATCCAGTTGATCCACACATCCAGAGGGGTTGGATACAGGATGGGAGTGGACAATGAGGTTTAAGTCAATCCGGGCCAGAATGACAGCACTGTTTTCATTGTCAATGGCTGTAATCATGTTATGCATTTGTCTGGGGCTGGTCTTCTATGCCCGTCGAACCTCCGAACGGCATGCTCATCGAGTTCTGACAATGGCTGTTCATAAACTGGAATCCGACTTAGCAAAAGGCAAGCGACCGATCGACCTAAATAGAGTATTGATAGAAGAACGTGAGGACCTTAGGCCTGAAAACCTGACTATTACTGTGCTTGATATCAACAATCAGGTTATAAATGGAGAGAAAGGTGGACAGGTTGCCTTCTCTAGAAGCGACGATTGGCGTACTGAGCACATGCACATCGGACAATACACAGTTATAGTCGGACTTCCCTGGGGTAGAACTGAGGATGAACTTACTTACCATGCTATTGCTCTATTTGTATTGTGGATAGTCATTGTTGTTCTTGTGGCGTTTGGATCATGGGTGCTGGTTGGCCATACGCTGTCTCCAATAGCCTCACTGTCAACGCAGGCAGACAATGCATCCGTTGATAATCTTGAAGTCAGTCTGGAAGCTCCTTCCAATGATGCGGAGATATTAGGGTTAGTTCATACTCTGAATGGACTGTTGAATAGGTTATCTGAAACAGCTTCTGCGAAAGGAAGATTTTACTCGGCAGCATCGCACGAATTGCGCACACCACTTCAAGCACTATCCGGGCACCTGGAAGTTGCACTCAGCAGAGACAGGACTAAAGAAGAGTATAAGGAGACTACTGAGGAAGCATACGTTCAGACTCGGCGTTTGATCTCATTGGTCCGGGCATTGCTGTTTCTTTATCAGTTGGATTCATCGACTAAATTGCCTGATAAAGAGCCAGTGGATCTTGTGGATGTATGCAGGCGCTTGCTGACCCATTTTCAACCCATCATTGCGGAAAGAGGTCTCCAGGTAACAACAAATATGCCCATTGAAGTGGAAGTCCTTGCTCCACCTGATCACATCGATATGCTAGTGCGCAATCTCATAGAAAACGCGACCAAATATGCGTCAGCGAACGGCCACATTAGACTAGCCATTGAAGCAGACGCATGCTTGATCCGTCTGGAAATGGTGAACGACTGCGCTACTCCTCCGAACTGGAAACCTGAAGAGCTTTACGAGCCGTTTTCCCGTCCTGACCCATCTCGTAATTCCAAAACCGGCGGTACCGGACTCGGTCTTGCAATATGCAAGTCAATTGCAGATGCAAATGGATGGTTGCTGGACATACAGTCGGAATCCGAGAGTGTCATAGCTGTCTTGATGATACAAAATCAGAAACAGGAGCTATAATGCTGTGTTACTAAACAAACTATATATATTCGGGGCCAATTATCCCCTCACACTTGTTCCGCTAATCGCACTATTTGTTTACTGGAGATCATCCGGGGAGCAGCGTCGACAGTTATTACTCAGAGGTCTTATCGTACTTATCACTGGTATTGCGCTGGCGAAGATTGGTGGAATGGTCTACAACGAACCACGACCGTTTATTGTGGAACATATTCAACCACTTATTCCACACGTCAATGATAGTGGTTTTCCTTCAGATCACACATTGACAGTATCCGCGATTGCTCTGCTCCTTGCTCCATTTTCGCTTCCTGCAGCTGGAATGACATTGCTACTCGCCGCGATTATTGGCATATCTCGCATAGGTTGCCATTTGCATTCTGTTCTCGACATCATGGCGAGTTTCCTGTTTGCCATCATGGCTAATGGTATTGCTTGGCTTATTGTGCATCCAGCACAATTACGGAAGCCGAGATAACCCACAGTCATATTGACAGGCATAACCACCCGATATCGGACAAGGTTCGGTAAACAATACACTAAAACTGAACGTATTCATACAGGGTAGTAGTTCATTTTCTGTACATAAAAATGAGCCACAGTTTATTGCTGAAGCCCATTTATATAGGTTTGTAATGGTCGGGTTTGTCCATATTATCCTCCCTAATGACCGAGTAATCCTGCAAGACAAAGAATGTGGTATACCACCAAAACACCCATCGTCAGCAGATATCCTCTTAATGGCAACAGAGACCATTTTACACTACGGGTCATATAATATGAGTTCGGATTGGCCATTCATGCCCTGCGATGACTGTCGATTAAGGACGCATAGCATGGCAAGTGTTGAGCTTAACTGCTATAATACCCCTGACACACAGTATGGTCGTCACTAATGGATGTTTCCGCTAAATATTTCGAGTCGAACTGGCAATATTCTGGAATATTATTGGTTGTTTGTCGAAGAAACGACGACATCATTTATGCGTATCGAGACAAAGTCATCACCGGGTTCCCAATAGGTGTCAGCAAGGACATTACTGGAGAGGTAAACCGATTGAAGTCGGAAATTGAGCAAACCAAAAACAACATATCCAATCAGTTCGTTGCAGATAATGATAGTTTCAAGATGCGTGAGGCCTTGGACTATATGGTCGGCTCGGGGCATTTGGATGTCTGTACAGCGTTTCTTGATGCATACGGTGTATCGACTATCGGAAATGCTGCTGAGAATGGTGAATTGCGGCTTCTTGTGGGTTTTGATCTGTCGGACATTCCGGTTGCACAGGATATAGTTACATTCCAGATGGCGGAGGAATGGAAAGCAACTGGTGAAGATCCGGTTCATAGACTTGCTGATGAGGAATCTGTGCATAATGCTGTAAAAGCGCTACAGCTACCGAGTTTCCAGGCTGCAAAGGCTGCGCTTAAAACACACTCGAAGTTGTATGTAACTGAGGATATTGGGGTTGTTGGCAGCAGCAACCTTACCCGGTCCGGTATTGAAGGTCAACGGGAACTAAATCTCTTCCAGCATGAACCTGAAGCTATTGCTAAGCTCCGTGAGTGGTTTGCGGCTCTCTGGAATGAGGCAAAGTTGCAAGAGCGTGTTGATTTCAAACAGGAACTCATAAAATGGCTGGAAACTACCCGGCTCATGCGGTTTTCGCCATTTCATCCATATGCAAAAGCCATCTTTGAACGCTATCGCCACCGGTTTATTTCACTCGCTGCTTCATCTACAGATGTAAACCTTGCTGTCTTTCAGGAAGAAGGTCGGGACACTGCACTCAGCATCCTGGCGGAACTCAAGTGCTGCATAATAGCCGACGCAGTTGGTCTTGGAAAAACATATGTGGCTCTGGGTGCTATACAGAGACGAGCCAAAGCAAGGCCAAGGAATGAGCGCAAGATACTCGTTATCTGTCCGGCTCAGCTGGAATCTGTCTGGGAAAGAGCTAGTAGAGATCAAGGTATTGCCTTAACCACAGAGAGTATGGAAACTCTCGGTAATACAATAGGTAAGACCTCTGAGGCAAGACTGCGTGACTTGGAAAACTATGCCCTGGTAATAGTCGATGAAGCTCACAACTTCCGGAATCCTAATGCCAACAGGTTCCAGAGCCTTATGGAGATACTGCAAGGAGGTCCTCAAGACAAAGAAGTTCTGCTGCTTACAGCGACCCCTATTAATAATAGTATACGTGACCTCTACAGCCTGTATCGTCTAATGACACGAGACCGTGATGACTTCTTTGCAACCACAAACCTGCGGATACGCAGTCTACGCGAGTTCTTCAAGCAAGTTGAGAAATTTGGACTCAGCACTACCGACCTCTTGTTGGAGACGATGGTCTGTCGCAGCAGACTCGATATCCGGCGCAGGCAGGAGAACGGTGAAGTAATAGTTATCAGCGAGAAGGAAGTCAGGTTTCCGAACAGGCATATGGTTGCTCTTGAGTATGGCTTGGCTGTATCCGGAGATACTGTTCAATATGACGAACTTGCTGCAACAATTGAACACTTGAGCCTTGGTGCATATAATGTGGAGCAGTATTCCAACTCTCCCGATGCACAGAAGAACCAGACTTTCCAAAGACTCCAGACATTATTCCGCATACTTCTTTTGAAAAGGCTGGAAAGCAGCGTAGTTTCGTTCATTTCTACAGCAGAGAACCTTCTGCGGTTCAGTGGCCGTGTTGTAGAGGCTTTGCGCGAAGGCAAGCATCTCACGAATGATGAGTATCGCAAGATGCAATATGACTTTACAAAACAACTTGAGGATGATGACGAGGGTGATGGTTCTTCTTATCTTGAGGACCTTAAGGAACGTGATCCAAGTGACTACGATGTAGATCGGTTGGCAAATGATGTGACAGCTGACCACCGGTTACTTGACCCTCTCATCAGCAAAGCCAGATCACTTGTAGGTGAGAAGGACGGCAAGATTGCCAGATTGAAGGAAGAACTCCGAAAACTACTACCGGATCAGAAAGCCTTGATATTTACATTCTACTCTGACACGGCGGACTACATATCTGAGCAGCTTACTTCTGATAAGGAGTTCATGCAGTCTGTTGGCAATGTAAGGATACAGGAGATTGTCGGTGGCACAAATCCTAAGGCCAAGACAAAGATTGTGGAAGATTTTGCACCATTGTCGAATAATGTGAAAGGCAAACCCTCGCATCCCATTAGTGTTCTCGTTTCTACTGATGTACTCTCTGAAGGGCAGAACCTACAGGACTGCGGTTTTCTTATCAATTATGACCTGCACTTCAATCCGGTGCGTATGATCCAGCGGAACGGTCGTATTGATCGACTCTTCTCTCCGCATGAGGATATCACCATCGCCAACTTCTTCCCTGAAGGCGGTCTGGAAGAACAACTCAAGCTGGTAGAGAGATTGCAGAAGAAGATTGAACAGATCCAGGACAATATGCCGATGGACTCAAGCGTCATTGGAGAAACAGTCCGTGTGTTCAGTCTTGAAGAATTGCGCAGGACAAAGGCTGGTGATGTATCCGTTATTGATGAGATAGATGCTCAGAACCCAATCAACCGATTCCACGATATGCTGAATGAAGTTATCAAAATGCTGCAGGACTTTGGCATTGATGAAGTAGGCAAGATACCATTTGGCTGCCAGAGCAATAAGAAGTCTACCCATAGGGGTGTTTTTGTCTGTGTCATCGCAGGCAAACGGGAAGAGCACAAGAACTGCCGGTGGCTCTATTATCCGATGGATAAACACGCCACTGACTTGTTCCCAGAACCCGTCCAGGAGCCCAGCCAGATTATTGACCTTATCCGAACTCCAAAGCCACTGTCGGAGGAGCAACACTTGCCTGACTTTAGTCCCAGAGATATCAACTGGGAGATTATACTTGATGCCAAAAAGCGCTGTCGGGAAATGTTGATTGCACAGGCCAGAAATGAAGCTCAAGGCCAGGTTTGGGCGACTAATCATATCAATAGGAAAGTTAAGTCATTCTTTGCAGCCAGACCGGACGGATTGCCAAATGAGCTTTCACGCCGCCTCGGGCGCTACTCCTTAGAAAAATGGAAAGCTGAAGCCGACGAGATGATGAAAGCTGCACAAGAGAGCAGAGACACAAAGTCATTTGTGCACTGGCTTGATGACAAACTCCCACCCATTACACTTGCTGGTGACAATCCGGAAACCATCCCCCTGGAAGTTGTGAGTTATCTGGAATTAATACCCGAGACGGAGGTAGCTGGATGAGTCTCGACTTGCTGAATGTCCTTACCGGCGATGAAAATCAGTTTGCTCAGGGATTGGTTGCCCTGGGCTGGTTTGATTACACTCCGGTGCTCACTGACTATAGCTTCATGGGCAAAGCACGCACATCTCTCAACCCTCTGTTCAGATCCGTCGGAGAAGTGCGGAATACGGATGCCTGGGTCTACCGCTTGGATTTGACTAGCGGCAGGTGGCAGGATGCTGTAGCTATTGTAGAGAGTCAACTGAAACAGGATCCTCAGTTTGCCGTTGTCTTCTGCAATTTACCTGGGGCGCTTTTGATACTGGTACCATCGAATCCGGACAAAGCATTCAATAGAGCGAAAAGCGGCCTGGCTGTTGAGCGTATTTATTTGGACACCCGCCAGCCGTCCAACTTTGAAACCGAGATAATTAAGAAGCTTAAAGAGGCTCCCAAGAAGCAGTTCAGGGCGCGCCTTCAGGATATGGTGAATACCGAGCGCGTTACAAAGAAGTTCTTCGACCGCTTCAAGAAAGAACTGGACAGCTTCCAGAAACTCATAGACGGTATTTCTATTGACTCTGACAGACTGTGGTATTCATCTGTCATGCTGAACCGGTTGATGTTCATCTATTTCCTGCAGCGTAAAGGTTTTCTGGACCGCGATAGTAATTACTTGTCCAACCGGTTGAAGATGGTACAGGAACAGCGGGGTAAAGATGAGTTTCAGTCATTCTACAGGTGTTTCCTTCTGCGATTGTTTCATGAGGGATTAGGGGCTAAGAAACGCGAACAAGGTTTCGAGGATCTATTCGGTAGAATTCCATATTTGAACGGTGGGCTTTTTGAAGTCCATGATATTGAGAGCAGATACGTGGATACCTCTGGAGAAACGATTGTCGATATTCCTGATGATGCTTTTGAGAGTGTATTTGCGTTCTTCAATGATTATGAATGGTGCCTGGATACACGCCCGTCGCGCACTGAGCGGGAAATAAACCCGGATGTTATTGGTTATATCTTTGAGAAGTACATCAACCAGAAACAGATGGGGGCATATTATACCAAGGAAGATATCACAGAGTATATTTCCAAGAACACGATCATCCCGTACCTGTTTGATGCAACTGCGAAGAAATACAAAGCTGCATTTGAGGGTGAACAGTCTATCTGGACCTTCCTGAAGACAGACCCGGATCGATATATCTACGATGCTGTGATGAAAGGGGTGGAACTTGATCTACCCGATGAGATCGCAGTAGGACTGGATGATGTGTCCAGGCGAGGTCGTTGGAACATAACTGCTTCTGAGGACTATGCGCTGCCTACTGAAATATGGCGTGAAGTAGTTACACGCAGGAAACGATATGCAGAAGTGCACAGCAAACTACAGAGTGGAGAAGTCCGGTCCATTGACGATCTGATCACTCTCAATCTGAATATCACACAGTTCGCACAGGATGTGATCGACCGCACAGATGACCCGGAACTGATCCGTACAATCTGGAATATAATGGCAGGCAGAATACCGGAGATAGGTACCAATGCTTCATTAATTCCACCGATGACAGTATTAGATCCCACTTGCGGTTCTGGCGCTTTTCTATTTGCGGCGCTAAACATCCTTGAACCACTTTATGTAGGGTGCTTGGACCGGATGCAGGTGTTCGTTGCTCATGCAGATTCCAATGGTGACTCTCGGAAATATCCAGACTTCCGCAGTGTCATCAGCAGGATGAATGACAACACCAGACATCCGAACCGTGAGTATTTTGTCTTGAAGTCTATAATCTTGAATAACCTTTACGGTGTAGACCTGATGGAAGAGGCAGTCGAAATATGCAAGCTCCGGTTATTCCTGAAGATGGCTTCGGTCGTTAATCCTGATGAATCCAGAGAGAACTACGGTCTGGAACCGTTGCCTGATATCGATTTCAATATAAGGGCTGGGAATACACTGGTTGGGTTTGCAACACATGACGAAGTGCAGAAAGCAGTAACCAGCACTCTGGATTTTGATGATGCAATGGGTGCTATTGAAGAAAAAGCTGAGATTGTCGAGAAAGCTTACGACCTTTTCAGACAGCAGCAAACCGCTCTCGGAGGTGAAGTTACCTCTGAAGACAAACGAGCCCTGCGTGCAAAGCTCTCTATCCTCGAATCTGAGTTAAACCGACATCTGGCAAAACAGTATGGAGATATCGCCAAAGACTATAACAAATGGCTAGCATCTCACCAGCCGTTTCATTGGTTCGTTGAGTTCTACGGGATTTTGAAGCGGGGTGGATTTGATGTCATTATCGGGAATCCACCTTATATTGTCTACTCGGAATCAAAAACCGGATATCAACTTGATCTTCGGCATTTCAAGAGCGGCGATTCTAAGAATACATATGCCTATGTATTCGAGCGATCTACTAATCTAGGTAAGTCGAATACACCGATAGGTCTAATAATTCAAATGACAGTTATGTCTTCCGAACGGATGTCTTCACTTCAGAACCTACTATCAAACCGTGGCAATCTGATTGCTCTTTCGTTTCCTCGACGTCCACAATCAATGTTCGATGGTGTAGAAATGCCAGTCACGATAGTTCTGTCGTTGCCATGTGTAAATAAGCGTTATATTACGTCGCGGGTAGGAAGAATTTATTCAGAGGAACGCCAACCAGCTCTGGATATTCTCAATCTTGTTCAGCATGACATAAGGATTAACTCCTGTCGAATAGCTAAAGTTGGTTCTGAACTTCAGGTTCATATTTGTTATAAATTGATACATCATCACAACCCTCTAGTAAGATTCATCGTGAAGTCTTCAGATTATGTTGTTTATTACCAGGAGGCCTGTCGATATTGGACAAAAGCCATAATTGGAGCCCCTTTCTTCAAGCGCAATAATGTGCATATGAATCCTCCACATGGCAGGTTTATCCACTTGCCCGATGAGCAAGCATGTTGTTTCACTTCATGCCTCATGAATTCGTCACTATTCTATTGGTATTACAGCTTGTTTTCAGACTGTGAGCATGTCAATGATGAACTTATTCGTGGTTTTCCTGTTCCGATGAGTTGGTCAAACACTGACTGGAAGGCACTCTGGTATGAGTTATCAACAAGTTTGACGCACAATGCACAACATAAAACAATCACAACGAAAGAAGGGCATCGGATCGAGTATGATGAAACCAAAGCACTGAAGTCCAAACCAATAATTGATAGAATAGACCGCATACTCGCTAAGCATTATTACTTCACAGATGAAGAACTGGATTTCATTATCAACTATGACATTAAATACCGGATGGGAATTAGTGGCGAAGACACAGTAGAGGAAGAATGATGAGTAGGTAATTATCCAAGGTAAGGAAAAACTGATGGCTGTAGCTTATATCAGCAGTATTCGAGTTCATGCCAGCCTAATGAGGGCCTGAGAATGAAATGGCAAGAATCTGATATATTCATCGATGGCTACCAACATCCGTTGCACAGTGTTGGTGATCCAGATCTCTTAAAGAACCGGACACTTGCCTTGCTGTGCTCAGTTAAATGCCCAGGCAGCATAATACTCCGCACATATGATCTTATGCAGGATCTGAGAAACGAGAACGTGACAATTATCAGTGGATTCCACTCCCCGATGGAAAAAGAGTGCCTCAAGATACTCCTTCGTGGAACCTGCGGTATTGTGATATGTTATGCCAGAAGCCTGCCGAAACATATGCCTCTGGAATTCAAGGAACCGACTAATGATGGCAGGTTGCTGCTGTTGTCCGAATATGACGACAAACATAACCGACCGACAAAAGAAATATCGACCGAACGAAATAACCTGATCGCATCGATTGCTGATGTGTTGCTGGTTCCATATGCTTCGCCAGGTGGGATGGTTGAAGAGATTTGTGGAAAGGCTGTGGCAAAGGGTAAATCTGTGTTGTCATTTGATTATGATCTGAGCTCAATTCTGGCAGCAATCCATATAGGCGATGGAGATAAACCATGACCAGTGATAATGTCTACGAGCGAGAAACATTGTACAAAGAAGTATGGTCAGATCCAGTTACTACTGTTGCAAAACGATATGGTGTCTCCGATGTTGCTATTCATAAAGCCTGCAAACGTCTTCAAGTACCCGTGCCACCTCGAGGGTATTGGGCAAAACTGAGTGCTGGCCAGACAATTGCTAATATGCCACTACCACCTTACGACGGCCCCAAAACGTTACTCCGACGGGAACGCAACCAACCAAATACCAAACCCAAGGTGAAAGAGCATCTGGAATTTCTGAATACAAAAGAACGGACTAAGGTGCTGGAACTATGTAGTAAACTGCACGTGAATGACCAACTCGTAAATCCACACCCATTGATTAATCAGGATATTGAAGCTCGATTGGAACATGAACGCAGAGAACAGGAAAGGAAGTCGTTTGATTTCTCGAAAGGCAACTATGAATATGACTACGATTATTGGTCCAATTGGCAAAAGAAAATACTGGATATGAAATTGCAACCGAATGAAATGCCGCGTGGCTACTGTTTACTTAATGCCATTTTCCATGCGGTCGAGAAACTCGGTGGCTCCGTAGGAATCGATGAGAAGAATGGCCATACGCAGATATACTGGCTGGGAGAAACGATGCGGATTCGGCTGAGGAGCAAAGAAAACAACTTCATTCTGATGATTGACGAATATCCTGCTCCCCGGAAGAACTGGCAGGATACCAAGACCAAGCAATTGGAGAACGAATTAGGATCTTTTGTGATTGGCATTCTGGAGTGCGCGCATGCAAAACAGATTTGGCATGAGGAGAGACGCCGACAGGAAGAGTGCATGTGGCAGCAAAAGATAACAGAGCGTGAAAAGCAAGAACTGAAGAAAAATGAATTAGAAAGATTTCAAGTTCTAGAAGAGAATGCTTTTGATTGGCACAAGGCACGTGTTATGGAGCAGTATATAGCAGATTTGGAAATCCAGGCTCATGATAAAAGGAATATCCGGAAGCGAGATGAATGGCTGGCTTATGTTGCCTGGGCCAGAGAAAAGATTGCCTGGTTTGATCCCCTGGTCGCTCTCGAGGACCCCATACTGGGCAAACGCTATGATGATGGTGACGAAGACGAAGAGGATTGATAGCCATTAGTTGGATCATCAAGCCGGTCCAATCACTTTGCTTGCGACATTAGCAGCGTGTATACACCTATCACAGTTCATCTGCTTCAGTTTATCAATGCATTTTTTCAGTTCTGCATCATCAGTTTCTTCATTAGTATGTGCCGGGAGAAGCATAGTGATCACTCTCTCCTCGCCGCACATACCTATAAGGATTTCACCATGGCATCCTCCACTAGAATATGCCTGGTAAATCTCCTCGATCTCATTTACATTCATTTTCCCACTTGGTCTTGTGACCTCGGGCAATTCGTTGTTAACAGTTCGTTTGCGCATGTGAGTATCCCTTCTATACGCTTGACCGTTCGAGTATTTCTCAACTATCTATATTTATTTCCTCAATCACCAAATTCACTTCGACTCCACAGCTATCCTTGCTATCGAGGAAATCTATCCCCGGCAATATTTCAGCGTCTGTCAATATTTCAGCCCTGTGCCCCATAGAGGCTCTTCGACCCTTGACGAAATCCTCAGGGGATGGCAGATAACAGAGGCATCGCAGCATATTGCCAGGACTAGGAACCGCAATACCTGTGCGTGTTCCAGAAGTGAAGTATGTTCCTTTAGGAATGTCGATGAATGTAGTCCCGATATAAGTGCCGAAACTTGTCAATACTGTCACACCGTCTTTTCCAATTGCAATCCATTGAATGGCTCTCCGAAGTGCATCTTTTATAGCCGAAGTTGGCATTTGGGCCAGAGTTTCCACCGACAAGTCAGGCAAAACGTCATGTGGTTTCAATCGATTACGTAATTCTTCAGCTTTTCTTTCTAACTGTTCTCGTTCGCTCCTGAAATCTGCAGCTACACGGGTGATCTGTTCTTTGTCAAAGACTTTGAGCATATCTCGCAAACTCTGTGTCTCCTGTTTATGCAGATCATTTATCTTTCTTTCAGTCGAAGCAAGTGCTTGTTCGTCGGCGTCTCGACCTGCACTATTCTGGATTGACCTTATCTCCAACATCAATAGCGGAGCAAGTTCACTTAGAACCCAGTTGTCGAGAACATCTTCCTGGATCATCCTCATACCATAGGGTCTACAGTATCTTGGCGGTTTTCGGTTGTTGCAGACAAACCATTTTGAGGCAACCCCATCTGTCTTTCTTGGTTCATAGTGAACATGAAGCGGTCGCCCGCAATATGCACAGATGACCAGGCCTGTCAGTAGATGCTCACTGTAAACGGATTTTTTTCCTGGTCTGTCGGTAAGTTTGAGCTTTTCCTGTGCGGCTTCGTATATTGTGACCGGCACAGCGGTCTCAACTTCCCCAGTACCGTCACGGGAAGGTACAAGCAAAGCCTTCACATCGTATTCATGTCTGTTGTGCCTAAATTTGCCAATGTATTCGCAGTTGGTTAGGATCGTGCGTATTCTGGAAGTGTAAACTTTTTCAGGATGTATTGCTTTGTGACCCTTGGCCTCAACAGCTATACTAATCCTTTCATCCATCAGTAGGTTGGCAATGGCATTGATGCCCATCGGGCCACATTCACCTTCGCCATGAACAAATAGTCTGAATATGCGATTTACAAGGTCAAGTTCATTCCATCTTGGTTCTACAGATTGACTGCCTTTTCCCTTGGATCGAAAGCCATAACAAGATGGGTTGCGAGTAAAGAGTCCAGACTGCATCTTGAATTTATGGTCTCTGCGAATATCTTCGCTGATTTTGTCGCGCCACTGTCTATTGGCTGCTGCGCCTATAGTAGCTTCATATAGTCCCTTGGCTGAGTCGATATCCATATCGTCATTATCAGCAATAAAACGGATACCTTTAGCCTTGAATATCTTCATTAAAGCATCGCAAACTCCCGCGTCACGATAGAGCCTGTCGGTACGCCAGACCACAACAACATCGATTTTGTCTGCCTCCACATCCCTCATCAAGCGTGTGAGTGCAGGTCGCCAGGGTTTTGGATTTCGACCGGCATTATCCTGCCACCACCAGTCGCCCTTCTGTCCCTCTTCCTCTTGATATACAGTGATATTCTCAGGATCAAAGCCATAGTTCGTGCATACCTGCTGGCTGTAAGCAGTCTGTTCATCGATGCTTTTACTACGACCTTCGGATTTATTGGATTTCCTCGGGTATATCGCCACATTCAATTGGTCGTTAGTTTTTTCATACAATCCTGTTGGGTTGTTATGTGCAATCAGTTTACTCATAATTGATAAGTCCTTCCATTTGTATAATTCCACGTTGCAGTCAATAATAAACATAACAGATCTATAAGACTCATTAATAACATCTAAGGACAATCACCTCCCTTTGAGTTCAAAACACCTCATAAGGCCTGCTCTGAATGTATAAACTAGCGTGCTTTTAATGATATTCTGACTCCCAATGCATTCCACCTGCATGTTTTTCAATATACTTCAGTATTAATTGTCATTGTTAAAATTTACCTATTCACGTATCAAATTTATTTGTCGTATACTATTGACATATTGGTGTTCATGGTCTATGCTAGAGACAACGAGCGATTTATGTGTTCGCAGCATCAATTTGAACTGAATTCGAAGTATGCTCTTGGGAGGTGAGCTTGAAACGAGCATTCTATGCGATGCAGCAAAACCAAAAACCGCGCCAAAGTAAAAAACAATGAGGTATTGAAAGATGACAGAAAATGTACCAGAACTCGTTCAAATCGAGCACGCAACTTACGAGCAGGCTTTTAGCGCTGCTGCACAAGAAGCTTCAACAACTATGGCAACCATTGCTCCGGTGATTCTGTACAATCAGGGCAATAGAAGTTTTATCACGACCTCGTTTCCGATGCTGTATATCGATGAACGGGTGAGAATAGATACACTCGCCCGGGGGGGTAATGCGGATGAGCACTACAACCGTCCTCTAATTCCGGAACACTGTCGGGCCATAACAGAATATCTGGTAACACAGGACGATTACGTACTACCGCCGCTCTCACTGTGCGTTGAAAAAATGATTAGATGCCATATCCTGCAGAGTGCGTCAGCCGTGAAGATGGGCGTAGCTGTACTGCCAACTAGCATTCTCTATAATATCACCGATGGTCAGCACCGATGCAGGGCTATCCATGATGCTCTGACCTCCAAAGTAAACTTGGGAGATGATGGGATCGGGGTTACCATAGTGGTGGAGCACGATCTAAGTAAGGTGCACCAAATTTTTTATGACTGTGCTCAAAATAAATCAATTCCTCAAAGTCTTCTCACTGTTTACAATGGTAGAGACCATCTGGCACGTCTTGTTCGTGATATATGCAAGGAAGTACCCATATTTACTGGGCGAATCGAGCAGGTATCAAAGACAGTTGGCCGGTCCGCAATCAACATCTTCACCCTAAATCAACTCAGGACAGGTGTGGCAGAATTACTTACTGGGGATTCCTCTCAAGGAAACATCTCCCTCAGGAAGGAGATGGCTCAAAGACTTGACAGCGATCAAGCGTTTTCGGAGCATAAAAAATGGGTCACCGATTTCTTCAATGGTTTTACGAGCGCTAACAGGGAATGGTCGCACATACTGGAGTCTGGAGAACCAGCCCTAGGGGTTGTCGACACGAGTGAGATGCGCCAGAGATACGTAAGTTTTACTGGCACTGGTTTGGTAGTTCTGGGAAGGGTTGGCTATAGTATCCGCAATCTCTCTCAGTATGAGCGTGAAAGGCTTATTAACGCGCTTGCAAAACAAATCGACTGGTCCAGGGATGGCGAGATATGGCGAGGTAACATTGTTATCGATAACAAGATGAACAGCCAGCGAGCACCAGTTGGGATCGCAGTGGAACGAATCAAAGAGCAGTTGGGGATTGTCTTGTCGGAAACTGAACAGAAGCGAGTTTCAAGGCGAAGCGCAAAATGAACACCATAAATAAAGAGCGGACAGCTCCGGGAAGAACTGTCCGCATCTTCGGCGGAAAAATCCACCACTCAACAAGGAAATGATACGCCGATACTGGATCAGATGCAACTCAACTAGTTTCTATATTAGCTGAGGGTTGCTGTGGCTGTCACCACCAGTCCATATCCTATTGTGGACTGGTGGGCTTTTTGACCAACTTTAATTACAGGATCTCTGGAGTATAATATTAATGTGGTCGTTGGCTTAATGATGCAGTTATATAGGAGACGAGTTCGAGGGTTCTACTCACCAGAACCTGATGGGCAGTTGGATATTGGCTCTACCTTTGTGTAGCAATAAAATTGACAATTCATTCTTCTCCGCAGATTATGCGGGCCGTTTGTCGGATTATATCCGGCACATATCGTTGGTTTATATCGTTTGACGGTAACTAGTCAGTTTGCTCCGTCGTTAATTATCTTTTTTTACTACGATTCGCTTCCCAAGAGGGATAGCGAGTAGAACTTGCACAGCATCGAGGACATTATAGACATCAATAGCTTGTGCATCTGTTATTAAGTTGTTGGCTGCTTGGAGCTCTTCGATAAACTGAGCCCGACTGCGACCAGCAGACTTCTTGGTCATTAATATACTTATCTCTGGAAATCATATCCAAAGCCTC
>Ga0073936_10002875_pt1 | contig 25252 bp, 18 predicted proteins | sample AliMusrvi5mmetaG_FD_87041 | JGI IMG/M metagenome (GOLD analysis project Ga0073936, IMG submission 87041) | Freshwater lake bacterial and archeal communities from Alinen Mustajarvi, Finland, to study Microbial Dark Matter (Phase II) - Alinen... | ecosystem: Environmental > Aquatic > Freshwater >... | reverse complement strand
GGCTTGTTCCCTCTGATGATGACTCCGAATTGACTTAACTATCTTCCTGGAGCAATGACCCATCTGCCGTTGGCTTGACCGGCCACACAAATCGCCTCCCCGGGCCAACGGCAGATGTTAGGGAGAATTCCCAAACAGTATGGGTTTGAATCATGGAGGCATGACTCTGCTGGCCCGTGCCGGTTCCCTGGCCGCGGATCGGACTGTCCAGTCTCAGACATCCTGAACTCTGCCGGGAAATCGTCTGCAAGATCGGGAAAACCCATGAACCGGAAACAACTGGAAAGGTGGATGTCCCGTGGAGCGGTCTGCTATCAATCCCAACGGGATTGTGACTCAAAGCCCAGGGTTGCGAGGAACGAGCTACCCTGGGCCAGGCATCCCGTTCTTTCCCAACCCCAAGCGGGGTTGCGTCCGGGACGAACGTCAGGAGTGAGGGTGACGTTTCTAACACAACCCCGGCGGGGTTGGGGATTTCGGCATCACCACGATTGGCAATGGAATGACGATTCCCGGATCGGTGTGGAAAGTCGTCCTGGTGGTACCCGCCGGTACCGGGAGTTTGGACAGCCGGGTGGGTGTGGGTTCACGGGTGATCGCGATCAAGACGCCTAACAATGCTTCCGTTAGTTCCACTTGGCAGAGTTACCTGACATCGGTATCGCGGATTGAGACGGAGACGGGACTCACCTTTTTTTCCACGCTGTCCCCAGCCACGGCCTGCTATCTGCGCAAGGTGACCGACACGGGAACCGGTCCGAACACGCCGGCGGTGATCACGTCATTCAGCCCGGATTCCGGTCCGGCGGGGTGCGCGGTGACGATCACCGGCTACAATTTCCAGAAACGCTCATCTTTGCCATCTCCAATGAAATTTCCGGATTTTGGCATGGCGGTTGAAAACCGCCGCCACGGTTCCGTGCCCGGAAACTTTCAGGTTGGTCGGGTGGGCAACCGTCTCCCCTTCGCCGGATGTGGTGATATCGTCACCTGCAATTCCAACCGCATATCTATCAGCCAGCGCGTGGTCTGCTAGATAGTATTTATGTAACAAAATCGTCGCACGAATCCCCTTCCTGATCCGGCACTCGCCGTGAAGTATCCCGCCGCATCCCGCAACCCATGGTTTCCAATACCAATTCATTCTAATATCCACGCTCTTCCAGACCGGAACCTTCGTATGGCTGCCCCGGCTGGCCGCGCTGCGCTCAATTTCAACAACCACAGCATGCACCAATCCAAACATCCCCTAACTCATACCCACCTGTTCCCATGAATCCATCCATGCTCACTTCACGAAGCGGCGGCAAGTCGCTCATTTCCGGTCTGCTGGCGCTCGTCGCCGGCGGCACTTCGTTCCTGTCCCGAACCGCGCAAGCGGCAGCGTCCGCCGCAACGCGGAGCATTCCCGCCCTTGGAAGGATCCCGCGTTTTCTCAGTGCAGGATTCCTATCAGGGGCTTTGTCTGCTGCGTTCATGGTTCCGAATACGGCGAAGGCCGGGATCATCATCTCGGAGGTGGCGCCGTGGTCCAGCGGCAACAGCTCCCTTGCCGCCGACTGGTTTGAGCTGACCAATACCGGTGCCTCAGCCGTGAACATCACCGGTTGGAAAATGGACGACAACTCGTTCGCTTTCGCTAACGCGGTAGCCTTGAACGGCATCACCAGTATTACGGCAGGGGAATCGGTCATCTTCATCGAGTTGGGTAGCGGCCATACGGCGGCTGGCGACGCGGCGGCGTTCAAGACCCTGTGGTTCGGAGCCAACCCGCCGGCTGGCCTACAAATCGGCAGCTATGGCGGCTCGGGCGTCGGCCTCAGCACCAGCGCGGATGGCGTCATCATCTTTAACAGTTCCGGCGTCCAGCAGGCGAAAGTCAGCTTCGGTACTTCGCCCACCGGCACGTTCCCGACCTTCGACAACGCGGCTGGCCTGGACAACACGACGATTTCGGCGCTGAGCGTTGTGGGCACCCATGGCGCGTTCGTGGCGGCAAACGATTCGAAAGAGATTGGCTCGCCCGGCACCATTGGTTCCGCAGGCACGGCCCCGCCCACGCTCACGGCCGCAGCCAGTGCCACGGTGGATGTGCCCTTTGTGGTGACCTTTACGGACAACGCCACTTGGCGCGCCGCGATCACCGGCGTGACGGTCGGTGGCTCGAATCTGACCGCCGGTTACAGCGTGGCCGCCGGGATGATCACATTCACGCCGTCGGCCTCGGTCCCGGCCAACCTGCTGCAGAACACCGACGGCAAGAGCATCGCCGTGTCCGCCACAGGTTACTCCGACGCCACGGTTACGCAAACCATAGGGGTCGGGGCGGCTAACAAGCTGGCCATCACCACCCAACCGGCGGCACCCGCTGTCAACGGCGGCTCGCTGGCCACCCAGCCGGTGGTGACCCTTGTCGATCAATACGGCAACCTGACCGCCAGCACGGCCAACGTCACGGCGACCGTCGGTGCCGGCACCTGGACACTTGGCGGCACGACCGCGAAAGCCGCCGCTGCCGGAACGGTCACCTTCGCCGATCTAACCGCCACCTCCGCGACCGGCGTGACCGGTGCGACCATTTCCTTCGACAGCCTCGGCCTGACCGGAATCACGTCGTCCAGCTTCAATATCTCCTCACCGACGGTGCCGCCCACGGTCAGCATGATCGCTCCATCTAACAACGCGAGCTTCATTGCCCCGGCATCCATCACCATCACCGCAGACGCCGCCGATTCGGATGGCACCGTAGGCAAGGTCGAGTTCTTCAACGGCACCACCAAACTCGGCGAGGCTCCTAGCGCTCCCTATACCTATAACTGGTCCGGCGTTGCGGTCGGCGATTACACGCTCACCGCCAGGGCCACCGACAACGTGGGTGCCTCGACCACCTCCGCCGCCGTGGTCGTGCATGTGCTGGCCAACCAGCCGCCGACGATTTCCCAGACCGCACCTGCGGACCTGGCCAGCGTAGCCACCCCGGCGACGAACCTTGCGCTTTCCCTAACAGACCCGGAGGCGCAGCCGCTCACCGTTACCTTCTATGGTCGCGAGAAAACCGCGACAGCCGGCGCGGACTTCACCCTGGTGACGCTGCCGGACACGCAGTTCTACACCTCGAACACAAGCTACTTCAGCAACTTCACGGCGCAGACCCAGTGGATCGTCGCGCAGCGCAACGCGCTGAACATCGCCTTCGTGTCGCACATGGGCGATATGACCGACGGGAGCACCGCACCGGAGTTCGCGCGGGGCGACACGGCGATGAAGATCATCGAGGAGCCGGTCACCATGGGCCTGCCATCCGGCATTCCATGGGGCGGCGCACCCGGCAATCATGACAACACGAGCGACTGGGACACCACCTTTGGTCCGTCGCGTTTCGCGGGACGTCCGTATTTCCAAGGCAACTACCCCACGGGATCGGCCGTTAACAGTTATCAGTTTTTCAGCGCGGGCGGGATGGACTTCCTCCACATCAACCTGACCATGGCACCCAGCGCTGCGGCGATCGCCTGGGCGGATGGCATTCTCAAGGCCAACCCGAACCGCCGCGCGATCCTGACAAGCCATTCGATTCTCAATGCGGGCGGCAGCCAGACGACGTGGACCGCCGAGGGAACCACGATTTATGAAGCGCTGAAGGGCAACCCGAATCTGTTCCTGATGTTGTGCGGTCACAACCACGGCATCGGCCGGCGTGTGGACACCTATAACGGCAACACGATCTACAGTGTGTTGCAGGACTATCAGAGCGAGGCCAATGGCGGCGACTCGTGGTTGCGCTACTTCACCTTCTCGCCCGCGAATAACAAGATCACGACCTATGTCATCCGCTGCACCGACGGATCGCGCCGCACCGACTCTGAAAGCCAATTCGATATGACATATAACATGCAGGGTTCCGCGCCATGGACGACGCTTGGAACGGTGAACGTCGCCGCTGCGGGTACCAACGCCAGTCTTCCATGGACGAATCTGAAGGCAGGCACCCATTATGAATGGTATGCCACCGTCACCGATGGCGTCACCCCGGTGACCAGTGCCACGCGCAGCTTCACTGCGGCCACGCCGCCCACCCTCGCGCTCACCGCTCCGGCGAATAACGCGAGTTTCATCGCCCCGGCGACCGTCACCCTTACCGCCACCGCCGCTGATTCGGATGGCACGGTGAGCAAGGTCGAGTTCTTCGATGGCTCTAGCAAAATCGGCGAGGACACGAGCGCTCCTTACTCGTTCGATTGGACGAATGTCGCGGCCGGTGATCACACGCTGACCGCCAAAGCCACCGACAACATCGGCCTCGCCACGGTTTCCTCGCCAGTCGTAATCCATGTCGCGGCGAAGCAAACCTACACCTTGTGGGCTGCCGCAAACGCACCCGGCCAGGCTGCCGATCAGAACAACAACAACGACGGCGTGCCCAACGGGGTGAAGTACTTCATGGGCGCCGACGGATCGTCGCCGACCATCAATCCGGGCATCGTGAAAGGCGCGATCACCTGGCCGAAGAGTTCGTTGTTTGTGGGTACCTATGTGGTGGAGGTCTCATCCGACCTCGCCAACTGGGAACCCGCTGACAAGCATTATGCTGACCACCTCACGGACTACAGCACGTCGGTGGAGTTCTCCCTGCCATCCGCCGCGAACAATCTTTTCGTCCGCCTGCGGGTGGTGCCTACACCGTGACGGTCTATCAGAACACGGCATTTCCGCTTCATACCTGCCCTGCCAACAGCGGAATATCATCGACTACAGACACACCTGACATCTTATGTGCAAGTTCTCCCGCATCCCAACCATGCTGCCAGGTTTGACCTGCCTGTCATTGTTTTGCCTAACCATCTCGGCCACTGCGGCGGCAGACGAGGCACGCGTCACCTTCCATAACAGCATCACCGAACTGCCCGCCGCAGTCGCCACAACGGGCCATGACGTATTGGCGATCAATGAATCGGACACGATGGAGTTCGGCGTGGCCATGCGACTCCGCGACTATCCGCAGATGCGGGAGCGCATCGCCCGGGGCGAGATCATATCCCGTGACGAGTTGAATCATGCGTATCTGCCGCTCCAGGACGATTACGACGCGGTGGTCAGGTGGCTCACTGGCGAGGGCTTCGTCATTACCCGGGATGATCCCGACCGCCTGGTTGTTTACGCCCAGGGCACGCTCACCCGGATCCGGCAAAGCCTGCGGGTCCATCTGGTCACGGTGACGGCGAATGGCGGCATCAACTATCATGCGGCCGACACCGCGCCGAGCCTGCCGTTGAGCATCGCCACGCCGGTCCTTGGCATCAACCATCTCCAACCGTTCCACCAACGGAACAAGCACGCCGTCCGGCAACCGCTCACCAACAACGCGCCTCCATTCAAGATCAATGAAATCCTTGCCGCCTACAATGCCGCCAACCTCGGTGTGACGGGCGCGAACCAGAAGATCGCGATCCTCATTGATACCGCAGCGAAGAACTCCGACCTGACATCCTTCTGGAGCGCCAACGGCGTCGCGCAATCCACTGCGAACATCGAGGTCATCAACGTCAACGGCGGCACCCTGCCTGCGACCAGCGGTGAGGAAACGCTGGATGAGGAATGGAGCAGCGGCATCGCGCCAGGTGCGAAGATACGTGTTTACGCGTCGCGGACATTGAACGACGCCGACCTCGACAAGTGTCTCCAAAGACTGATCAACGACCTGCCAACCCAGCCGCAGATCCACCAGCTTTCGATCAGTCTTGGACTCGGCGAGACTTATGTCAGTCAGGCGCAGTTCACCACCGACGCCCAGCTTTTCGCCACCATCGCCAGCGGCGGAGTGAGTATTTTCGTGTCATCCGGCGACGGGGGTTCCACGCCCGATGACCAAGGCGGCAGCACCGGCCCGCTGCAGGTGGAACATTACGCGTCGGATCCCAGCGTGACCGCCGTTGGCGGCACGTCATTGAATGTGAACTCCGGCACCGGAGCGCGCACGAGCGAGAGCGCGTGGAGCGGCAGCGGCGGCGGTGTCAGCATCCAGTTCGCCCGCCCGTCGTGGCAAAGCGGGACCGGCGTGCCTGCGGTAACCAAGCGTTGCGTGCCGGACGTTTGTCTTGCCGCGGATCCCAACACCGGTGCCTATGTCTATATGGCGGGCGTCCAGCAATACGGAGGAACTAGCTGGAGCGCGCCCGCCTGGGCCGGCTTCTGCGCGCTGATCAACGAGGCCCGGGCCAACGCCGGCAAGCAGCCGCTCGGACTGATCAATCCCAGCCTCTATCCGCTGATTGGAACCAATAACTTCTACGATGTCACCACCGGCAGCAACGCCACCAGCACCAGCGGAGGGAAATACGCCGCATCGACCGGCTACGACCAGGCCACCGGCATCGGCGCGCCGAACATGGCAATCCTGTTAGCCACCCTCGCCGCCCAACAGGCGCCGCAGCCGATGATCGGCAGTTTCAACCCGTCCAGCGGAGTGGAGAACACCCAGGTGGTCATCACAGGAACGAACTTCGGTTCCGCATCAGCCGTCAAGTTCAACGGCACCAGCGCCGCCTTCACCGTGAACTCCACGACGCAAATCACGGCGTTCTCACCGGCAGGCGCTAGCAGCGGGCCGATCACCGTGACCACGCCCAGCGGCACGGCCACCAGTGCTACGAGTTATACCGTAATTCCCGGCCTTCCGGCGCCTGGCATCGTTGGATTCTCTCCAAGTTATGGATTGCCAGGCTCCACGGTTGTCATCACGGGAACCAATCTGACAGGTGCCACCGCCGTGAGCTTTAATGGCGTCAACGCCGCCGCATTCACGGTGAACTCCGCTACCCAAATCAGCGCCACCGTTTCTACCGCCGCCACGACCGGGCCGATTGGTGTCACCACGCCCAGCGGCACGGCCACCAGTGGTGCCGGCTTCACGATGCTCACGGGTGATGGCACGCCCACCATCACGTCATTCTCACCCGCCGCCGGCTCGGTGAATTCCACCGTCACCATCAGCGGCACGAATTTCGTCAATGTCACCAGTGTCACCTTCGGCGGTACGCCCGCGGTCTCGCCCACGATCACATCTCCCACACAAATCACGGTTTCCGTTCCCGCCGGCGCTCTAACAGGCGATATCGCGGTGACCACCGGCCTTGGAACCGCCACCAGTTCCACCAGCTTCACCGTGGGATCCGCGCCGGCTAGCTCGATCGTCATCAGCCAGATCTATGGCGGTGGCGGCAACTCCGGCGCCGTCTATCAAAACGATTATATCGAACTCTACAACCGCGGCGCGTCCGCCGTCGATATTACCGGCTGGTCCGTGCAATATGCCAGCGCCACTGGTACTAACTGGGCCGTGATCGCCCTCAGCGGCACGATGCAGCCGGGACATTACTATCTTGTCAAAGCGGCGTCCGGCGGCACAACAAGCACCGCGCTACCCACTGCCGACGCCACCAACGTGGGGGTGAACCTGAGCGCCACCAAGGGCAAAGTCGCTCTAATGAATATCGGCACCTCCATTACCTCCGGCACCAGTTCACCGGTGGGATTGGCGGGCCTGGTGGACTTCGTCGGGTACGGTTCCGCAGACTCCTACGAGGGAAGCGGTCCGACGGTTGCGCCTTCCGCCACTGTATCCGTCCTGCGTCTCGGTGCGGGGGCCACGGACACCGGCGATAACGCGGCGGACTTCACCACTGGCGCGCCCAACCCGCGCAACTCATCCACCGGTACGGTCACCACCGCGCCGGACCTGACGATCACCAAATCCCACACCGGAAACTTCACGCAAGGAGATACGGGTAAAACCTATACGATCACCATCACCAACAGCGGCAGCGCCGCCACTAACGGCACCGTGACGGTCATCGACTCGCTTCCGACCGGACTCACCGCAAGCGCTCTCAGCGGCACCGGCTGGACGGTCAATCTTGTCACGCTCACCGCCACCCGCAGTGATGCCCTGGCCGCCGGCACCAGTTATCCGCCGCTCACCGTGACAGTCAATGTGGCCGCCAATGCGGGCAACGTCACTAACATCGCCAGCGTCTTCGGCGGCGGCGAAACCAATACCAGTAACAACACCGCCAGCGACACGACCACAGTCACCACGAGCGGCGGTGGAGGAACGCCGGTCGTGCTCGCGGCATGGGATGTCAGCGGCCAAAGCAGTTACGGCACGTCCCAGCTCGCTGCGACAACCGCCTACCCGAACGTCACCGTGGGCGGACTCACACGCAGATCGGGCGTGGGTCTAACTGGCTCACCAGCGCTCAGGGCCTGGGGCGGCAATAACTGGACCAGCGCGTCTGCCGCCGCGGCTGTAACAGCCAACCAATATGTCACATTCACGGTCACGCCGACCGCCGCCGTCTCCTATTCCTCGATTAGCAAATTCGATTACCGGCGCTCGCCCAGCGGCCCGGCGAACGGGGTGCTCCAGTATCAGGTCGGATCTGGCGCGTTCGCGGATATCACAACGCTTTCCTACTCATCAACCTCAACCTCCGGGGCCTCCATTGGAGCGATCAGTCTGACCGGCGTGTCAGCCTTGCAAAGCGTCCCTCCCGGCACTACCGTCACCTTCAGAATCGTGAACTACGGTGGTGCCGCAGCGGGAAACTGGTATATCTTCGATTACTCGAATACCACCGCGAGCGACTTCGAGGTCCAAGGTGCCATTTTGACTATCGGCACCCCGGATCTCACGCTCACCAAAACCCACACCGGCAATTTCACCCAGGCCGATACCGGCAAGACCTACACGATCGCGGTCACCAACGTCGGCACCGCAGCCACCTCCGGCACCGTGAGCGTACATGATATCCTGCCCATCGGTCTAACGACAACGGCCATGGGAGGCAGCGGCTGGAACGTGAATGTCGCCACGCTGACCGCCACCCGCAGCGATGTCCTGGCGCCCGGCGCGAGTTATCCGCCGCTCACCGTCACCGTGACCGTCGCCCCGGACGCCGCCACAAGTCTAACCAACACCGCAAACGTGTCAGGCGGCGGGGAAACGAACGTTACCAATAACAGTGTCAGCGACCCCACTACCATCATCGCTCTGCCACCCGTCCAGTCATGGCGCCTGCACTGGTTCGGTGATACCACGGACGGCGGCACCGGGGCCGACCTGAATGCCGCTGCCAACGACGGCATCCCCAATCTCCTCAAATACGCCCTCAACCTCACGCCACCGCAAACCCCGGCGACCACCGTCAACGCCGTCAAACCGGACACCGGCACCGGCACGCTCCGCCTCACCGTCACCAAGAACCCCGCCGCCACCGACATCAGTTATATCATCGAAGGCACCGGCGACCTTGCCGACCCGCAAAGCTGGACCACCGACGGCATCGTGATCGATTCCAATACCACCACCACTCTCCAGGCCCACGACAGCACACCCCTAACAAGCGGCTGCAGGTTCCTGCGCCTGAAAGTGACACGGCCATGACAGGCGGACGGGTGAACGGAGGGGCTAGGGGTTAGGGGCTGGCGGTCAGGGGCTAGAGGCTCTGACATCCTGATCTCTGCCGGGAAATCGTCTGCAAGATCGGGAAAACCCATGAACCGGAAACACCTGGAAAGGTGGATGTCCCGTGGAGCGGACTGCTATCAATCCCAACGGGATTGTGACTCAAAGCCCAGGGTTGCGAGGAACGAGCTACCCTGGGTCAGGCATCCCGTTCTTTCCCAACTCCAAGCGGGGTTGCGTCCGGGACGAACGTCAGGAGTGAGGGTGGCGTTTCTAACACAACCCCGGCGGGGTTGGGGATTTCCAACGCCCCGCACCCAGGGTAGTCGCTACGCTCCAACCCTGGGCTTTGAGACAAAACCCCTTTGGGGTACGACAAATAGGCGGCCTTGTTTCGTGTTCATCCGCTTTCCCTACACTTACGATGTCTGAGCCTGTCGCTTCACGGGCAGCCAGGCGGGACGCGCTGTCTTCCCTCACAGGCTGGAAGCATGTTCTCCTGTCAAAGAGCACCCTGCCCGCCCCAGGCGGCTCACAGATGATGACGCCCTCTGGTTTGTTAGACGCCACGGCACGACCCGTCCCCTCCGAAATGGCGGTCATTGCGCACCCATCGCCCCGCCGCCCATTGTGTCGGAGTTGTTGCAAACATCCGGTTGCCCACACCGAAAAATGCGTGCCTTATACGCCCGAACATTTCCCGTCCCAATCGCTCTCACACATCGTACTCCCTTTCCGTTATGAAAATTAAAACAGTTATTCTCACCCTGGCAGTTGCTACCCTAGTCAGCCAAGCCCTTTTGGCATCGACCTACAGTTGGAACAACGGAGGCACCGACTGGGCTACCGCGGCCAACTGGAGCACAGCCGTTCCGACCGCAACTGATATCGCCTCCTTCAATCCTCAGTCCGGCACCGGAACGACGATCAATAACCCGGTCATTACAGGAACCGGGAATGTGGCGTCGGCCTTGAACATCAACAATAACTTCCTCGGTGGCGTTTATAGCTTTAGCGGCACCGGCACGCTGACGCTGGGGGGCGCTGTCACCGTGCGCGGTATTGGCACGCAAACGATCAGTGGCCCGATCCTTAAAGGTGCGGCGGCGGGCAACCTGACCTTCAACGTCGGCGCGGATGCGGGACTGACACTCGCGGGCGCGACCACGGCGACAACAAACTCGGGTGCCGTGAACATCAATGGAGGAATGTTCACCATCGACAACTCCACCAGCACGACGGCAAAGCTAAGCGGCAACGCCGTTTCCATGAATGGAGGCGGCACCTTGGCGCTCGTTGGCAATGCTTCTGGAACGACGCTCAGTCTGGGAAATCTGACCACGACTGACAACAGCTTAGGTGGCAATAATGTAATCAAAGTCACGCCCAATGGTGCGGCAACCGTGGTTAACTTTGCCGCCACATCCACCGGCTCGTTGCGCGGAGGCACCCGTTCGACATGGGACTTTCAGGCGGCAGGCGGGAACTTGGGCGATGCGAACGGTGCCAGAATTACTTTTACGAGTGCGCCTTTCGTGAGCAGTGCCAATGGGCTGTTCGCCAATACTGCAACAGGAGCAACTGTCGGTTTCGCAACGGTTACGGACGCGCTGGGCAAGAATTTCGCGACCTATAATACGGCAGGCACCACAGCAATCGGTGTAGTCTCGATCGCCAATACGGGGCAAACGATCGCCACGGTCACCACCGTGACAAGTGCTGCCAACCTTGCAGCCTTGACCGCGGCATCGAAGGGTCAATTCAATGCGCCGACGGGCACCACTACCGCGTCCGGAACAATCACCTCGGCGACCCTGCGGGTTTCTCCCGCTAGCGGCGCGACGCTTGCGATGGGTTCCAATGGTTTGACGGTGTCGGCAATCATGTTAGACGGTGCCAATGACTTTGCACTGTCCGGCAGTGGCAGCTTTGGAAGCGGAACATCTTACATTTATGTCAACAACACATCTACTACGCTCTCCACAAGCATGGTGATGATCAAGTCAAATGCCGCCACGGTGTTTGCCGGGCCGGGTGTTGTGGATTTCACATCTGCCACCAGCCAGAACTCCAGCGGGAACAACAACAATCGTATCAGCGTTACCGGTGGCGTGCTCCGTGCGACACCAACCAACGGCGGGTTTGCTGCTGCCTCTGGCGGCGTGTTTTCTCTGACTGGAGGAGTCCTGGAAATCAAGAACGGTTCGAATGGTACGGGAGCGAGTGCCGATTTTACCCGAAGCTTAGGTAGTTCGGCGGGTAATGTGAATTTTGGAGGCGGCACGACAGCGGAAATCGGCAGCGGTGGATTTTCAGCCTTCGGTGCGCCAGCGTCTGTTAATATCGGCGGCGCGGCTAGCCCGTCCACACTCACCTGGGGAGCGACTGTGAATTTTGTTGGCGATGGTTACGCCCTTAAATTCGGCTCCACCAAGAGCAATGCGGTCCTGACTTTCCTCAATCCCCTTGCGCTCGACAGCGGCACGGCCGGAACATATGCGGCGCGTGAAATCAATGTTACGGCTGGTACAGGCGGCGACAAAACCGTAATTTCGGGTGTGGTCGGTGGCTCCAGTACCACTGATTTGATCAAGACTGGCGCAGGTGTTTTGGAGTTTAAGGGAACCAACACTTACATGGGCAACACGCTCATTCAGCAGGGCTCCCTGGTCATCAATGGCAACCAAATCAATGCGCTGGGAGCGGTGACGGTGAGTGGTGCTGGCACCCTTCTTGCTGGTACCGGCACGGTGGGTGGAGACACCACCATCAATGCAGGGGCGATCCATTCGCCGGGTGCGGTGGGAGCGGTGGGACGGCAGACGTTTGATCATGACGGTGGGGATGACACTACCAATCTCACCTACAAGGCTGGCTCCATTTTCTCGTGGGATTTGGCATCAACTCCAGCGACATCGGGGCGTGGCACCTCCTATGATGCGGTCGATGTCAATGGAACCCTGACCGGACCCGGTGGTGCCATCTTCCGGGTCGTTCTGAATGGATCCCAGAACTTCAGCGAGGAATTTTGGAAAACCACGCGCACATGGAGTGACATCTTCTCGGGCGATAACGCCGATGGCGTGAACCTCGCCACCATCTTTTCCGGCGGCTTTGAATACTACAACTCCACCACTGGTGCTCTCAATAACATCCCGACCACCCAGGGCTCATTCAAGTTCACCGGAGACAGCCTCACCTGGACCGCGGTTCCCGAGCCGACCACGGCGCTGGCGGGTTTGCTGTTAGGAGCCGGGATGCTGCGGCGGCGGAGGAAGTAATCGTGGATTGAAGATCGAGGATCGGAGATAGCAGATAAAGAAACAGCGCGAAGCACCTCTTTCTCTTCATCCTCAATCCTCAATCGGCTCGCGTGCGAGCCACCATTTTTCTGGAGTTATAGGTTTTCTCCGGGAAGGGCGGGGTCGCTGGTTTTGTTATCAGCGGCCCCGCCTCGCTTTCAGGGGGTGGCGGGCCGGTGATCTAACACACGTGGGTTTCCATGGCGAATCCGTCACGGTTTTCCGTTTCACGAAGCGGCCGGTTTGGCGATACACCTTGCACATGACCATTTTCAACCGCGATGGGTACAGCCGGACCCGGGAGACCATCGAGCTTTGTGTTACGTTGGCATGCGGCGCGTTGCTCACCGGCTGGATACTCTTGAGTGCGCCGCGGGATGTCCCGGCAAGGGCCGTCGGAACGAACGCGGCGGAAGTGTCCGAGGCGGGATCCGTGCCATCTCCCCAGCGAGACCCGGCACCCTCCGCCGGGATCCATCCCGATGACCGTAGCGGCGGCCATGCATCGCCGTCGGCACCGGTGGCGCTCACGCGGTAGCCATCCGCAAAGTGGTGACGTATGTCAGATATGTTGTTGTCGCGGGCGCATCCGGCCAATACGGTCCGTTTAACAGGAGGACAGGCGCGGAGCGCTGTCTGCCCACACGGCAGGAATCGTCGGGAAATTGACTCCCTTGGCCGAGGGGGTGATTTCCCCGGCTTCGAGGATCATCGCCAGGCGGTCTGCGGTGGTGTAGTGGTAAATCGGGTTCATTGCGGGAAGTTCCTTGCCAACGGTTGCCTGCACGCCTGGGCGGGCTGACCGGACATGTCACGGGCAAAGCACCATATGGGCAAGTGCTTCCTCGTTGATACCGGACAGCGCCAAGTCGGTTAGCCTGTCGTCGGTTGCCCGCACATCCTTCAGGAGATCCCGCAGGATTACCGCGGCGTCGAAGTTTCCCAAAATTTCCGCCCACTCGTACAGGCAGCCGAGCGATGCCATTTCATAATGTTCAAGTTTTTGTACCGCAGCGATCAGAGCCGCGTTGACGGTCGGCGAGCCGACGAAATCCGCGGCATCGTCCTCGCAGTCCTGTAGCAAGCCGATGGCAACTTTGTTGTTTTTGCGCATGGGGGTCTCCATGAAGTAATCGAAGATCTGCTCGATCCTCGTGACATGCCATCTGGTTTCCTTGAGATGAAACAGAAGGGCATCCCTGAGTTTCCCGCTGGCGGCCATTCTGGCCAATCTTGGCAAGGTGTTGGCGATTCGCATTTCGGCGTCATAGATTTCCGCCAGATCGTTCAGAAAAAGTTCAGAAAAAGTTCCTTGAGTGTTTTCATGATTCCTGTTGGTGGGGTTGTGGAAACGACAGTCGCCCGGATTCTAACTGGAAAGCGGCCGGCTGGATTGTCGGATAACGATAGCCACCTGAGCGGTGGGCTGCGATAGGAGGCGCTATGTTTCGGTTAAATCCAATTCCGCAATGGTTGCGAACTTGTCACACTCGTGATGATGCCCGGGACGGGTCATGGCAGATGCGGAATGTTTGGCCGTGTGACGAAATTGTCAGACGATGACGGCTGTCAAGCGCACGGGAACCGGCCATCGTCGGGGTCGATGTTGATCCGACTTGGCCCGAAAACCACGCTGACCCACCGCGCCCAGGACGCCATCTTCCATCGCGTGCATGGCGGGAACCTCGTCTATAACACCTGTTGGGAGGATCCGCGCCTCGACCGGCAGATGCTCGACCTCAAGTCCGACAGCCGTGTGGTCATGATCACCAGTGCCGGCTGCAATGCCCTTGACTATTTGCTCGACGGGCCGGCGGAGATTCATGCGGTGGACATGAACCCCCGGCAGAACGCGTTGCTGCAACTCAAGATCGCCATGATTGAGTGGGCGGATTTCGATGATCTGTTCAGGCTGTTCGGCCATGGGGCACACCCGAAGTTCGAGTCCCTGTTGAACGGGATAAAGGGCGATTTGCATCCGTTTGCCAGCCGCTACTGGCAGGCGAAGAGCCACTACTTCCATAGTTCCAGACTCAATCCGTCGTTCTATTATCGGGGAACCGCGGGAAAGCTGGCATGGCTCGCATTGCATATCTTCAAGCGCGGCAGCCGCAGGGTTCGGGATTGTATGGCGGCACTTCAGCATGTCACCAGTCTCCAGGAACAGCGGGAACTCTATGAGCGGGTCCGCCCCACCCTGTGGAACGGGGTGGTCACATGGCTGCTGCGCCAACCGATGGCCATGACCATGCTGGGCGTGCCGAGATCGCAACTCCGCATGATCGAATGCCATTTCAACGGCGGTATCACGGGATTCATCCAGGCCAAGCTGGAGCATGTGCTCACCCAGGTCCCGTTTTGGGATAACTATTTCTGGCGCGTTTACCTGACCGGCCGCTACACCCGTGAATGCTGCCCGAATTACCTGCGGGAACAACATCAGTCCGAACTGAGGAGCATGGTCGGGCGCATTGCCATTCACAGCACGACCATCGCCAATTTCCTGCGGGAAAATCCTGGCGATTACACCCATTATGTGCTGCTGGATCATCAGGACTGGCTGGCCGCGCACAATTCGCAGGCACTCGAAGAGGAGTGGCGCCTGATTCTGGAAAACAGCATGCCCGGCACTTGCATCCTGATGCGCTCGGCCAGCCCGGCAATCCATTTCATTCCCGAGTTCGCCATGCGGTGCCTGCAACCGCATATCGCCTTGGCGGAAAGCCTGCATGCGCAGGACCGTGTGGGAACCTATGGTTGCACCTTCCTCGCCCACGTCACCCCATGAGCAACCCAAGCCTGAACCGGGACTCACTAACAGCATACTACCGCTGGCACGCCTGGATTTATGATATCACTCGCTGGACCTTCCTCTTCGGCAGACGCGAGATCATCCGCCAGGCAGCCTGCCGCATGGCCCGGCCCGCGCGCATCCTCGAGATCGGCTGCGGCACGGGCAGCAATCTGGTGGAGTTGGCGGAGCGCTTTCCTGCCGCTTCGGTCACCGGACTCGATCTGTCAAAGGACATGCTCGACCGCGCCCGCGCCAAGGTGGAACGTTTCGGGTCTCGCGTGGTGCTGCTGCATCGCCCGTATGACGCGCCTGTCGCCAACGGCGGGAAGTTCGATCTCATCGTTTTGAGTTATGCCTTGTCGATGATCAATCCGGGGTATGACGAGGTGCTGCGGATGTGCCAAGCCGACTTGAGTGCCACGGGCGTCATCGCGATCGTTGATTTCCATCAGTCGCGCAGCGCCTGGTTCCGGCGCTGGATGGGGGTGAACCATGTGCGCATGGAAGGTCAGATCCTCGCCGAACTCGACAACTCCTACGAGCATCTTTTCAGCCGGGTGCATCCTGGGTGCGGGTACCTGTGGCACTATTTGCTCTATATCGGAAAAAAATGACCTTCGAATCCGCCACCAATCCCTGATTCGGGGAAAAATTGAGGGCGTGATGCCGAAGCACCACGCCCTGTCTATGGCACCCAACGATATAATGCTCTTTCTGCTCGGGGAAGAAGGTTCTAGAACCTGAACACCTGAACGTCCGAACGATCGCGCACCCGGGAGGTTGTTGCAATGTCTGTCTTGTGACAATCAGGTCACGAATCCTGCAAGGTGTTGCGAAGAAACATCCTCAGACATGCTGATGCGGAGGAAAACAGCATGAGATCTTGTGAATAATAGACGGCGGGCAGAATGCGCGCGCCACGGTGGGGCGAGCATTCTGCCCGGAACCAAATGGTTTTCATCATATCCCGGACTGGTGTCGAAACCCGGCAAAGTTCAGGATGTCTGATCCGGTGGCGGTTGCCGCCGCTTTGGTGCGATAGCGCGGGGTCACGGGAAACGGTTGGACAAGGGGATGCTGGTGGCGCAAGGTGGGTGTCAATCCACTGGCAACCAACGGGTTGAGTGCGTTCTGAAATACGGATTGACGCGGTAGGGTGAAGCGGTGGAAACTTACGTTGAATCTGGAGTGTCTAACACCATCATGAAGGCTAGGATGGCGAGGCCGCGTCCAGTCGTATTCAGTGAATGGGAAAAGCACCGGCATGTGTGTGTGACATGAACGGACCGGAGGTCCATTATCAACAAAACCATGAGCGAAGAGACCGAACTTAAGCTGCGACTGCCAGTCGAACAGGCGCAGACCAGTAATCGCCTGAACCGGCGGGATGCCCTCAGGCCGGTCAAAGCGGTTCGTGTCGCGTTTGACAGTTCACTTTCCCCACGCGATGCGGCGCGCCGCATCGTCGATTCTTGCCTGGCACACTTACAGGCAAACGAAGCGGGTGTGATTGCGAGCGATGACCCGGAATTCGTGCACCAGATGCGGGTGGCCATCCGGCGGCTTCGTTCGGCGCTGCGCGTGTTTCGCGGGATCATCGGCAAGGATTTCCTCGACGACGTGACCCCCTGCCTGCGGTGGCTCGGTCGCATGCTGGGCGAGGCGCGCGATTGGGACGTCTTCCATGGTGAGACCCTGCCGCCGCTTGTCACCGCCTATGGCGATAAAGCCGTTGCGCGTCACATTTCCGATGCGGTCAAACAGCATCGTGATCGCGCCCGGACGGCGATGCGTGAAGCGCTGGCATCAGGCCGCTATGCCCGCGTGATCTTCGGAGTGTGGCGCTGGATCACCGAGGTCGATACCACACCGCCGGTCGCGGAACCGCCGGTCACGCTGATGGACTTCGCATCGCGAGCGGTGCGACGGCGGCACAAGCGCGTGTTGGATCAGGCGCGGCGGCTCGGATCTCTATCAGAGTTGGAACGTCACGGCCTGCGTCTTGCCACCAAGCAACTGCGCTATGCCGTGGAATTCTTCTCGCCGCTTTTCCCTGCCGCCAGCGTGGCGCATTACCTGAGGCAACTGGAGAAGATCCAGTCCACACTGGGCGCGGCCAATGATGCGGCCAATGCGCTGCGCATGATCGCCGCAGTGGAAACGCCAACGGCATTTGCGGCATTTTCACGCGGCTGGTTCCTCGGCCGGGCGGAAAATCATCTCGAACGGAGCTGTGCTGTTTTTGCCAGACTGCGGCGGGCACCGCAGTTGTGGGATGACAAGCCGGCTAGCAAGGTATGATATGTTCCGCCGCAGGTGGTGAGCCCGGGGATTTGTCTAGGAAAACGCGCGACCATTGTCGCAACATCGTCACCATGGAGATTTCGCCGTTAGTCCGGCAATCCGCTAGGTTTCCATTCGTCTGCGGCAGTTGTGCAAGGTGATGACACCAGGCGCGACCCATGGACAATCGAAACCAACACATGACGCATATGAACAACCATGACCTGCTCTATCCGGACCGCGTGAGCGTTCCATCCGAACTTACGTTTGAAAGGATTTGGGACGGCGAGGCCGTGTCCAACCTCATCCGTTCGAAGTGCGACCACGGCGAAACGCCCGCCTTCCTGTTTCTGGGAAAGAAGGAAGCCGCGCTGCTGCGGGAACATCTGGCGCAATCGTTCGGCGACGAATCCGTGAGCACCCTGAATGGCTCCTATCATCTGGGCCTCAAGGTGGTGACCATCGATTGCGAGAGCTTCCTGGCCACCGGCGGGCGCAAGACCCGACGGCCGTTGCAGGACGCGATATCCCGCCGTCCGGCATGGCGTGATGACATCACCGATTCCCTGTGGCCGTTCCGGATCTGACTACCCACTTGACCCGCATGCAATGGCGCCTGCTCGACGCGATCGGCCGTTCTTCCGCGGGATCAGCCAGCGGCGCATCAATTGGTCGAAAATCCCCTTCTGCTGCCGGTGGTGGAAAGCCGCGGGCGTTTGCTGATTTTCCGGACGTGGACGGTGGGGGCACACCGGATCGGCGACCTGATCTGGCACCGCCGCACGTTGGAAAAAACCCTGCGGGGAATTGATTCGCCGGCCTTTGTGGTTTCCATGAAACATGGCGAGTCCGACTTTTTCCGCTATCTGCCGCTCAACCGCGCGTTTTTCCGGGTCAGTCAAGCGAAGATCCTCGAAGTCCAGGCGCGGCGGGAATACGAAGGCGCGGGCGAATTCCCGTCATTCATCGGCTGGGACTGCGAGCGGATCGCGCGCGAGCTCGCCGGCGTGGAAAACCTGATAGGGATTTCGGTGTGGTGCCAGACCGGCGGGTGGCACGCGTTCCGCCGGTTGGCGTTTCTGGAGGAGAATCAGCGCGACATCTGGCTGCGCCTCAACACGCACGCCGCGATCCGCATCCTCAAGGATGGCGCCACGGTGGAACAAGTGGTGACGGAATTCGCCGGACCCGGACAGGCGGTAGCCGCGCTGGAGTTGTTGCGCCACGCCGAAACGTCTATCAGGGAGTTATATTATATCGAGGAATTCGCCCGCTTGAAATTGTTTTTCCGCCGGGTGCGCATCCCGCCGCTGCTGCACGTCTATTGGGACTGCCTGTTCATCAACCCCGCCGTGCGCAGGATCCTCGGGTATTTTGTCAAGGATCCGGAAACCGCGGTGCGGGCCGGCGAGGCCGCGCTGGGATTATTTCCCCACATGCTCGGGTTGGCGCACGAGGCTGGCTGGCCCGAAGACGACATCGAATTCATGCGCGACACCTTCCGCTTGATCGCGCTGGCACGACGGTATTATTTCCTGCCATGGGATCAGGAATTGGCGGCAGCCATCGAACAGGTGAAACTGGCATACAAACAACGCTGGCCACGGTCCGAGCGGCAACGCTACCGGATCAAGACCTCGCTGGAGCCATTCCATGCCAAGCGCCGCCTGCTGCGTTGGACCATCGCCTTGTTATTGCGCAAACGCCGCGGCTACCGGATCATCGACCGCCTGTTCACGCTGGATTTGTTAGGCATGCTCTACCGCCTGTTCAAGCCTGCCGCGCGGCGCTCAATGCCCAAGTACCTGCGCAAATCGGCGATGGGGATCGACGCGGTCCTCAAGTGAAGCCCGGGAGCGTCAGGGAATGCCCGCCAGATCTAACTGCATGTTCCGGTCGCGCGGCGCGGTTTGGGGTGGGTGCGCTCAAAGTGGGATTCGCCTGCGGCCAGGCGGGACAAGCGGTCGGCGCGGGCATGGATGGCCTGTCGGACGAGATAGCCAGCATAGGCGGTGGTGGCCGCGATCAGCGTGATGCGTTTCAATGGTTTCATAGGTCGTTGGTGAGGTGGAAATCGAGTGCCGCGGGTTTCAATTCGACGCCGCGCTGGCTGGATCGCTCCCAGGTCCGGCAGTAAATTCCGCGGCTGGAAAGCCAGACGTTGCATGCCGCACCCACCTCGGCACTCAGGCCGCGCAGCTTGCGCAGTTCCCTGTCCAGGTGGTTCTCATGCGGATAGTCGATGCGCAGGTGGGGGCGCGCAGGTTGCGGGTGCCTGGATGGTATCGGGGGCGCGTGGGTTGCATTCATACTTTCAATGGCACGGTGCCAGTTCCCGGCCTGTGAGCAAGATTCCCATTGTTCCAATTTCTTCACATAGTTCGGGTCCCGAAGGGACCTTTCATAAGAGCCCGGCACGACGTGCCGGGATTTGGGTCAGCACGGAGGCTCCGTCCTGTAGGGACGGTTCGAATGGCGCTAACTTAAGCAGCTTTGGGACGGTTTCTGTTCGTCGCAAATGCAATGTCCTCCTAAAGGAGGGACTACATACTTTTGGATTCAATGTTCTGGGAGAGGTATGTAGTTCCGCCTTTAGGCGGACTCTTAAGTTAGCGTCATTTGGGACGGTTCATCAGGCTTCACGGCATTCAGAGGGGAATTGTCAGTAAGACTCAGGCCGATCTCAATATGGAAATGGGACGTCTCGTCCCATCATCCACTAATCCGGGAGAGGCAAGTTGAACACCGGTGTATCGCACCCTACCGGCTGTTAGATGCGGCCATCTGGCGCTGGAGTCCGGCTTTCTTCTTCGGCTTGACGGCAAGCGGGTCGGAATCGTCCTGCGGTTCGGGTTCGGTTGCGACGCGGTCGAGGAAATCCTCGTAGCGGATCAGCTCGAAGCGGCCGTCGAGGTGTTCGACGATCGCGCTGAGGCTTTCCACCCAGTCGCCGGAGTTGAGGTAATGCACGTCGCCGATCTGACGATCTTCCGGCGTATGGATATGGCCGCAGATGATCCCTTGGCAGCGACGGTGCAAGGCGAACTCTTGGAGCTGGGTTTCGTAGCGGTCGATATAACTGACAGCCGATTTGACCCGCGCCTTGATTTTCTGGCTGAGGGAATAATAGGCATATCCCCGCCATGCGCGCCAGCGGTTGTAGATCCGGTTGATGCGCAGCAGCACGTCATAGCCGATAGAGCCGGCGACGGCCAGCCAGCGGTGGTGGGACGAGACGCTGTCGAAGCCGTCGCCGTGCACGACCAGATAGCGTTTGCCGGTGGTGCTTTGGTGGATGTGCTCGCGGACGAACTTGATCGGGCCGAAAGACAGCGGGAGAAACCGGTCCAGGATGTCGTCGTGGTTGCCGCGAAGATAGATCACCTCGACGTCATGCTTTTCGGACATCTTGAGCACGGTGCGCACGAACTTGGTGTGGCTGTTGCTCCATTTGGCACCGCGGCGCAGGGACCATGCGTCGATGATATCGCCATTGAGCACCAGTTTCTCACATTTCACATGTTTCAGGAAATCCACCGCCTCGCGCGCCTTGCTGTCGGGTGAACCAAGGTGGACATCCGAGATGAAGACGGTCCGCACCCGGAGCTTGCCGTCCTTGCGGGGACGTTTGCCGGCAAAGCCGTTAGGGGTCATGCGGCCGCGCTTGGCGGAAACCACCGCTTCAAGGTGGCCTTCGAAATTCGTGGCCACCCCGTTGATGTCCGGGGAGAAGGTGTCGGTGACAAAATCGATGCGCATGGTTTCTGATAGAAGTGCTACGTTTGACGGATATGACATAAGGTAAGAGGTTTTCTTTTCCTTTTCTAGGAACAGGTTAGCAGCAGTCGGGCCGCGGGGGATGTTATGTTTGGTGACAAATCTGCCACAATTGATAGCTTCATACGCCGGGATTACCCCGCAAAGATGCCGCTGAAATGCAGCGCATTCTGATTGTGGAGGACGAACCGGACATGGCGGACATGATCGGTTTCCAACTTCAACGAGCGGGCTACGAGGTGATCCAAGCCCATGACGGCATCGAGGGCAATGAGGCCGCCTGGCGGGAGTGTCCGGATTTGATCGTGTTGGATATCATGCTGCCGCTGCGCGACGGCTATGCGGTGATGGGCGAATTGCGGCGGGATACGCGCACGGCCGCCATTCCCGTCATCATGCTCACCGCCCGTTCGCAGACTCTGGACCGCATCCAGGGACTCGAAGCCGGTGCCGACGATTATCTCATCAAACCGTTCAGTCCGAAGGAGCTCGTGCTGCGGATCCAGGCCATCCTCAAGCGTGTGGACGCCGCGCCCGGCGCGGTCGATTTCATCTACGGGCCGTTCCGTTTCGACAAGAACATGTTCAAATGCCACATCGACAACAACCCGGTTGAACTGACCACCACGGAGTTCAAATTGCTGTTGTTTCTTTGCGAGCGTGTTGACAAGCCGCAGGACCGCAACACTCTCCTGCGCGCCGTCTGGGACTATGATGACGACAACCACAGCCGCACGCTCGACACCCATATCAAGCGGCTCCGCCAGAAAATCTCCCCCTACGGCCAGTGGATCGAAACCGTGCGCGGCATCGGTTATCGCGTCACCAACCCGGCGGCATGATCATGAGGGTCGTCGAAAGGCCGCCGACCAGAACACGACGACTTTGAAGCAGGCCTTCGTGCGATCTTCCCTGGGGGGGAATCAGCCGTAACGTCCTTCGATGTATTCGGCGGTCTTCGGGTGGGCGGGACTCAGGAACATGTCGGTGGTGCGCCGGTGTTCGATGAATTCACCCATCAGCATGAAGATGCATTCGTCGCTGGCGCGGCGGGCCTGGGCCATGTTGTGGGTCACGATCACGATCGTATAACGTCCCTTGAGCTCGAACATCAGCTCCTCGATGGCGCGGGTGCCCTCGACGTCGAGCGCGGAGCACGGTTCGTCCATCAGGATGATCTCCGGTTTGAGCGGCAGCAGGCGGGCGATGCAGAGTTTTTGCTGCTGTTCCAATTGCAGGCCGGTGGCACGCTGGTCCAGGCGATCCTTGAGGTCATTCCAAAGACCAACTTCGGTGAGTGCCTTCTCAACGGCTTCATCGAGGACAGCGCGGACCAATTGCCCGCGCTCATGGTGAATCCTGAGACCGAAAACGACGTTTTCGTAAATCGAAATGGGCAGGGGGTTGGGGCGTTGGAAGACCATGCCGACCGACTTGCGCAGTTCCACCAGCGCGACATCCGGATCGTAGATGTTCTTCCCGAGCACCTTGATCTCACCGCAGGTGGTGACATAGCCATAGCGTTCGTTGACGCGATTGAAACAGCGCAGGAGCGTGGTCTTGCCGCATCCCGACGGGCCGATCAACGAAGTGATGATCCCTTGCTTGATATCGACATTGATACCGATGAGCGCCTGGAACTTGGCATACCAGAGGTTCAGGCCGCGGGTGGTGATGCTGAATGCCGGAGTGTCGCTCATTGCCAAGTTTTTTTCACCCGAAAATTCCCATCACATAGTCATAGGTCCGCCGGTCTTGCGGGTGTTCACCGAAGATGACCTCGCTGGTGTTCAATTCGATGATCTCCCCCTTCCACAGAAACATGGTGCGGTCAGCCAAGCGGCGCGCCTGCTGGGTCAGGTTGGTCACAAGAATGATGGTCATCTCCTTGCGCAACTCCCTGAGCACTTCCTCAATGCGCATGGTGGTGACCGGGTCGATGGCGATGGAGAATTCATCGAGGCAGAGGATCTCCGGTTGGTGCGAGAGGGCACGCGCGATGGTAAGCCGCTGTTGTTGGCCGCCGGAGAGTTTGGTGCCGAGCGTATCGAGACGGTCTTTCACCTCATCCCAGAGCGCGGCTTGGCGCAGGCACTGCTCGACCAGCCCGTCGAGGTCGCTTTTGGCGTGCATGCCGGCACAGCGCGGGGCGAAGGCGACGTTGTCACGGATGGATAATGGCAGGCCGACCGGCAGCGGGGCGACCATGCCGATCTTGCGGCGGAGTTCATAGACACTTCTCACCTTGCGCACGCTTTCCCCATCCACATTCACCGTGCCGGAAACGCTGGCTTTGGCATTGAACTCGATGGTGCGGTTGATACAGCGCAGCAGCGATGTCTTGCCGGACTGGGCCGGACCGATGATGCCGAAGATCTCATGTTCGCGGATGTCAAAGGAGATGCCGTGGATGACCTCCCGCACGCCATAGCTGAGGCGGAGATCCCGGACTTCGATTTTCGGTTGGGTGGTCATGGTCGATTCACCATTTCTTGCGGGAACGAAGGTAGGCGCGCACGCCGATGGCGGTGGCATTGACCGTCAGCACGACGCCTAACAGCACTGTGGCGATGGCATAGGGCAGCGAGTGCGCCGCGTTGTTAGCCTGGGTGGCGATATAGTAAAGATGCATGGAAAGCGCCATGCACTGGTCCGTGACCGGGTTGTACAGAAACAATCCGGTGCCCTCAATCGCCTTGAACGTGGCCACGCCGGTCAGCATGACCGGTGCGGTCTCGCCGGCGGTGCGGCTGACTTGCAGGATGACGCCGGTAAGGATGCCGCTGATCGAATTCGGCAAGACGATGCGCCGGATCGTCTGCCAGCGGGTGGCACCCACATTCCAGCAGGCCTCGCGGAAACTGACCGGCACCGCGGCCAGAGCCTCCTTGGTGGAGGCGATGATCACCGGCAGTGTCATGATCGCGAGCGTGAGCGAGGCCGACAGGATGCTCTTGCCCATGCCCGCCGCATAGACGAACGCGCCCAGGCCGAACAACCCGTGCACGATGCTGGGCACGCCGGCCAGGTTGACCACCGCGAGGTTGACGATACGGGTGAACCAGTTGTCCTTGGCATACTCGTTGAGGTAAACGGCCGACAACACACCGATGGGCGCGCTGACACACAGCGAAAGGACAACAATGTAGATCGTGCCCACCAAGGCCGACCAGATGCCGCCACGGATGCCGCCGAGCCGCGGGTTGGTAGTTAGAAAATCCCAACTCAGCGATGGCGCGCCCTGAATGACGACATAGCCGACGATGAGGATGAGCGGAATGACCATGGCTGCGGCCATGCCACCGAAGAAACACTTGGCAATGGTTTCGGCGCGCCGCTTCTTGCGGACGAAGGGGGTTTCGGTAAAACGAGCCTTGTCCATGAACTATTTCCCCTTGATTCCTTTGACAATCAGATCCGCAGCGAGGTTCACGATGAAGGTGATGGTGAAGAGCAGAATGCCTATCAGGAACAGAACCTGGTAATGGTCGGAGCCCTTGCTGGTTTCGCCTAATTCGGCGGCGATGGTCGCGGTGAGCGTGCGAACCGGATCAAATATGCTGTGGGGGATGCGCACGCTGTGGCCGGTGGCCATGAGCACGGCCATCGTTTCGCCGATAGCCCGGCCCACGC